>JAEIGA010018967.1_pt1 | contig 10488 bp, 6 predicted proteins | sample 9270691 | NCBI WGS metagenome assembly JAEIGA01 (sample SAMN17057246, study PRJNA624740) | gut metagenome | biome: biome; isolation source: fecal sample | host: Bos grunniens | place: China: Xizang | collected 2019
CCTAGAAGTGTACGAATGTCACGGCACTTATATGATTTGGGGAAACTAATGGACACAGAATATGGTGTAGAAGCTTTGTCGAATCGCAAACTTTATGATGCCATTGTTGAGCATCGCAAGGCTTATTATGCTTTGAAGTATGTAAACTACGATTTGCATTCCCCCTCAACCATCAACTTTACTATACCGGAATCTGTTATGGAATCGTGGCAAGATGACTATGCCGATATGAGACGTTTCTTCATTTATGGTAAATCATTAGAATTTGATGCACTTATGCAGAAAATAAGAGAGTTGCAAGAAAAAGTGAGAGTTATATAAATATAAACAGCTTGCAAATTCAAACGACTTCTTAAAAAAATGCGTAAATTCGCAGGTTCTAAAGAATAGCACAATTTAGAAGCTGTTTAAATCTCAAGGACATAAATTAAAACAAATTTTTATGGCAGGCAGCAGAAATATAACAATCAAAGGTGCACGTGTAAACAACCTTAAGAATGTGAGTGTGGATATTCCACACGGAAAGTTTGTTGTAATAACCGGACTTTCGGGGTCCGGAAAATCGTCGCTTGCCTTTGACACCCTTTATGCCGAAGGACAACGCCGCTATGTCGAGTCGCTATCTTCGTATGCCCGCCAGTTCTTGGGGCAAATGAACAAGCCCGAATGTGATTTCATTAAGGGAATACCCCCGGCCATTGCCATTGAGCAGAAGGTGAACAACCGCAACCCGCGTTCAACTGTGGGCACATCGACCGAAATTTACGAATACCTGAAATTGCTATATGCACGAGTAGGCAAGACCTACTCCCCCATTAGCGGCAATATTGTAAAGAAAGAGAGCCCCGAAGACCTTGCAGCCTGTGCAAACAGCCGCCCCGAAGGGACAAAATTCCTTCTGCTTTCGCCAATACCCAAGCGCAAGGGGCGCGACCTTAAAGAGCAGCTGCAGATATACCTGCAACAGGGATTTACGAGAATTGTACTGAACAAGGAGATTATAAGAATTGAGGAGTACACCCCCAAGAGAGGAGAGAAACCGGCACTTCTTATAGACCGTCTTAGCGTAAGCTGCAACAAGGAGAGCATAAGCCGCCTGCTCGATTCTGCCGAGACTGCCTTCTACGAAGGCGACGGCACTTGCCTTCTGCAGTTTATGGACGAAGAGAAGCCGCACGAATTCTGTATACGGTTCGAAGCTGACGGAATGACCTTTGAAGAGCCAACGGAACAGATGTTCTCGTTCAACTCACCCATTGGCGCCTGCCCCTCTTGCGAAGGTTTCGGCCGCATAGTGGGCATTGACGAAGACCTTGTGGTGCCGAACAAGACACTCAGTGTGTACGACGGAGCTGTTTTCTGCTGGCGAGGCGACAAAATGGGAGAATGGAAGAACGAGTTCTGCAAGCGCGCACCCAAAGACGACTTCCCCATATTTGAGCCCTATTATAACCTGACACAGGAGCAGAAGGATTATCTATGGCACACAGGCCCATATATTGAAGAGTATGACGAGAGTATATGCATTGACAACTTCTTTAATATGGTAAAGGCCAACCAGTACAAGATACAGTACCGTGTGATGCTGGCGCGTTACCGCGGCAAGCCAATATGCCCCACCTGTCACGGCACACGCTTGAAGAAAGAGGCGAGCTACGTAAAGGTGGGCGGAACAAGCATTGTTGAGCTTGTTGAAATGCCCATTACACGCCTAAAGGAGTTTTTCGACAATCTTGTCCTCGACGAGAACGACACAGCAATAGCAAAGCGAATACTCACAGAGATTACCAAGCGCTTGGAGTGCTTGCTCGATGTAGGTCTCGGTTACCTCACCCTGAACCGTTTGAGCAACACGCTTTCGGGCGGCGAGAGCCAGCGCATAAACCTTGTCACATCGCTTGGCAGCGCACTTGTAGGTTCGCTCTACATACTCGACGAGCCGAGCATTGGCCTGCACAGCCGCGACACAAGCCGCCTTATAAACGTGCTCTATCGCCTGCGCGATTTGGGCAACACCGTGGTGGTGGTTGAACACGACGAAGAGATAATACGTGCCGCCGACTACATAATAGACGTGGGCCCGAAAGCCGGCTCCTACGGTGGCAACATTGTATACAGTGGCGATATGAGCAACCTCGAAAAAGGGAGCAACAGCTACACTGTAAAGTACCTGCTTGGCGAAGAGACCATAGACACTCCCCGCCACCGCCGTACATCAAAGAATTTCATAGCCATAAAAGGAGCGCGGGAAAACAACCTTAAAGGAATAGATGTAAAAATACCGCTGAACCTTTTTACTGTTGTCAGCGGGGTAAGCGGTTCGGGAAAATCGACACTTGTGCGCAACATTCTCTACCGTTCGCTTATGCGCCATTTCGGCAACAGCTGCGAAGCACCGGGACAGTGCGAAGCTGTAGAAGGAGCTTTGAAGTTGCTTGGAGGTGTGGAGTTTGTAGACCAGAACCCCATTGGCAAATCTTCGCGGTCGAACCCCGTCACCTACCTTAAGGTATATGACGATATACGCCACCTCTTTGCTCAGCAGCCGCTTGCCAAACAGATGGGATTCGGAGCCGGCCATTTCTCGTTCAATTCCGAAGGAGGCCGGTGCGAAGAGTGCAAAGGCGAAGGAACCATAACTGTTCCAATGCAGTTTATGGCCGACCTTAAGCTCGAATGTGAAGCCTGCCACGGCAAAAGGTTCAAGAATGAGATTCTCGAGGTCAAGTTCCACGGGAAAAACATACACGACATACTGGAGATGACTATTGGAGATGCCATAAACTTTTTTCAGGAGCACGGACAGAAGCGCATAGCCGAGAATCTTCAGCCACTGCAGGATGTGGGACTTGCCTATATTAAGATGGGGCAGTCATCTTCTACATTGTCGGGAGGCGAAAACCAGCGTGTAAAGCTTGCCTACTATCTTAGCCGCCAGAGCAACACTCCAACTATGTTCATATTCGACGAACCCACCACAGGTCTCCATTTCCACGATATAAAGAAACTCCTGAACTCTTTTGAGCGCCTGCTTGCCCGTGGCCACTCACTTGTGGTAATAGAGCACAATATGGATATTATAAAGTGCGCCGACTATATTATAGACTTAGGCCCCGACGGCGGCGAAGAGGGAGGAAACCTTGTAGCTTGCGGAACACCCGAAGAGGTTGCAGCCTGCAAGGCATCGTACACTGGAGAATTTCTAAGAGAAAAATTATAGAACCCCATAGAACACCCCACCGAAGATGCCGGCTAAAATGAGTATGAGAATGGGGCTTACTTTAAAGATCTTCATTGCCACAAAAGCGGCAACAAAAAGCGCCACGCTCACCCAAAACTGCAGAGGCGTGGCAAATGGCGAGCCAAAGTTCTCTTCGGTCATAAGCAGCAGGGCTGCCGATGCTATAAGCCCCACTACAACAGGGCGCAGAGATTTGAACAGCACCTCAACAAAACGATGCTTGCCATACTTCAACAGGCAGTAGCTTAGAATGAGCATAAGCACAACAGATGGCAGCATAACTGCTAAAGAAGCTACTATGGAGCCAAGAACCGCAAGTTCGGCTGAGCCGGTGGAGTTGAGGACCGTTGTATAGCCCACATAGGTAGCCGAATTTATGCCTATAGGGCCGGGAGTCATTTGGCTTATTGCCACAATGTCGGTAAATTCGGCCGATGTGAGCCAGCCGTGGCGGGCAACCACTTCGCCCTGAATGACAGAGAGCATACCATAGCCGCCGCCAAAAGAGAAAAGGCCTATCTTAAGGAATGTATAGAAGAGTTCAACAAGTATCATACCTCTTTCCTCCACGGTTTGTTACACAAAAGCCCGGCAATGGCAGCAAACATAATTATATATATAGGTGAAACACCGAAAGCCACAATGAGCAGCGCCGAAAGGAGCGGCACCCATACATTCTTCCACCCTACTGCGGCACTCTTTGCTACATTGAACACAGGAACAGCAATGAGAGCCACCACCACGGGGCGCAACCCCATAAATATATTGTTTACCGTTTCTATATGGCGGAACTGACGGAAGAAGATTGCTATCAGCAATATTATGGCCACCGACGGCACCACACAGCCCACAGAGGCTGCCAACGCACCTCTCTTGCCCCGCAGTCTGTAGCCTGTAAAAACCGCCATATTCACAGCAAAGACACCCGGTGCCGACTGTGCCACTGCAAGCAGGTCTATAAAATCCTTCTTGCCTACCCACGCATTACGCTCTACAATGTCGCGCTCCAATAGAGGTATCATTGCATATCCGCCTCCGAAGGTAAAAAGGCCTATACGGAAGAAGGTTGTAAATAGTTTAAACAAAGTGGTTGGCATTGTCTATGAGAGGTAAGGTTTCTAAAGAGAGTTAAGGAGGACTAAAGCACATCAATGCTCCTTAATCCCCCTTAATAGCCCTATTTCTATTCTTTATAAATTGGACAAGAAGATGAACTTCAAGGCTTTTGCAAACGAGCTAAAAACAAAGTTCACTTTTTAGCCGTTTTAATTTGTCTTTTCGGCCACCCAATTGTATGCATTGCGGAAAATCTCTATCCACGGTGTAACGTCATCGCCCAAGCGGTCGGCCGGATAGTAGGCGCACTGCCACGGGAATACCGCACGCTCAGGGTGAGGCATCATTGCCACGTGGCGGCCGTTGGCGCTCGCTATTGCCGCAACATTATAGTCGGAGCCGTTGGGGTTGGCAGGATAACCGTCGTAGGCATATTGAGCCACAATATTATACATACCGGCCTCGTAGGGAAGAGAGAACTTGCCCTCGCCGTGAGCTACCCATACACCAAGTTTGCTTCCCGCGAGCGATTTAAAGAGAACAGAATTGTTCGACGGGATGTTCACGCCTACAAACGAAGATTCAAACTTGTGCGAGTCGTTGTGCAGCATACGGCCACGCTCCTCGAATTCGGGATTTATGAGGTTTAGCTCCATCATAAGCTGGCAACCGTTGCATATACCGAGCGAGAGTGTATCTTCGCGTTGGTAGAAACGGTCGAGAGCAGCCTTCGCTTTGGGGTTATAGAGGAAACCGCCGGCCCAGCCTTTTGCCGAGCCAAGAACGTCGGAATTAGAGAAACCTCCGCAGAATACAATGAAGTTAACCTCGTCGAGTGTCTCGCGACCGCTTATGAGGTCGGTCATTGTAACGTCTTTCACATCGAAGCCTGCAAGGTACATAGCGTATGCCATTTCGCGCTCGCCGTTGGTACCCTTTTCGCGTATAATGGCTGCACGCACGCCCGACTTTTCACGACGACCGGCCGACATTCCGTAGTTCTGCAGCATACCTGTGAAATTAGATGGCAGGCGATAGCGCAAAGGCTGGTTCTTGTAATTCTTAAGGCGCTCGCTCGCACAGCCGTTGAAACTCTGTTTCAGGTCCATAAGGTACGAACTGTCGTACCACACGTTGCGGTAGTGGTCTATATCGAAGAGACGTGTACGGCCGTCCTTAGCAACGGCTATATGACGCTTGTTGCAAGGTGTACCTATCTTCACGAAGCATATACCGGCTTCGTCGAGAATCTCCTGCATACGGCACTTGTCTTTGTCGGCAACCTGAATTACAAGTGCAGGATTTTCGGCAAAGAGAAGTTTTACTATATCGTTTTCAGCAACGCAGTTAAGGTCTATTTCCATACCGCCTGTGGTGTTTGCGAAACACATTTCAAGAAGTGTTGTAACAAGACCGCCGGCCGATACGTCGTGACCGGCCATTACAAGGCCTTCGTTCACAAGTCTCTGAACAGCCTCGAATGCTTCGGCAAAGTATTCGGGATTCTCGACAGTGGGAACATCGTCACCAATACAGTTCAAAGTCTGTGCAAATGCCGAACCGCCCAAACGCAAGTTGTCGAAACTGAAATCTATGTGATAGAAGGCGCTCTTAGGCTCATTCACCATTACCGGCGAAACAACCTTGCGGACATCGGAAACCTCACCGCCTGCCGACACAATTACCGTACCCGGGCTTATAACCTTTGTGCCATCGGGGTATTTCTGTGTCATTGAAAGAGAGTCCTTTCCTGTGGGAACGTTTATCTTAAGTGCACAGCAGAAGTCGCTGAGAGCCTCAACACCGCGGTATAGACGTGCGTCCTCACCCTCCTGTGAGCGGCAAGGCCACATCCAGTTGGCGCTGAGCGAAATGCTCTTTATGCCGTTGGCAAGCGGAGCAAGAGCAATATTTGTCAAAGCCTCGGAAACGGCAAGAACAGAACCTTTGGCAGGGTCGGCAAGGCCGGCCTGAGGTGCGTGTCCTATTGATGTTGCTATACCTTGCTTGCCACGGTAGTCGAGTGTTACCACGCCACAGTCGCTGAGCGGCAACTGAATTTCGCCCTGACACTGCTGACGTGCTATTTTACCTGTTACCGAACGGTCTACCTTGTTTGTCAACCAATCCTTGCAGGCTACAGCCTCCAAACGTAACACATCGGTGAGGTACTCCTCTATCTTGTCGGCATCGTAGACCGCATCTTTATAGTGGCGCTCCACGCTCTTGTCTACCATATATGTCTTTGGCGACGAGCCGAACATCTGGCTCACCGAAAGGTCGAAGGGGCGTTTGCCGTCGGCCTGTTCAAAGGCAAAGCGGGCATCGCCTGTTGTTTCGCCCACAACATACATTGGTGCGCGTTCACGCTCGGCAACCTTCTTTACATAATCTATTGCATCTTCCTTAATGAGAAGACCCATACGTTCCTGCGACTCGTTGGCAATAATCTCCTTTGCCGACAGAGTGCTGTCGCCTACAGGCAAGTTTGCCATATTTATAAGGCCGCCGCACTCCTCTACAAGTTCCGACAGACAGTTTACGTGGCCAGCCGAGCCGTGGTCGTGGATAGAGACAACCGGGTTTGTTTCGTCTTCGCAAAGAGCGCGCACTACATTGTATGCACGTTTCTGCATTTCGGCATTCGCACGCTGCACGGCATTGAGCTCAATACCGGAAGAGTAACGGCCTGTGTCGACCGAAGAGACCGAACCTCCGCCAAGACCAATGCGGTAGTTGTCGCCACCCATAACAATGACCTTGTTTCCTTTTTCGGGAGCGCCTTTCAGACAGTCGCGGCGGGTACCGTAGCCCACACCGCCGGCAAGCATAATAACCTTGTCGTAACCATACACCTCATTGTTCTCCTTGTGTTCGAATGTGAGCACAGAACCGCAGATTAGCGGCTGGCCGAACTTGTTACCGAAATCGGAGGCTCCGTTAGAGGCCTTTGTCAGTATCTGTTCCGGGGTCTGGTATAGCCACTTGCGCACAGGAAGCACATCTTCCCACTTGCGGTCGTTGTATGTACGCGGGTACGATGTCATATATACCGCTGTACCGGCAATGGGCCAAGAGCCTTTTCCGCCGCCCATTCTGTCGCGGATTTCACCGCCCGTTCCTGTAGAGGCGCCATTGAACGGCTCTACCGTTGTAGGAAAGTTGTGTGTTTCGGCCTTGAGCGAGATTACGGTCTCTATATCCTTTATGACAAAGTAGTCGGGGATTGAGTGGTCGGCAGGAGCAAACTGCTCCACTACAGGACCTTGCGCAAAGGCTACGTTATCTTTATAGGCCGATATTATGCTGTTTCTGTTTTCGTTTGTCGTGCGTTTAATCATTGCAAAGAGCGACGAGGGCATCTCTTCGCCGTCTATGATGAATGTACCGCCGAATATCTTGTGACGGCAGTGTTCAGAGTTTATCTGTGCAAAGCCGAACACCTCGCTGTCGGTGAGTTTGCGGCCAAGCTCACCTTCGACGCGGTGAAGATACTCAATCTCCTCTTTTGAGAGAGCAAGACCCTCCTGCTCGTTATAGCTGTCGAGGTCTTCGATGAATTCAATGGGCTTTGGCTGAATGTCTACGGTAAATATATCTTGCCCAAGACCTTTGTACATACGTTGCAGCATTGGGTCGTATTCGGCATTTTCGTCTTTTACAGAATAGTACTCTTCAATGCGCTGAATACCCTCCAAGCCCATATTCTGAGTTATTTCCACAGCATTTGTGCTCCACGGGGTTATCATTTCTCGGCGCGGGCCCACAAAGCAGCCGTCCATTCTGTCGCCTTCGACAGGTGTTGCATCGCCATATAACCAACAGAGTTTCTCAATGTCGGCAGCAGTCAAAGCATTTATGGTTTGTGTTGCAATGACAGTGCGACCGGGAGTTGTAAAAAAGTAAATCATATAATCGTTATATTTATTATTTCCGCACTTATGTGCAAAGATAGCCGCAAACGAGCGAGATATATGAAACATAGTTTCAATATTTCAAAGCGAGCGCAGACTATTTTCGCAGTTTACTGCAAAGATAGCCGCAAACGAGCGAGATATATGAAACACAGTTTCAATATTTCAAAGCGAGAGCAGACTATTTTCGCAGTTTACTGCAAAGATAGCTATAAAAAATAATATCTTCGGCAAAATTAGGAACATTTGTTTTACCATACCATTATTATTAATAACTTTGCCATAAATAACTATATGTGATATGGAGATACTTATTGGACTTACAATACCTTTTTTAGGAACAACCATTGGCGCAGCACTTGTATTCCTGCTACGCAACAAGATATCGGGCAAAACCAACAAGGCTATGTGCGGTTTTGCAGCCGGAGTGATGGTTGCAGCCACATTCTGGTCGTTACTGCAACCGGCCTTTGAACAGGCCGGGGAGGGAATTGGGAATGCTTGGCCCGTACCTGCCGGGTTCATCGCCGGTATATGCTTCCTGCTTTTCCTCGACACCATTGTCCCGCACCAGCACATAGAGGAAAAGAACCCCGAAGGACCAAAATCGCGTTTGCCCCGCTCTATAAAGATGATTCTGGCAGTAGCCCTGCATAACATACCCGAAGGTATGGCCGTGGGCGTGGTGCTTGCCGGTGCAGCAAGCGGCAATACCGGGCTCACGGTATCGGGCGCCATAGCTCTGTCCATTGGTATGGCAATACAGAACATCCCCGAAGGGGCTATAATATCGGTACCTCTGCGCAGCGAGGGAAAGAGCCGCCCCGCAGCATTCACTTGGGGTGCACTTTCGGGGTTGGTAGAACCCATTGCAGCCATTCTCACAATGCTGTTTATAGAGAACAGCAGCGGAACAATGCCTGTACTGCTGGCCTTCGCTGCCGGAGCAATGATATATGTTGTTGTAGAAGAGCTTGTTCCATCGTCACAAGCCGGCGAGCACAGCAATATAGGCACCATTGGCTTTGCCACAGGGTTCGTTCTTATGATGATGCTCGACGTTATTTTAAACTAAGTTAAATAAAATATAATTGCAAAAAAAGTGTTCTTAACGAGAACACCCGATTTTTTATTTTGCTACCTTTGCAGTGCGCTACAAAGATAGAGCTATGCCCTCTGCGATATACTGAAACCCCGTTTCACATATTTCGCCGGCAAGTTGCTACCTGCGCTACAGTGTTGCTACCGTAAACCTTAGCAACAGTTTATTTGTTTTGGCTGCAAGAACAGGCACGACGCACCGCGTCATTCGACACATACGCCATACCTTTCGCGGCAACCTTCGAAAAAAAAATAAATCTTTAAAATTCATATACTATGGATTTGATTTTGCTGTTTACGATGATTATTGCATCGATTGTGTTTGTCGGCATTGTTATGATTCTGACACGTCTTATCTCGCCCCGCACCCACAACAGGCAAAAGGGAGAGTCTTATGAGTGCGGCATTCCCACTCAGGGCGCAACTTGGATTCACTTCAAAGCCGGCTACTATCTCTTTGCAATACTGTTTCTGATGTTCGACATAGAAGCCGTCTTTCTATTTCCGTGGGCGACCATTGTCCAAGAACTGGGAATAAAGGCCCTTGTCGGCGTATTGTTTTTCTTGTCGTTCCTAATACTTGGCCTTGCCTATGCTTGGCGCAAGAAAGCACTTGAATGGAAATGAAAAAGCCTATAATAAAATCTATACCTTACGACGAATTCAAAGACAACGAAAGCCTTGAAGCGCTCGTTGCCGAAATAAATAAGGAACGCACAAATGTAGTGCTTGGCAAGCTCGACGACATCATAAACTGGGGCCGGAGCAACAGTCTTTGGTCGCTCACCTTTGCCACGAGCTGCTGTGGAATTGAGTTTATGTCGGTTGGCGCAGCACGCTACGACTTTGCACGTTTCGGGTTCGAGGTTACGCGAAATTCTCCGCGCCAAGCCGACCTCATAATGTGTGCCGGCACAATAACCCACAAGATGGCGCCTGTGCTAAAGAGGCTATACGACCAGATGGCCGAACCCAAATACGTAGTTGCTGTAGGCGGATGTGCCATTAGCGGCGGGCCGTTCAAAGGGTCGTACCACGTGCTCAACGGCATAGACAAGATTCTGCCTGTCGATGTATACATACCCGGCTGCCCTCCTCGCCCCGAAGCCATTCTATACGGAATGATGCAGCTGCAGCGCAAGGTGAAGGTAGAGAAGTTCTTTGGCGGCAAGAACA
>JAEIGA010018968.1_pt1 | contig 10487 bp, 5 predicted proteins | sample 9270691 | NCBI WGS metagenome assembly JAEIGA01 (sample SAMN17057246, study PRJNA624740) | gut metagenome | biome: biome; isolation source: fecal sample | host: Bos grunniens | place: China: Xizang | collected 2019
CTTATTTCATAGTGGCAACAAAAGGCAAGCAACGCTCTTCCTTCCCAATCGCCAGGCCAATCGTAAGAAGCGTCGCGAAACACCTTTTCGATGGAATATTCCAAGCCACACAATCTTTGAAAGTTAAGCTCAATATTTCTCATTTTTGATTTTAACTCCTTTCTTAATAGAGCATTGCTTCAAAGCTTCATATCCTCGACAAAAAAGCGGTATCCCCCCGCTGACCAGCCGAGCATTTCGGGCGTTTCATACTCGTTCGTAACGGCAACCGCACCATCACGGCCATCGTATTTCTCCCAAATAACACCCGTCTTTTCAAAGTTCATATATTCGTTCTCTAATTTTTATAATCCCACATTTTCATATAATCCCACGCATTGCTGCGTGGGATTTTATATATTTCTATTTTACGCCAAAACGCCTGCAAAGTTATCCGTTTCTACCCCGCCATCTTGACGGAACTTCACCCAGTCCCAAGCGCCGTTGCTCGTTTTTATCGTGAAGGTCAAGCCTTCTTCGCCATTTACGACTGCATCGGAAAGTTTTACGTACTTGTACCACTCTGAACCAACGTCCGTGTTACCAATGGCAAGATAATAGCCTTCCGTCAAAACGATATCCGCACCCGTATCGGTATTTTTCACCGTTTTGCCTTCCGCACCAACCTTGACTACTTTCAGCCAGTTCCATGCAGTAGAAGTGTTTACAAAGGTCGTTCCGTATGCAGAGAAGGTATAACCCGCATTTGCTTGACCAAATACCGTAATCATGGAAACTTCGGTATAATTATAGAATTTCACCGCAGAAAGCGTGAAGGTGTATGTATTATCCGCTGCGCCCGTCATAATCAAGTTCGATCCGTCGTAAGCAGCATTCGATGTCGTCTTCGCCATCACACCGCTAATCGCAATGGGGCTTACAACTTCAGGCTCTTCAGGAACAACAGGAGTATCAGGTTCTTCCGTTTTTTCTACTGCAAGTTGACCGAGAATATGGGAAATTTGAATACAGCTCCACCCGCGTTCATTGACAACAAGCTTTAAGCCTTCCGTTCCATTATACTGCGCATCCGTGAGCGTTGCCGTAAACATCGTATCTGCGCCATTCATATTGTGCATTTCAACGTTCTTGCCGTGAATTTCTATCACGTAATAAACAGAGGCAGTATTATCCAATGTTGCGCCATTACCATTGATGGAAAGCTGTACCGCCTGTGTATCACTAAGGCCAAATACCCCAAACGATACTTCGCTGTAAAGCGCATAATTAAACTTAGGCAAAACGATATATCCTTCGCCGTCCGCAACGTCAAAGGTTGCTTGAATATAACCGTCGTAGGAATTGCCTTGGTCGTCTTGATACCAAAACTCTGCCATTTTACCAACCGTTTCAAATCTTGCCGACGTGCCAACGTTTTTATCACTAGTGGAAGTGAAGGTATAAATCTTTCTTGCGCCTACGTAATGTGCCTTCAAAGCCGTAACGTTTGCAGGTTCTTCATAGCCCTCAACGGCGTTGTTTGCAACATAGGACAAATATGCAACCAAATCGTTATACGTTTGGTCTTCGTCGGTGATTTCTTCTACGGTTGCAGGAAGCTTCGCTGCCATAACAACGTAATTAGGCGTCCAGTTTGCAATAAGCGTAACATCCGCAGCAAGCACAAAGGCAGCAAAATCTACCACCTCGCCCGTCTCCTTGTTGGTATAGCCTGCAAATACGTAGCCGTCTCTCTCCAAAGCAGGAATTAACGATAACGCTTCCGTTTGCAACTCTGTCAATACAGGAATGTTATACGTAAGCGCGTCCATGCCTACGCTTTCAATCGTCAATACATAGGAAGGTCCGTCGTAAACCGACTTGAAACGAGCTTCAATTTCCACATTCTTTTCTACCAACGTTTCGCTGGTTGCTTCGTTGTCCCCGTCAAACCAACCGATAAACTCAAACTTCCAATCCCCTTCTTTTGCTTTTTCAGGGATAGCCGTCGGAAGCACCACCTTATCACCGTAATGATAATCGGTCTTTTCAGCAAAGACGTCATAGGAAGCATCTAAGAAGGTAACCGTATAGTTTTTATACACCGTTTCATAGGTTGCCGTATAAACAAGGTCGCCCGTAACAACGTCCGCTGTTTCTCCCCAACCATTAAAGGTATGCGTACCTATTTTATCTGTATAGGAAACGTCTAATTCTGGCAAAGCCAAGTTTTCGCCATCCAAGTAATACTGCGTAAGAGTTTGTTCGCTTGCACCGTCGTTGTATTTATATGTTACCATATGTACCGTTGCGGTAGATTGCATATCAAGCAACGCACCAACGAGGTTACCCGCAGCAACGCTGCCGTCCTGACGGAAGGTCAAGTAATCCCATACACCTTCGCTTGTCGTTACCGTAAACGTCAAACCATCCTCACCGTTTACCACCGCATCAGAAAGTTTTACGTATTTATACCACTCCGACCCGATGTCCGTGTTACCGATAGAAAGATAGTAACCTTCCGACAGAACGATATCTTCACCAGTATCGGTATTTTTTACCGTCTTGCCTTCCGCACCGACTCTGACAACTTTAACCCAGTTCCACGCATTGCTAGTATTGACAAACGTCGTATCGTACGCGTTAAACGTGTAGCCGGTATTCGCCATACCGAATACCGCAATTGTGGTAAGTTCATTGAAAAGCGCGTAAGGAAGTTTTGGCAACGTAAATGTGTACGTATTATCTTCCGCGCCCGTCATAATTAAATTAGGCGTTTCGTAGGTTGGCCCTTCTACCCTTGCAGGCAAATCGCTTATTACGATATTCTTACCACCAAAATAGCGCTTATAAATGGAAATTTTACGAGGTTCGGAATAATCGGTCAATTCCTCTTTTACGCTATCGTAATAGGTCATATACTCCCAAACGGCGCAAAGCGTTTCTACTTCGTCGGCACCCTCCTCCATTTCAGGAATTGCAGCCAACTTTTTAAGCAACTGATATTCGGGGGTAGCAATCATCGCTTCTGCAGCCGCTTTCCAGTCCGCCAAAGATACAGCGTCCGCCTTTTCTTCTTCCGTGTAGTGCGTATCGACAATCGCTTGAATATCCGCAATCTGCGCAAGAACCGCCTCCGCATTTTCTACGGTTACTTCCGAAGGAAGCGCTGCTACTTTTGCTTCCGCATCCGCCTTATAATCGTAATTTGTTTCCGTAAAGAACCAACGTGAAGTTAATTCTACCGTAGCAAAGTCCTCAAAAGTTTCGTCCATCGCATACACTTCGCCGCCTTTATAGAGTTTCAGCGTATAACCATCACGCATGGGCAGAGTCAATGTCGCCAAGCCTTCGCCTACCTTTACCGTTTGCGTAGCAAGCGTTACACCGTTGAGCGTTACGCTAACAAGTACGGTATAATCCCCTTGCAACTCTTCACCGCACGGACAAAGCTTAACTGAATAGCCTTTCACGTTTCCTTCCGCATCGAGCGCCACTACCCTTATAGGTTCCTCTGTAATTTCCTCATACGCCTTGTGTACAACTTCCGGCTCCACTCTAGAAGACTCGCTATCGCTACTTGTATCCTCGCTATCGCTACTCGTATCCTCGCTTGCGCTTTCGCTGGTAACTTCACTGTTGACAACACTCGAATCCACAGAGCTGCCGACGCTTTCCTCGCCGCCCGAACAACCCATCATCGCCGTGCTAAGCAAACCAGCCAAAAGCATGACGCATACTAAATTCTTTTTATTCTTCATAATTTCCTCCTTATATTCCTTAAAGGTTTTTCTTTAATAAATTACAATAATTTCATCGAGTAGGCAATAGCTGTTGTTGGAAACAGATATCGAGAAACCGCTAACTACCATACCGACTTCCGCAAAATATTTCAACGGAATTTCCATCTCCGTCCATTCATCCGTAGCAATTTCTAAACCAAGCTTGTGCTGCGGTTCCAGTTTCCCCGCAATGTTTTCAGCCGCCGCTACGCTATCATTATCCCCTATACCAAAATAGAGCAAAATCGTTTCCTTAGGACAATACAAACGAATTTTTACCTTGCTTGTTGCTGTTACCGTTACGTTTTCGTCAAAATTGAATTGAAGCGAACCCCAGTTGGGCGCATCAAAATACACGTAACCACCGCCGTTTGCTACGTTTCCGTTTGCGTCGGTTATAACGTCCGTTTTATACGTTGCTATTGCTTGCGCTTCGTTAATAAGGTTTCCAGCAGAGAATCTTGTTGCAAAGTTCTCTTCCGCTTCATTTACGTATTTTGCAACAGCAACGACATTTTCGTCTAACATGCTAAATGTATTGCCTGCCAGTTTTTCGCCGTTGACATACCAACATTTCACCGCTCTTTCGTCAATGGGATTAAGCAAGGAAAGCGTAACCGTTTCTCCATACAGTAAGCCACGCAACGTCCTGTCTTTCCCTTCAAACGTATAGACCGTTACGGAATGTTCCCCGTAAACGTGCATAGGCGTCGAACAGGTATAAGATTGTCCTTCGTAGGTAAAGCTTGCCGTTATAGTTACGTCGCCGCCACTCCTTCCAAGCAACGCACCGTCTTGAATTAAAGCAATCTTCGTGTCGGATACCGCGTACTCGACTTCTTCGATGGTAATAACATCACCACCCTTCATTGCCGAAACACTTAAAGGAATGGTCTTGCCTTGTACAACGGATTTTCCTGCGTAATCAGGGCAAATCAACAACTCGCTAGCCGATACGGTAACTTTAGCAATCGACGTTACCATTTCCCCTTCGTAAAGTGTCGAAACGGTAATCTTTGCCTCCCCTTCGCCAAGCGCCGTGATTGCACCATTTTCCACGCTAGCAACACTTTCGTTGTCGCTTCTCCAAGAAAATTCGCCCGTCAGCGTTTCCCCTTTGTACAATAGCTCTGCTTGCAGAGTATATTCGTCTGCAACGCTCAAATGCAAGGTCGTCTTTGACAGCTTGATATACGGAGCCGCAACCATAGCATTATCCAACACCGTTATCGCTATCAAGGCAGTTTTCCCCGTGTTTGTGGTTGCTTTGATAACCGCCATACCAACTTTTATGCCCGTAATGATACCGCTACCATCTACCGTAGCTACCTTTTCGTCGTTGGAAGAATAAGTGACAGTTTCCTCCAGTTCCAACCCTACCAAATGCGTTTCATACGCCGTGCCGACGGGAAACTCCACCTTTTTTTCCTCAAAATAGAAGGTTGCGATTTCTTCCGGCGTTTCCACGACGCTGCTTTCCATAGAGGAGCCTTCACTTTCTTCTTTGCATGCAGTAAACCCAAAAGAACCTATCCCTATAACGAGGGCCAACAAGGTACTAGTTATTATTTTTTTCATCTTGTTACCCCCTTACTGCTTATAAGCGTCAAACATGCCTTGCAAGGATGGGCCGCCTTCTCTCACGATTAAAATCCCAAATTTCGAGGTGTAATAATTAAAAGCGTCAACCATTTGATTGATTGTTTCCTGCGCATAATCGCCATGGTAGCAGCTCAACTTTGTAAAGATTAAGGTAAGCTCTAATTCTTTGATACGCTCGTACAATTTCTCGTACATTGCAGGGTCTTCCGTTTTATAATGCTCAATTTTTGCATACGCCTTTTCAAAAATTCTTGAAATTGCATCCACAACTCCTGGCGTCCAAATTTGCTTAGAGCCTATATCCGAATAGATGGTAGAAAACTCGCAACCCAACAATATTTCCGCTTGTTCATAGCGCATCTTAATAAAATTATAATATTCCAGCATTTCAGGGGCAGCGTCTTTGTAAAAAGCATTCATAAACTCAGTCACTAGTTCCGAATAGTTTTTGTTGATATCCCACATCAGTTGGGATTCTACAAACAAACGCATTTCTTGGAAACAAGGTTGATTTGTCAACGATGCGCCCTGGCTAAATATATAATCTACGTTGTTTTCCGCGTACGTAGCAAGCTGTTCTCTAAACGTCGCAAAGTTATTAAAATTATACATGAAATGGTGGAAGTTCGTTTCGTATGTCCAAAGCATCAAACGTCCTTTTTCACCAAGAAAGTCATTCCATTTCAAAAGATCGTTATACGTATCCTCGTTGGCAACGTCTTCCAAGGGATACGAATAATTTGCATAAATAGGCGCGTACTCAAAATATACATTCGAAATCGGTTTTACCTTTTCGCTGAATGCTACCCATTTGCCCTCTGCATTTTTCACAACGGGAGGACTATTTGTCCCCATATATGCAAACAACACAATGCGCACGTCTCTACCCTCTGGATAATCACGGGAAACCCATTCGTTAATGAGCTTTGTTACATTGTTGGCGAAGTTGATTTGCAGCCCCGCATCGTTCATAGCCCATTCCGCTTTTGCCTTTTCGCATCTTTCGCAGGTACAAAAGCCCGTATTATCCGCCTGACCGATTTGGAAATACAATTTGTCAGGGTTGTTTGTAATATTGTTGTACAAATCGCTTGCAGCAACGTACTCCATTTCTTCCCCTGCGGTCCAACATAACTGTTGCGCAGCGTTGTTAGAGAACCAGTGGTCAGGTACTTCCGTCGTCGTGCCGTCTTCGTTTTCCACCGTCTTTTTCATCCCAAAAGCATGGGAGGAGTAATAGACGTCCTTGCTTACGATAACGCCCGTTTGCGTATGCGCTTTCCAGCCGTATTCTTCATTGAATTGAAAATAACGCAAACGTCTTCTATGCGTCTCGTCGTTTAAGATAGGATAAAACGTCGAACGGAAATCAAACGTCGGCTTTACTACGTCGTCATACTTGTACAATTCCACGTTTTGCTTTTCTTCAAAGTAAATTTCGTCCGAATGATAATAACGATAGCCGATACAATCTTCCAACAAATCATACACCGCATAAACGCAGCCCAGCCCTGCAAATTGCTCGTCCGCAAGCATATACAAACTGTTTTCTACCGTTTTGAGAAGATATCCAGAGCGGTTAAGGTCCAAGCCGTCAACGCTAAGCGAAAGCGCCTCAGCTCTTTCCGTCTGTCCGATGCTGATAATCGGGGCGGCGGCTCCAACCTCTTCACCGTATAAAATAGGCAAATTTGCCCCCGTCGCCTCGTATAAAAATCCTTGCAATTCCTGTGCGGCAACCACTTCGTTTTCCAGCGCATTTTCCGCAAGCAATATTCTATATTCGCTAATACCGCCGTTGACCAGCTTGTATCCACTCTTTTCCAAAACCTCTACTTCTTCTGTCGAGGACTGCAAGCCCTCTCCACTATCCTTACAGCCGCATACGGAAAACAACGCAACGATTGCCAAAGCTATTGAACAAATTTTTAATGCTTTTTTCGTCATTCTTTCGTCCTCCTTACTTTACAACCGTAAATGCGTATTCACGCAATACATAATTGTAAGCTGCGTCATAAGCCATAATACGAATCACGTAATCCCCTGCCGTTTCCACCTTGAAAGCATTTTCATTTACTTTGAAGGAATGGGGATAATGTTCGTCCAACTTCGACAAATAAGAAACCTTCTTATCGTTTTCGTAATGCACCAGCAACCTTACCTCGCCTGTTGGCAATTCAACGAAAATGTCGCAATATGCCGTACTCGTGTCGTCCGCAACAATTACCTTGGGCAATTCCACAGTATCGCCCACTTTGTACAATTTCGCAATCGTTCCTTCCACCGTCAATGTAGGCTCGTTCACATCGCCCGCCTCCACGGTAGAACCACCACGAACGTCATTTCCCACCGCATCTTTCGCTGTATAAACAATCTTATAGATACCGCGCATACTTAACATGACTTCATAAGCTTGGTTAGGCGTTGCTTTATTCAGCAAAATACTGCCGTCGGGGGCGGTTACACTCACCGTAAATTCAACAACTTCATTTAAAACGTCGTATGCGGTTGCGGGATACACGGTAAGCGTGTCTCCCACCTTGCGCTTATAAAGATATTCTCCACCGATGGAAATTTGCGGGGCAACATTGTCTTTTGTCCGCTTTGTCCCAAACGCTTGCGCATTCAAGGACTGAACAACTATTTCGCTGTCTCCGCTAACCTCGTCGAAGTAAATCTTCATAAATACGCCACCTGAGAACCCTGTAAACGCATTACCTTTATCATCTAAACGCACAAAATTGTTGACGTTGTTGTTGATGTCGTTCAAAACGCATTGCTTATTGTTATACTTTAACGCAAACGTCGTTCCCTTCGTCGCCAACACGGACATTTCCGCCCCTGGCAAGCCTATATTGACGCCGTTTGCGGAAAAAGCAAAGCGGAAGGTTACGGAAACATCACTCCTTTCCGCATCAAACAATACGACACGCATTTTGGAGAAATTCACCTTGGTTGCATCATAGTTCGCGGTAAATTCAAACGATTCGCCGTTTAATTTATTTGCGAACGATACAACCCCACTCTTGCTAGCCTTTAATTTTACGCCGTTGTCAACGACCTCGGGAACGATTGTTCCCGTCTCATCGTAAAAATACGCCGCTTGGTCCTTACCGGAATTACCATTTACCACCGCTATCGTTTTCGTAATGGTTTCGTAGCTACCCGTATTCCCGGAAAGATATGCCCTATATTCCACTTCCGCAAAGCCACTTTGAGGCGCAAAGAAGCTGCCCTCTACCTTTTCGCCATTTACGTATGTTTCCACGATTGCGTCTTTTGTCGTGTTGCCTTCACACGTCTTTGCAACAGCATTTGGAAGTAGATAATGGAAGCCTGCAATAAACACTTCCGGCAAGGTAGGTTGTGTCAAAAATACAGCACGCTCAATCGCCTCGACGCATACAACAACCTCTTCCTTCGCTTCCACGCCGAAATAGTCCTTTGCTGTATAGACGATTTTATAATCCCCCACCATTTCAGGAACAAAGGTATTATTGCGTAAGGCAATCTCTTGCCCGTCGGGCGCATATACAATGCAACTGACGGCTAATTTGCCATTTCCGCCCGTTGCGCTAACGCCAGCCGCACCAACGATTGTTATCTCGTCAAATACGGAAACTGTTTGCGGCTCGTCTGTGTTTTCAATGATAATCGCATCAGACTCCCCATAGCAGTAGAACGAAACTTCCTCTTGCGCGCAATTCCCAGACAGATCCTTCGCCGTATAGACAATGGTATATTTCCCCACCTTATCGGTTACAAACTTTCCGTTTTCAACAAAAACGTCATAGCTATTCCCCGTTGAAAGATTTTCATATTTTACGTCCACAAAAACAGGCGTTTCCGCATCGTAAAAATCCCTCGCCGTCGCATCAAATACCGTATAGGTGTTTCCAAGCGCTGAGTTTGGTGCAGACTTCTCCCCGTTTAAATGGATTGACAATACAGGCGCAGCGTCATCGACAAGATACTGCTGCCCCAAATCAACCCCGTCAATTTGCTTAAAAATGATGCTACCGTTTTCCGTTTGCACTTTATCAAACGTTACGGTAAGCTTCACTTTACCACTCGTAAAGCCGTCCCAAACCGCACCGCCGAAAATGGTAGGATCGTCGAAGTCCGCAATCATAAAGCGTTGACCATAGGCGTCGTTAATACCGTTTCTAAGATACAATGCCTTTTCTTCGCTATCATAGCTAAGCCCAAGGCTGTAATCGTATCTCGTTTCCCCTGCAAACGTTTGCGCGCGGAAACTGAACGGCGCAATCGAACCATAAATATCCGTCGTGTTAAACGCGTAGGAACCGTTAGATCTCCTTTCTCTACCACCGATAGCCTGCCCGTTGCACCCCGCTCTCACATAAGCAATACCGCCTGACGTAAGACTGTCCAAATGTCCGTCGCTTGCCACGACCGTCATCGTTTTGGTGTCGTCTTCAACGTCCGTAAAGGTGAGGATCAACTGACCGTAATCAATTTCCAACTGTTTGCTCGGTTCGACAATCGCTTCAAAGAAAATATCATTCTTTGACTTGTTCGTCATATCAATTTCACGCTCAAACGTGATTTCCGCACCCGTTTGTACGTTTACCTTTACCCCTGTAAAATAGGGATCATCTAAGTAACGATACTGCGTAATACCTTGCACCTGCGCAAATTTATTCACGGAAAAGAAATCGGTTGCGCGACGCTGAATAAGGCACGTTTCCCTATTTACTACTTCCCCATTGACGACGTATTCCACCGTATATTGTCCCGCCATCGTAGGCTTTAATTGCCTACCGCTATACACGTTGCCATCAGGCGCTAAAATACGCACTTCCGCGCGCACCGATTCGCCGTCCATATCCACAAAAAAGTCGGGGATATCGTAGCATTCTCCGATTAGCCCATTTTCAGACAATTCTATTCCCGTATTTTCTTCGTTTATTGCATTTGCAATCAATACACCCGAAGTAACGGTTGCGCTGACTGCAAGCGCCAAACAAACGCTTGTGATAATCTTTTTCATCTTTTCTCCTTAGGTTAGCCCTTGATACCACCAATCGACATATTAGACATAATCTTTTTATTGAAGATACCAAACACAATCAAAATAGGAACAGCCATTATCAAAATCCC
>JAEIGA010018969.1_pt1 | contig 10487 bp, 4 predicted proteins | sample 9270691 | NCBI WGS metagenome assembly JAEIGA01 (sample SAMN17057246, study PRJNA624740) | gut metagenome | biome: biome; isolation source: fecal sample | host: Bos grunniens | place: China: Xizang | collected 2019
CGCGTCGACAATAGATGTGATAAAGAATGAGACAGAAGCCGTTGAAATGGCTTTACAGAAATAGAAAATTACATAAACATGTATTTTTATTAATAACCAAACTAACTAACCCTATTCACTATGGAAAGGAAAAGGCTAACTCAAGTGTTCGGATTGGTAGCGATGATGCTTCTGATCTCCGGACAGATCTTCGCCCAGAACCTTAACGTACATGGTCAGGTACTGGATGAAAATGGGGAAGGCTTGATCGGAGCCGGTGTGGTGATCCAAGGAACTACACAGGGTACGATTACAGACATTGACGGAAGCTATCTGCTTTCTGTTCCCCAGGGTGCTACGCTCGAGTTTTCTTGCGTAGGCTACAAGGCGCAGCTGGTTCAGGTGACTGGACCAAACCTTACTGTGACCCTGGCTCCTGACTCGAAGCTTATCGACGAGTCCGTGGTAGTCGCTTACGGTCAGCAGAACAAGGTTACCATCACAGGTGCTGTGACGGCAGTTGGCGGTGAGGCTCTCATGAAGTCTCCTGTGCCGAACGTGGCGAATGCCCTCCAGGGTAATCTCCCTGGCGTTTCGGCTGTTCAGCCATCAGGTATGCCTGGTGCTGATGAACCTGTAATCAGAATCCGCGGTGTCGGATCCCTCAACAGCGCCGAGCCTCTCGTTCTGGTCGACGGTGTAGAGCGTCCGTTCTCTCAGCTCGACCCTAACGAAATCGAGAGTATCTCGGTTCTCAAGGACGCTTCTGCAACAGCGGTATTCGGTGTGCGCGGTGCAAACGGTGTAATCCTCGTTACCACAAAGCGTGGTGAGGTTGGAAAGGCTTCGGTAACAGCATCTGTAAGCGCTGCGATGCAGAGTATCGCTCAGTTTGTGGAGTTCGCTGACTCTTATCAATATGGTCAGATGTACAACTACACCCAGATCACAGATGCTCTTCCTGTAGATCAGTGGCCTTCTTCTGTTTATATTGAGGATTATACTCCTTATCAGGAGGCTGCAAAGCTTCGTTTCAGCCAAGAGGTAATGGAGCATTTCCGCTTAGGTGACATGCCTACAACATTCCCTAACACCGACTGGATTGACTATATCATGAAGGATCAGGCATGGCAGGAGCAGGCAAACGTAAACGTATCAGGCGGTACTGACAAGGTCCGCTACTTCGTTTCAGCCGGTTTCCTCAACCAGAACTCTCTCTTCAAGACATTCTCGAACAACAAGAACGAGACATTCGACTATCAGCGTCTGAACTATCGTGCAAACCTTGATATCGACATTACTAAGCGCAGCACCCTCTCCCTCACTCTCGGCGGACGTATGCAGGACCGCAATACAATGGGTACTGGTGAGGGATTCCTCTTCCGCTATCTCCAGGGAGCTACTCCTTATGCTGGTATCGGAATCGACGAGTCTGGCCGTCACATCATTTCAGATGCAAACATCGTAGGTCCTTTCGATCGCGATGCCCTGTCTAACTACTACGACCTCGGTTACGAGAACCAGAGTACGAATGCCCTCAACTTTGATATCCAGTATAAGCTCGATATGGGCTTCCTTACAAAGGGTTTGGATTTCAAGGTAAAGGCTTCTTATAACTCAGAGTACACAGCACAGAAGTATCGTCAGAACGGTTATGGTTCAGGCGTTCATTATGTTGCAACCCTTGTTGATGGCAAGGAAGTTCTTCGCAAGGAAAACACTACATGGCCGATTCCTTATAGCGAAGGCAAGTGGGGCAGCCGCAACTGGTATGCTGAGGCAAGCTTCAACTATGCCCGCAGATTCGGCAAGCATAATGTAGGCGCCCTCCTCCTTTACAACCAGAGCAAGACTTATTATCCATGGGATTCGGACGGAAGCATCTACCAGTCTCTCCCTAAGGGTTATGTAGGTCTCGTGGGTCGTGTTACTTACGACTATGACACCAAGTATCTCCTCGACCTGAACATAGGTTACAACGGATCTGAGAACTTTGCACCTGGCAAGCGTTATGGTACATTCCCTTCAGTATCAGTTGGTTGGATCCCTTCACAGGAAAAGTGGTGGGCACCGGTTAAGAACGTGATCAGCTACTTGAAGTTCCGCGGATCTTACGGTCTCGTAGGTAACGACAATACAAACGGTGCACGTTTCCTTTACCTGCCAGGTACATGGCAGTTCTTCCAGGGTAAAGCGGGTTGGAATCCACAGAATCAGGGTGCTAACTTCGGAACAAATGGAAACTGGCTCCAGGGTGTCAGGGAACTTACTGCCGGTAACCCTGATGTAACTTGGGAGAAGGCTACGAAGATCAATATCGGTATGGACGCCGGATTCTTCAACGACAAGCTTCACGCTTATGTCGATTTCTTCTGGGAGGACCGTAAGGATATCCTTGTTGACAACTCTTCTGTTCTTTCTGCGGTAACGTCGCTTCCATCGGGTTATGTCAATCAGGGACGTGTGAAGAATCATGGTTTCGAGGTTTCATTGAACTGGGAGCAGAAGATAGGTGACTTCCGTTACTCAATCTCTCCAAACTTCGCGTTTGCAAGAAACCAGATCATCGAGATGCTCGAGGTTCCACCAATGTATGATTACCTCAGCCGTACAGGTCTTCCTGTCGGTCAGCTTTTTGGCTATGATCTGTTTGAGTTCTACGAGCCAGGCGCAACTGAAGAGCGTTACTTCGCAAAATATGGCGTTCAAATGCCGGATCAGGTAACAGCTATCAAGCCAGGTGACTGTGTTTATGTTGACTTGAATGGTGACAATGTTGTGGACCAGAATGACCAGAAACCTCTTGGTTATACAGATAACCCGGAAATCACATACTCCGTGAACTTTAACATCCAGTGGAAAGGCCTTGACTTTTCAATGCTGTGGGTCGGTGCGGATCATGTAAGCCGTCAGCTCAACGGATACTTCCGTGATCAGTTCGGTTCTACAAACACATCTGCCCTTACTCAGTGGGTTGCTGATAACTCATGGACGGTGGACAATAAGGACTCTATCCTGCCGCGTATCTCATTTGATAACCGAGTTCACAATAACAGAAACTCGCAGGCATGGATTATTGATTCTAAGTATGTGCGTCTCAAGAATGTAGAGATCGGTTATACCTTCACACCAAAGGCAGGCTCTTTCTTTAATTATATAAGAGTTTATGCTTCAGGAAACAACCTTCTCACTTTCTCGGACTTCAAGGGTAATGACCCTGAGGCTCCAGGACAGGGACTTGACTACGGTGTGCGTTATCCGATGACCCGCCTCGTTAACATCGGTGCACAGTTTAACTTCTAATCTCCTTACGAAATGAAAAAGATATTGAATAAAATATTGATTCTGGGAATCTGTGCAGGATTTTTCAGCACAGCTTGTGTTGAGAAGTTTGCTGTCGGAGATGCCTTTCTTGAGAAAGCACCTGGAGTAGATGTCAATATAGATTCAGTGTTTTCAAATGCTGAATACACGCGTAACTTCCTGTGGAGCGCATACGGACAGCTCTACTGTACTTATACTTCCGGAAACATGATGAATGGAGCACCTATCGATGCTCTCTCAGACTCATATCATTGCTATTGTACTTGGGGTGGCCCTATACAGAGTTATTATCCAGGTTTGCTTACCGAGGATGCTCAGGATACTTACGATGGAAACTTCCAGGGTAAATTCTCGTATTCTACAAAGGGTCCAAGCGATGACGATACCCAGAAGGCAAACGGACGAGTTTCCATTTATGAGACAGTGCGCAAGTGCTGGCAGATTATCGAGAACATCGACAGGGTTCCGGATATGTCAGAAGATGAGAAGAGCCGTCTTCGCGGTGAGGCTTATACTATCATGGCAAGCCGTTATTTCGACGCATTCCGTAACTTCGGAGGTCTTTGTCTTGCAAAGAAGGCATATGCAGTAGGTGAGAATCATGAGACAGGCCGTGCTACCGCATGGGAGACAGTCCTGTTCATAGATGAACTCATTCAGAAGGCAATCGATGAGCCAGGATTCATCTGGAATCTCCCTGATGCTGACCAGGCACAGTGGTCAGGTCGTCTGACACGCGCTTCCGCTCGCGCACTCCGTGCTAAGGTTTGGATGCACGCTGCTTCTCCTCTCTTTAATAATAAGGAGGCTTATATGCAGTATACTCCAGGCAAAACAACAGAATTTACCAATATTGAGCACGTATGGTTCGGTAAGGAGGATCCAGAACTCTGGAACCGTTGTCTCCAGGCTTGCAAGGATTTCTTCCAGGACAATGAGGCAAACGGCAACTATTATCAGTTGATTCAGCCTGAAACTCAGGATGAAGGTGGATACCGTATGGCATTCCGCAGAGCATACAGATACCGCAATGATGCAAGGCATCACGAAAAGCTTTTCGATGTTCACCCTACACAGTATATTAATGAGTGGGGTTGGGATGGATTTGCTATGGACTGTTATCGTCAGGGTGGTGCCGTTCCTACAAACGAGCTTATGGAGTGTTTCGGAATGAGTGACGGAAGAGTATTCCCTTATGAGAGCATTTATGGTGAAGGAAATAACCCTGATGGAATTGATATGTTCGAAAACCGTGACCCTCGTCTTTACGAGACCATGCTTGTTCCTCGTAAGTCTTGGCCAGATGTAGTGGGAGACTATCGTGGCATGAAGAGTATACAGACATGGGTAAATGGAGCCTATGAAAAGGATTCAGGTAACTTCGGCAGTTTAAAGGATGATTCTGCTACATATTATAGGAAGTTCAAGTGGATGCTGGACTATGATGCATCGATGAATGATGAGTATATTGGTATATCATATATCCGTCTTGCTGAGATGTACCTTATCTATGCTGAGGCTCTTGCTGAGACTGGCGACCTTAAAGGCGCTCTTGATCAGCTCCATGTGGTACGTAGCCGCGTAGGTCTGCCTCGTCTGGAGGATGCAAACCCTTCATTGAACCTTACAACAAATAAGGCCAACCTTATCGATGAAATCCTTCGCGAGCGTAACTGCGAGATCGGTGCTGAGTGCGGTGACCGTCTTTATGACATGGTACGTCGCATGAGACAGGATCTCTTTACAAAGCCTCTTCACGAAATACGAGTTTATCGTCTTGATGCAACAGGAAAGCGTATGGAAGGTGACGATCTTCGTTTGCAGGATGGCGAAGAATGGCCAAAGTTCGAGTACGAAAAAGTCAGGATTACAGTAGGAGCACGCCGTTGGTGGGATGAGGGATACTGGACAAACAAATGGTATCTCGACCCAGTTTCTCGTATTGAGATACAGAAGGGATATGGTCTGACTCAGAATCCTGGTTGGTAACATTTAGAACTTATCATTATGAAACTACGTAATATACTTATATTTAGCCTGTTAGGATTCTGTGCGGCTTCCATGACAGCTAATGCTCAGCCACAGCTCGCCGACAAGAAGGCACAGACTGTCGACCTGGGCTACGGCGTCGAGAGCTCGGAATTCCTGACTACAGCGGCGGCTTATACCATCACCGCTGAAGAGCTTGCCCGTACTTCTGCAATCAGCCTTGCTGATGCGCTTTACGGTAAACTGCTCGGTCTTACCGCAGTTCAGAACACAGGTTTCAAGGGTGAAGAGGGAAGAGGCGCTTCTTTCAACATCCGCGGAATCCAGACTACCGGTGAGCAGGATATCCTCATCCTCGTCGACGGACTTGAGCGTCCGCTCGACAGGCTTACAGTAGAAGAGGTTGAGAGCGTTACTGTCCTCAAGGATGCTGCTGCAGTTGCACTTTATGGCCATGAGGCTGTGAACGGTGTCCTCCTCGTGAAGACAAAGCGCGGTGTTGCAGGCAGCGGAAACAACATCAAGGTGGGTGCTTCTCACAAGCTCCAGTTCGACCCAGACTATGCAGATATGGTAAGCGCATATGACTATGCCAATGCGCTCAACATCGCAAGGTCAAATGACGGTCTTGCTGCTGCATATACAGACGCTGAGCTCCAGAAGTTCCTTGACGGAAGCGACCCTTACGTTTACCCTAACGTAAACTGGAAGGACGAGGTGTTCAAGAACACAGCTCATGAGACTAACGCTTATGTGTCCATGTTCGGTGGTACAGACAAGGTTCAGTACTATTCGCACCTCGACTATACTGATGCTCGCGGTCTTTATGCTAACCCTGACCAGGGAGATTTTAATTCGCAGCTCAAATATTCTAAGGCAAACATCCGCACAAATGTGGATTTTCAGGTTACTGAGTCGACCAGAGTCAAAGCTAATCTCATGGCGATTTTCATGGAGACGAATGGCGTGCCTAATATCAACTCTAGTGACGCATGGTGGCATCTCTATAAGGTTCCTGCAATTGCATACCCTATCAAGACTCAAGGCGGAGTATGGGGCGGTAGCCAGACTTATGGTGACTTCAACCTGCTTGCAAAGAGCCAGGGTGCAGGATTCTCTAAGACACACCAGCGCCAGATTTGGGCAGACATTACTCTCGAACAGGATCTTGATATGCTTGTAAATGGCCTTCAGTTCTATGCTGGCGGATCTTATGATAACGCTTCGAATACCATAGAGAACCGTACAAAAGGCTATCAGTATGGTTGGAACTACTATGACCCTGCGACAGGTGAAATGATGGAAACAGTCATGGGAAACATTGAGGACAAGCTCGTATTCAATTATTGGGTAGATTCTCAGTGGCGTGTTGGAACAATCAAGACAGGCTTCAAGTACAACACCCAGTTCAATAACGGTGACCATTTTGCAGCTAACCTTAATTATAATACAAAGAGCGAGATCCGCGACGGCAGAAGCAATACTTGGTATCGTCAGAATATAGCTCTTGCGGCTCACTACGATCACGCAGAGAAATTCATGGCAGACGTTGTGCTCGCAGCTAACGGATCTAACCGCTCGTACCCTGCAAAGTGGGCTTTCTCTCCTACTTTGGCACTCGGTTGGATTTATGCAAATAATCCTGACAAGGGCCTTTACGGCAAGCTTCGCGCTTCAGCAGGTATCCAGCACACCGACTATGTCCCTGCAGCAGGTCTCTGGCTTGACCGTTGGGACTCATCACATGGTCAGTTCCACTATGGAAACGAGTTTACAGGAAAATGGGGAGCATTCCTTACTCAGTTCCCTACAACAGACTTCCGTCAGGAGGCTGCTTACAAGGCTAACATTGGTACTGACATCAGGGTTGGCGGCTGTCTCGATATCGTGGCAGACATATTCTACCAGCAGAGGCGTAATATCCTCGTGAGTGCCGGTTCGTTGAATTCCTCAGTAGTAGGTATTCAGTCTGCTTATGACGATAAAGGTGCAGTTCAGAGCTACGGTGCAGAACTCGGACTTCGTTTCGCAAAGACCTTCGATAATGGCCTGAACTTCAATGCGACCGGAATGATGACATACGCAAAGAACGAGATCATCGAGTGGATCGAGAACCCGGTTTACCCTAACATGTCAGTTATCGGAACTCCTGCAGACGCTGCGCGCGGACTCGTAGCCCTCGGCTTCTTCGAGAGCCAGGAGGAGATCGACAACAGCCCTCTCCAGCAGTTCGGACAGGTAAAGGTCGGCGACATCAAGTATAAGGATGTAAATGGAGACGGCGTGATCAACCAGAACGACCAGGTTGCCCTTGACTTCGGTACAGCCTTCCCGAACCTCAACTACTCATTCAGCCTCGGCCTTGAGTGGAAGGGTATCGGAATCAACGCTACATTCCAGGGTGCGGGCAGTCAGATCAAGAATCTCCGCTATGTAGACGGCGTTTGGGGAGCTCTGTCTGCTCCATCAGCAACAGAGACCTTGAGAAACCTGTCTCAGGAATATTATGACAACTGCTACGACGTAATGGGAGCCAACGCTCTTTATCCGCGTCTTTCTACTGAGAACGTTGCCAACAACGCTCAGGAGTCGACACTCTGGTACCGCAATGTGTCTTGGTTCAAGATGCGCGACTGCGAGCTTTATTACAGGGTCCCTGCTAAGCTTATCCAGCATGCCAAGATGTCAGACGCGAAGGTATTCGTCAAGGGACAGAACCTTCTGTCATTCGACAATATCCCTGCAATGGATGCCGAGAACCTCAACACAGGCTATCCTGTGATGAAGGCGGTTACATTCGGACTTTCTGTAGTATTCTAATAAAGGATTGACTTATGAAACTAGATAAAATTTGTTTATTTATTCTCGCCTGTACCATGACGGCTGCGTGCGCAGACCTCAACTATACTGAGGAAAACACGCGTGACGAGGAGTGGACATACGAATACTTTGCAGACGGTATCAAAAACATGGTGTTCGATGTTTACGCACAGGTGTATAATCAGGAATTTGGTACCAACAGTACATCATTCCTCGCAGGCGCAACCGATGAGGCCGTATATGCAATGGAGACAGGTGCAATAAACAACTATTCAAACGGCGCTTGGAGCCCTGCTAACCCGATGAGTACAATATGGGATAAGTCTTATACAGCTATTTCCGCTATCCATATCTACTTGGAGAAGATACACAAGGCAGATCTTTCAGAGTGGGAGCATAATGCCAATTATCAGAACTGGGTAGCTCAGATGGAAGTTTTTCCATATGAACTCCGTTTCCTCAGGGCTTACTTCTATTTTGAACTGTTCAGAGCTTATGGTGATGTCCCTCTTGTAACAACAACTCTTACAAATGCAGAGGCTAATAATGTAAAACGTGCACCTGCAGCAGATATCGTTAAGTTCATTGTTGACGAGATTGATGAGATTGCTCCTCATCTTCCGCTTTCTTACATGACTGAGCCAGGTGCTGAAATAGGACGAGCAAACCGCGTAGCCGCATACGCTCTTAAGGCTCGTACTCTCCTGTATGCTGCATCTCCACTGCACAACCCTACAAATGATCCTGCTAAGTGGGATGAGGCTGCAAAGGCTTATGCGCTTATCATCGATAACGCTGCAGACTGGGGTCTTAAGCTTAGCAAGTATTCAGACCTGTGGGGTAATGAGGCATTCTTTAACAAGGAACTTATCTGGGGAATCGGACGCGGCGAAAAAAATTCGGACGAAACTCCTATCATCGATTTCGAGAAGGCTCATTTCCCAATCGGAGTAGAGAATGCATCCTCAGGAAACTGTCCGTCACAGACTCTTGTAGATCAGTATGAGTATCAGGCTGACGGCAAGACTTTCAAAGAAAAGAATCCTGGCAGCATCGACCTCAATGCTGGAGATCCTTATGAAGGCCTTGATCCGCGTTTCGCACTTACAGTTGTGAAGAATGGCGACCAGTGGCCTGCAAATAGTGCCCAGAAGAAGGTTATTGAGACTTTCTATGGCGGATTCAATGCAGCTCCTAAGTATGGTGCTACTCCTACAGGATATTACCTGAGGAAGTATGTCGACGGATCAGCAGTGACGACGACCAACAATTCGGTCGGACTGCGCCATACATGGATTGTTTTCCGTCTTGGACATATTTACCTTGACTATGCTGAGGCTGTTTACAATGCTACAGGCAGTGCTAATGCCAAGACTTATGGTCTTTCTGCAAACGAGGCTATCAACGTTCTCCGTAACCGTGCTGACATCGCTATGCCTGAGTTCACTGAGGATGGCGCAGCTTGGGTCGAGCGCTATGAGCGTGAGCGTTTCGTAGAGCTTGCATTCGAGAACCATCGTTTCTGGGATGTACGCCGCTGGAAGAAGGGCGATCAGTACTTCAAGAACGTGACTGTTGCAAATATCAGCGCAAACCTGCAGCTCACAAGATCTACAGTGACACGTCAGTGGGATGACAAGTACTATCTGTACCCAATCCCTCAGTCTGAGATAAAGAAGAACCCGGCCCTTGTACAGAATCCAGGCTGGTAGTAATTTATAAGGAGTACAATTATGAAGAATATATTTAACTTTTTCGGAACAATTCTGACAGTTGTCCTTGCTGCCTTCTCTTTGACAGGCTGTATAGCAGAGGATGACTTGGGATCTGCCGATCTTGGCCTGCATGTCAAGGTGTTCTTCCCGACCAAGGTAGTTGCCGGACAGCCAATGACCATCAACGGTAGCGGTTTCTCTGATGCTACAGAGATTGTTTTCCCAGGTGAAATCGTAGTTACTGATTTCCAGATTGTCAGCAATGACATGATCAGGGTCAATGCACCTAAGGGCATCGCTGCTGAGGGTGGAAAGATCGTCGTACGTACTGCGCAGGAGCAGGTTGAGTCTCCGCTTCCTCTTACTCTTGGTGAGACTAAGATTTCAGGTTACTCTGTAAACGCAGGTGATGAAGTGGAGGGCGGAAGCCAGATCACTATCTTCGGTGCTGACCTCGAGTTCATCACAGGCGTAGAGCTGCTTGACGCAGACGGAAACCCTGCACTCATCACAGATAAACTCTTCAACAAGAAGGCAACTGCCTCAATCATCTTCACTGTTCCTAAGAAGGTCTATGAAGGTACATTCGTAGGTAAGGTCTATACTGTAGACGGCAAGACATTCGAAATGCCTGAGCTTACTTACAAGCCAGCTTCTGAC
>JAEIGA010018970.1_pt1 | contig 10487 bp, 11 predicted proteins | sample 9270691 | NCBI WGS metagenome assembly JAEIGA01 (sample SAMN17057246, study PRJNA624740) | gut metagenome | biome: biome; isolation source: fecal sample | host: Bos grunniens | place: China: Xizang | collected 2019
AGAAACTAAAAAACCTGGATCCTCGTGATTTTCCGAAAGCATTCGCTGAGCTTGCAAAATTTCTAAAAGCAAAAGGCAGCACTGTTACCGGCCAGAAAGCAATTAAAGAAAAGACTATCAAAACATGGCAGGACCAGGGGCTCGATTTGAATCAGAGTAACTATAATACTGCTATTAAAATTCTTGAAGAGATGCGAAGGCAGAAAATTGTCTATGATTCTGAGAGAGTTGTGGCCTTGGCTGACAGTATGATGGGATTATCCAAACGGCAACAGAACCAATGGCTGGACAGATTGGCAGATCTGTTACCTAATACCGAGAAAGTATCGACCGTCATGGCCCAGGGGACATATGTTAATGTTGACGATGTTTTAAGGGAAATCAATTTCATTAAGTAAGGAGATATCTAAATGGTTGTAAAATGTGCGGATTTTCAACCGGAAATCTATTTTAATAAATGCCCAATAGTAAAGAACCGAAGAGGGAATCCGGCAGGAAAGAAAAGACATTATATCGGTATTACAACTGCTTTCGATATCGAAACCACTGTATTAGAGGGAATTGACCAGGCTGTTATGTATGTATGGCAATGGCAATTCGGAGAGGATTATACTGTAATAGGAAGGACCTGGGAAGAATTTACCCAATTACAAAGGAGGGTAAAGGATTCCCTCCCTTCCGGTTTTTGGCTGGTGGTGTATGTTCATAATTTATCTTATGAATTTCAGTTTCTGAAAGGTATCTACAGCTTTACTCCAGATGATGTTTTTGCAGTAGCCAGTAGGAAGGTTATAAAGTGTGATATGTATGGTTGTTTTGAATTTAGATGCTCTTACAAGTTAACCAATATGTCACTAAAACAATTCACCAGGAGAATGATGGTTAAACATGCTAAGTTGTCAGGGGATGATTTTAATTATTCTAAGAAGAGATATCCCTGGTCGGAATTAACAGAAGAAGAGCTTTCTTATTGCGTGAATGATGTGCTCGGCCTTGTTGAGGCTGTTAATGCTCTCATGGCCAGAGATGGAGATACCTTGCAAACAATTCCTTTAACCAGCACAGGCTATGTCAGAAGAAATGCAAAACGAGCCATGAGGCAGAATGTACATCATAACTTTATTTACTCCGTACTGCCTGATTATGAAACTTACACAGCACTGCGTGAAGCATTCAGAGGGGGGAATACTCATGCTAATCGATATTATGCAGGAGATATAGTTACTAATGTCCATTCAGCAGACAGATCATCAAGTTATCCGGCAGTGATCTGTAACTGTGAGTTTCCTATGTCAGTATTTGTACCCATTATTCCGGCAGATCTGAACATGGGATATATAGTGCGTTGTATTACTATCCGGCATAAAGCTCTGTTACTGCGTATAGCAATAAAGAATCTGCAGCTGCGGAATCCATACTGGGGATGTCCTTATCTTAGCAAAGATAAGTGTAGAAACATTCACAAAGCATATGATACAGATGACAATGGCCGGATCCTGTCAGCTGACTATCTGGAAACTACCATAACGGATATTGATCTTAAAATTATAATGGCTGAATACACCGGAGAGATTATATTTCTTCAGGGCTGGTATTCATCATATAAGAAGCTGCCCCAATCCTTAATCAATGAAGTTATCATCTATTATCGTGATAAAACCGAGCTAAAAGGTATCACCGGCCAGGAGATTTTCTATGACAAGGCAAAAGCATTACTAAACAGCTTATATGGCATGATGGCCCAGGATCCTGTAAAGCATTCTCTGATCTTTCAGCAGATTGGAGATTGGGATATTGATAATATTCCAGATCAGGAGCTTCTGGAAAAACACAACCAGAAAGCATTCCTGGCTTATCAGTGGGGAGTATGGGTGACAGCACATGCCAGGGCAGCACTGGAGGAGGGTATAAGATTAGTACATGAAACACCTGGGGCTGATTTTATTTATTGTGATACGGATTCTGTTAAATATATTGGTAATGTTGACTGGACTGATTACAATTCTGCTCGTATATCTGAGTGCAAAGAATCCGGTTCTTTTGCTACGGATACTAAGGGAATAACTCATTATATGGGAGTATTTGAAACTGAGGATGATCCGGAAACCGGAGTAGCTTATTATCAGTTTAAAACCCTGGGTGCTAAGAAGTATGCTTATGTAGAAAAGCCTGGACTGCCTACACATTGCACCATAGCAGGAGTAAATAAAGCCCTGGGCGGAATAGAGCTTGATAAACACGGTGGACTGACAGCATTTAAAGACGGTTTTGTCTTTCACGATGCCGGAGGAACTATGGCAGTATATAATGATGATCCGGAAATCCGGCAGATTGAAATAGATGGTCACCAGCTGCCGATCACTGCTAATATTGCCATTCTTCCCTCTGAATACACATTAGGAATCACCGGCGAATACGAAAGGATTATAAAATTTGCAAAAAACTATCTTTACAATCCATATGTTATTTGATAATATTATTAATGGTTGGACCGGGGAGCGTAGACTGAAGTGAATACTCGTGACCTATGAAGCTCATAACACCAGGATTCTTCAGAAACTTCCTATTCCGTTGATTATACAATACAGGACTATGCGACGATCCGGATCCAGCCAATATCAAACACCCAATATAAAGGAGGAACCACCATGGAAATCATCAAAAAAACCCCCAACCTGTCCAGTGCCGATCTGTATGCTCTGACAAAGGGTAACGATGTCCGGAAGATGGCAGATGCCAAAGGCGAGATTTTGGATATCGTGAAGTTTGTTCTCTACACTGATGAGGATATGAATGGTAATCCCATGAATGTCCTGGCCGTTGAAACTGCCGAGGGTGCAAGGTACGCTACCAACAGTAAAACCTTCACCAGGAATTTTGGAGATATCATGGATATCTTTGAGGCCGGAAATGATGAACTGCCTACCAGGTTCAAGGTTGGATCCGGCCGGTCAAAGAATGGCCGTGAATATCTGACCTGTGACATTGCGCAGTGAAGATCTATGATAGCTCCGGCTATGTGAATGTTAAGGGGATACTCTCTGAAGGGTATCCCTTTAACTTTCTGATTGGTGGTCGTGGAACCGGAAAGACATACACTTCTCTCAAGACGGCCAGAGAGGATGACCGGCTATTCATGCTCATGCGAAGAACACAAAGCCAGGCTGACTTAATCAGTAAACCGGATTTTTCAGTATTTAAGCCGTTAAATAATGACCTGGGATGGAAAGTGCAGGTAAAAACAGTCAGCAAATATAATTCAATGTTCTATGAGGATCCTGCTGATGATAACATGCTTCCGCATATTATAGGCTATACATGTGCCTTATCCACAATATCTAATATGCGTGGTTTTGATGCCAGTGATATTCAGCTTTTAATCTATGATGAATTTATCCCAGAGAAACATGAACGATTGCTGAAAAACGAAGCTGATGCTCTATTCAACGCTTACGAAACCATGAACCGAAACCGGGAACTGAAAGGAAATGCACCAATACAGATGTTATGTCTGGCAAATTCCAATGATATAACCAACCCTGTTTTTGAATCTCTTAACCTTATCCGTATAGCTGATAAAATGCAGAAGGGTAATGCCGACAGATGGACCGATGACCGCAGAGGAATCCAGCTTATCATGCTGCACCGATCTCCAATCAGTAAACAGAAATCGAAAACCGTATTGTACAACCTGACTGAGGGATCCGATTTTGCAAATATGGCCATTGATAATGATTTTAATGTTAACCGGCAACATGTGAAACCCAGGCCATTATCAGAGTATATTCCTGTTTGTTCTGTCGGTGAGTTATGCATCTATAGGCACAAATCAGAAAACAGGTTATATGCCACAACTCATATAAGCGGTATATTTAATAGGAAGTTTTCCCTCTCTGATTCTGATAAACTGCACTACCAGCGTTTATTCCGTACACACTGGGACATGTATATCAGCAATAAAATAGATTTTGAAGATGTGCTGTCTGAAAAGTTATTTTTGCATTATTGGGAATCTGTATGATATACTGTTCCTGGTGGGTATCCTGCCCAGTGCAAGCCTCGGAAGGGCGGGCATGACTCCGCACAGTCACAAAGGATACTCAACTATTTTATTAGGAAGGAATGGTAACTATGGAAATGGATGCAATTGTCAGTCTGTTCAGTAATCTGGCTGTTCCGGTCGCTTGCCTTATCGCGACATTCTACCTGTGGAACAAGGAGCGCGAAGATCACAAACAGGAACAGAAAGAACTGACAGAAGCCATTGCCAATAATACCCTTGTAATGCAGAAGCTGGTAGACAAGCTGGAGAAAGGAGGTTAAGAGATGGTTCTTAGAACCCTGGGAGAAGATATGGCAGAGCAGGCTGTCACCGGTAATTATGTTGGTATTCCATATTCCCAGCTTGACTGCCAGGGGTTTGTAGAAAAACTGCTTCAGGATCTGGGAGTGCGTAAGCCGGACGGAACCCCTTACAACTGGAGAGGATCCAATTCCATGTGGAGAAACTATATTAATTGGAAAGGATCCATTACAGAATGCTATGATAAATTCGGAGAAATTCCCCTGGGCGCCTTTCTTTTCCTAGTTCGGAATGACGGAAAAGAAAAGGAAAAAGGATACAACGATAATGAAGGTAATGCAGCACATGTTGGATTATATGTTGGCCCTCTGGGAGGTAAGTATGATGCAATGGATTCTTCAGCTGGTCGTGGTAAAGTTGATTATTGTAAATCATCCTCCTTCACTCATGTGGGCCTGATGTCCATGATCGATTATATGAACGAACCTATCACTCCTGGAAGCCCTGTCAGCCGTGAACAAGCCCTGGAAGCCCTTGAAATATTGACAAAATTTATAAAAGGAGATTAAAATGCAAATGGAACTTTCCGATATTCTAACGTTAGTAAAGGCAGGTTACACAAGAGATGAGATTGAACACATGGCACAACCTACACCCGTACACACTGACCCAGCCCCCATACCAGCATCTGTGGAGATCCCTGAACCGGATCCGGAACCCGTACCAGCACCGGCTGCTGAACCTGCAGCTGCGCCCGTACCCGTACCGGCAGCGCAACCGGTACCGGCACAGCAACTACCGACAGATCCTGCACAACCTACTATGTCGGATCTGATGCAAAGCATGGCAAAGCTAACCAGCGCAATACAGGCCAATGCCATTGCTAACAGTTTTATTCCAGGAGGATCTCCAAGACAGCCTGATGCGTCAGAAGTGCTTGGACAGATCATCCGGCCCACCAGAGGTAAAAAGGAGGATTAATATGGACAGGGACCTGGCTCTCCAGCTGATTGATCTGCTGGATGATATCAAAGATGCTATTGAAACTATAGCGACCAATACCACTCCGGCAGATGATTCTGAACCGGCCAGTGATGCAGAAACTTAAATAGGAGGTAACTAAAATGGGTGTTAATTCGCTTTCGTTCCAGCAGTGCAGCACTGTATTGACCAGCCTGGTTAAACAGGCCACCGGCAGAGATGTTGTTGTCAGCACGACTCCGGATTTTATTTCCGTTGCTCAGACTGCGCTTTCTCTTCCGAAGGATATTATCTATAATACCCTTTCAGATGTTCTTTCAAAAACAATCTTTTCTATCCGGCCCTATGACAGCAGATTTACCGGCCTGGAGAAAGATCTTCCCACCTGGGGAGGCTATATGCGTAAGCTGGCCATTGCAGAGGATGACTGGTCCGACAGCAAAGCATATGCATGGCCTGTAGCATATGACAGTTCCCAGTCTGGTCATGAAACAGGTGACGGATATTCTGTCGATCAGTATGTAATCAATAAGCGTAAGGTCCAGCAGACTAATTTTATCGGGCAGTCTGTTTTCCAGGATCACTACACTGTATTTGATGATCAGCTTGAAACAGCTTTCCGTGGTCCGGATGAGTTCGGTTCTTTCCTTTCCCTGCTGACCACCTACATGAGTAACAAGATTGAGCTTGCCAAGGACGGCCTTGCAACCGGCCTTATCAGTAACCTGATCGCGACCCTGCTGGTGGAGAATAACGGTGCTCGTGTTGTGAAACTTCTTACCGAGTATAACAGCCTGACCGGTGGCAGCTACACTGCCAGCACGATCTTCCTGCCGGATAACTATCCTGCATTCATGAAATATTGCTATTCAAGGATTGCAGCCACAGCCAATAAGATGCGTGCAATGTCCACCAAGTACCAGACGATTGTTAACAGCCAGCCCATTGCGCGTCATACTCCCTACGATAAGCAGAAACTTTATATCCTGGATGATGACCGGTATGCAATGGAAGCCAGGGTGCTTGCTGATACATTCCATGATAACTATCTGGAGCTTGCCGACGTGGAATCCATTCCTTTCTGGCAGGGCATTGATACTCCTGATAAGATCATTTGCAAGCCAACCTATACTAATACTTCCGGGGTTGTTACTACTGCAGGATCTGCTAAGACACAGGCTGGTGTATTTGCTCTTCTGTTCGATACTGACGCAGCTGGTTGGGCTATGGTTCATCAGAACGTGTTCCCTGCTCGCAATGGTGCTGGAGAATATACTAATTACTGGTATAACATGCGCCTGCGCTGCTTCCAGGACAACACTGAGAAAGCTGTTGTTTTCCTGCTGGCATAATTCTCTTCCTCATTCCTGCCGGGTAGCATGACACTACCCGGCATTCTTTTACGGAGGTAATATGCTTACTTTAAATTTATATTCTTTCGCTAAGAAAGAAAACAGCACTAAGCAGCCGACTACTGCCTCCCTGGCCTTACAGGGCATACTCAAAGAACCCTGTTCCATCATGAATCCGATTGTTACTATTGAGAGATTGACAGCTGATGCTATGCCATTTGGCTATACATATGCTAAATGGGTGGAAGCTGGCAGATATTACTTTATAGAGGATTGGATATGGCTAAATGGACTGTGGGAGGTCCACATGAAAGAAGATGTTCTGGCAACATTTAGAACAGAAATCGGTACTGCCAGCGAGTATATTTTAAGGACTAACAGTACATCAGATTTTAACTCAAATGTATGCGATACTACTTATCCGACAACTACTGAATATGTAAATAATTCTTACGCAGTATCAAATATATTTACAACAGATATCACGGTAGGATGCTACATTGTAGGAATTATTTCAGGTGGATCCACCAGTGCTGTGGGTGCTATTTCATATTATTCTATGTCATCCACAGAATTTGGAAATCTTAAAGATGCACTATTTGGAGATGATAATCTAATATCTATGGACCTGCTTGATGTTACAGATCCTAATAATCCAATATGGAAACCTGCTGATATTAGCCAGGAAGTATTTAAGACTATGTATAATCCATACCAGTACATAGCATCATGTATGTGGTTCCCTTTCGGTAAATCTGCCATTCCAAGTACATCTCCTCAAACTACCATTAAAATAGGCTGGTGGGATTATTCTCTCTCAGGTGATTTGATTTATGCTCAGACATTTGAACTTGGTAATGAACAGTTCACTATAACGGCACATCCACAGGCCAGCAGAGGAAACTATCTTAACTATGCACCATATACCAGAAGAACATTAATAGGAAGATTTGGAACTGTTCCCATTGATACTACATACTTTGTTGTTGGAAATATAATCAATATCTCATATATGATTGATCTGATAACAGGCCAATGCTATGCTAAAATAGCTGTTAAAGATGGTGCTGCGGAAGATATTATAGCAGAACGTAATTTTCTGCTGGGGGTTCCTATTCAAATAGCACAAGTTGGAACCGACTACCTGGGAACTGCTGTTAATGCCATAGGAGCCTTTAGTGGTGCAATAGGTGGAACAGTTAGTGGCCTTGCCACCGGTGGAATTGCCGGTGCTATAGGTGGTGCCATTGCCGGAGGCGCGAGTGGTATTTATAATACTTTACAATCAGCAATGCCACAGGTGGAAACAGGTGGACAGAATGGATCTTTCCTGGCTCCTAAAAATCAAACACATGTGGTAGAACAGTTTTATAAAATTGTTGATGAGGACATAGATCACAGAGGCCGGCCATTATGTGCAGTACGGCAGATTAATACTCTGTCAGGATTTATTCTGTGTGCTGAAGGGGATATGGACATCAGCTGCTATGATGACGAAAGAAAAGAAATCGTTCGTTATTTAACTACAGGTTTTTTCTGGGAGTGATATAATGGCATCGTCAAATCCTATATTGCTGGATGATTTCTGGTGTGAATTGAATGTATATTTCTCTTCCACTGATGTAAGAATCCTGGACCCAGAGCAATGCCAGATTGATAACATGAACCACATGCACGATTTTTTCAGAGGACAGGGATGGACTCATAACTCCATATCCGGAATGCTGGGTAATCTGATGGTAGAATCCACCGTAAACCCATGGCTATTTCAGAACCACAGCCTCGACTGGAATAACCCATCCGCAATACTGACAGATAATGGTGGTATGGGCCTTACTCAATGGACACCCTGCAGAAAATATTATCAATGGGCCTTGGATGAAAATCTGCCTCCGGAATCTGGTCAAACAATGCTGGACCGTATTGTGTATGAATACCAGAATAACCTGCAATGGTCCCTTGAAAATTATGGGAGGCATACCTGGGATGATTTTATACACAGTACAGAAACCCCTGATATTTTAGCAGATGTATGGTGCTGGGCCTATGAACGGCCAGGCTCCCCTGATATGCAACAGCGTTACGCAAATGCAGAATGGTGTTTTGATAATATCAAGGGTGGACATCTAAAACCGATTTTCCTTATGTTATTTGGAAAAAATAATTCTTTACGAAAGGTGGTAAAACCAAGATGCCAAAAGATATAGGATATGGTGTTCCGGAAACATATGACTATATTAATATGTTTAATGCCGGATTTTCACCATCAACCGTACATGTTAAAAACACTTCACTGCAAAGATTCTTCAGGAGATATCTGTTCCAGAAAGCTATTTCAGTTTTCAAATGGAATCTTCCGGAAACCTGGTGCAGGGATTATTTACTGTATGTGCTTTACACCTGGGGATTTATCGGGGTTGTTGAAACAGATAAATTCGGTGTGATCTGCCAGGCCGGTGCTCCATACGGCTATGATATTTATTATCAGCCAACCAACCTAATCATCACTAATCCACTGCTGAAAGGATCCCTGCAACCCAGGATTGGCCAGGAATGCACTGTAATTAAATTGCAGCCTGACTGGGGAGGAATATGCGATCTGGTTAATTACTACGCAGATATGATGGCCCTGTGTGCTGAAACTTCCGGTGTTAATCTATTAAACTCTCATCTTTCTTTCGTATTCCCAGCAAAGGATAAACCCACAGCTGAAACCTATAAAAAGCTGTTTGACAAGGTATCCGGTGGTGAGCCTTGCGTGGTTGTTGATAAGCAATTATTCAGAGAAGATGGCTCCCAGGTATGGCAGCCATTCCAGCAGAACATAGGCCAGAATTATATTGTATCGGATTTGTTATCGGATATGCGTAAAATAGAGGCAATGTTTGATACCGTTGTTGGTATCCCCAATGCAAATACAGACAAACGAGAACGTCTTATTACTCCGGAGGTTAACGCTAATGATATCGAAACTAAAACACTGGGTGAACTCTGGCTTGAAGAACTCAAAGAATGTGTGGAAAAAACAAATAATATGTTCGGAACTACTATTACTGTAGATTGGCGACATAATCCGGAAGATATGAAGGAGGGATCCGATAATGAGCAGATCAGCAACGATGTCACCATTAGGGCTGTATAATTGGGATAACACTATCTTTGATCTTATGCAGCTGCCGGAAGCTCTGGACAGACAAACCCTTATTGATAATCTCCTGGCAGAAACAGCAGAACTTGAGGTTCTTTATCCTAATCCTGTTATATTTAAAAATCTTGTTGGAGTATGGTCAAACAAAGAGATTGATGTCTGGAACAGGCTCTATGCTACAACACAGTACGAATATAACCCTATAGAAAACTATAACAGGACGGAATCCGGCAGTGAATCCGGTACAGGCAGCACTACGCACTCCGGTACAGACAGCACTGCGGATATTACTACTTATGGTGGTTCAGATGGCAGAACTGAAGCTATCATGCATGGTGGAACCGACACAGCTACCAGGCAATTTGCTGAAGGTGGAACACAGGGAGAACAAACCACGGGCCAAATGGCACAGGGTGGATCCGATACCGTGACCGGAACAGATGAAAAAGGACATTGGGTAGCTGGATTCAATTCCGCATCCTCCGGAACTGATGATGGACTGGTTAAGCAGACAAGGGATGAGGACAGTGCATCCACGACAACCAACTACGGAAAAACCGAAAGCGATAACGGAAGCAGTACAACGACATTCGGAAAAACAGAAAGCGAAACAGATGAAACAGCTTACGGCAAAACAGAAAACGTAACTGAAAGCCGGACATATGGCCAGACTATTAACAGAGCCAATAATCTGACACATGGA
>JAEIGA010018971.1_pt1 | contig 10487 bp, 9 predicted proteins | sample 9270691 | NCBI WGS metagenome assembly JAEIGA01 (sample SAMN17057246, study PRJNA624740) | gut metagenome | biome: biome; isolation source: fecal sample | host: Bos grunniens | place: China: Xizang | collected 2019
AAATATTATATAAGTTATTAGAAGACGGTATCCTATAACTGAACATTTCTACAGCAGGGAAAACATGGACTTTGCGGAACTTCTTGATTGCTTTGGATTTCAGCTGATCCATCTTAATTTCTATCTTCTCATAATCCATAGCAAGATTATCGTACATTTCCTTATATGTCATAGAAGGGACTAGCATAACATCTCGCCGGAATCTTCGTTATATTCATCTTCTTTATCGCGGTGGGACCTTCTCTTGGAAATCAGCACCTCATAAATCATATAGCGAATGAATTGTGTTGCTTCAATATCTTCACCTGCCAATAGTTCAACCTTCTTAAATAAAGTAAGCAATTCGTGGATATTACGAACATCATTATCCAGCTCTTTTAAGATAGATGCTTTGTATGGCTTTATACTATCTCTAGTAGCCTTTTCTATTTTCTGAATGAGGATGAATTTGATTTGATCCACATTCCTCACCTTCTTGACCTGAGCTACATCAGAAAATAATTCTTTATATATGTCCCCTGTATTTGCTAGTTCGGAGAGCCTTATAACAGCAGTCTTTGGGACGACATTATGTTTAATTGTCAAGATTGTAGATTTAACTCTGTTTTCAGCAGTAAGATACATACTTCCATATATCGGATCATCCACATCAAAATAAATCTTTGCAACGCAACTGAATTTCAACGCCTCTCTTTTAATTTCATCGTTTGAAACCTGAATCACGTTTCTCACCTTACCGACATCCTCTAGATCATAAATCTCTGATGTCTCAAAATACATGTTTATATATGACTCATTCAGTTCGCAGAAGTCTAGACTATATTTCACATCTGTTTCTTTCATTAGATTATGCAAAGAGACAAGCGCAATAAATATAGCCACATTATTATCGTAATTATTGTATTTGTCTGAGACGATAGCTCTCAAATAGAACTTAAGCAACTCCTGATCGATAAGAATACGATATATCTTATGTGGATTTTTTATTGTCTGCATCTTCGAATATACATCCTGCACAATTTCCTTATGTCCCTCTTCTGCAAGCGCTTTTACGAATTTATCCATATTACATAAGCCGGAGAACAAATCGGCTTGTGAAGAATAAATTGGCTCAGTCACAACTCGACTTAATTCTAGAGCAGCAAAATATGGATTCCTGCCAGCATTCTCGAAATTAATTGTGAAATCATCTTCGTCATAAAGTGAAATGTCCGACAAATCACATTCATGATCGACCTTAGCAAATCGCTCATTAATCTTCATTTGCTCACACACCAGTTTTGCCGCACCTGGAATTTCAATCACTTCGTGTTGAATTTCTGAGATGTTCAAACGCAGACTCAAATCATTAGCCAATGGATTGTCTGCAACTAAAGAGAATACTTCTCCCACTGTGATTCCCTTGTCATCTGCCTGAAAGGAAATCCTCTTCATTTTAAAATCTTTCATAATTATTAGATTTTAAGTAAAACAATAATAGCCATCTTATCCTTGAGAGGTTTAAGACGGCTACCTATTATATGTAAACCTCTCAATCCCACAAATTAAGAGGTTATTTTTGACAACTTGTGTCAAAAATATTTTTTTATATGCTGTTCTATAAATTTTTGTACATACTTATATAATTCAGGAGAATCCACAATGGTCACCTCATCAGCTAATCCAAGAACAAATCTTGCTACAGGCGCCAAACTATAAACAATAGTATCAAGTAGCCAGAAGCCATTATCCGCCACAATCAATATATCTTCTGCCATGGGATATTCTTCTATCAACAAGTTCTTTGCATACGAACTCAACCTCAATCGTATTCTGCACTCTTCTTTTCCATTCATTCTGAAGCAGTCTGACTTTGCCTTCTGATGGAACTGTTCCTCAGACCAATCTTCTTCCAAGATTTCGACCCAATCAATTCGACTGATTTTAAAAACTTTGTTTTCCCTAGTATTTATATCATAGGCCCAAACAGTCATATAGTTAGCAGTAAATTCAAAAGGCTCAACATGTCGATCAGATATCGTTCCAGAATGCCCAGATTGGTAGCCTTTCAATACAACCTTCTTTTTACTCCGAATAGCCTTGCCCAGTTCTTCAATGTTAAGGGCATTTGATTTATTATCAATAAAATCTGCCAAGGATGTTGCAGAATATATCGTCGCCAACTTGCGCTGTAAGTTAGTTTTCAAGGAGTTGGATCCATCCAAACTATTAATCAACCGATTAACGATATATGCCTCTTCTTCAGAGAAATACAACAACTTATCCAATTCAACTTGTTTCTTCGGCATTGATATGAGCTTAAATATATTACCCCCACGTTTAATCACCGACAATCCAGCAGACTTAAACGTATCGATATATCTGTATATACTTCGCTCACTGACACGTATCTTTTTAGCAAGTTCCTCGATGGTATAATCAACATTCCCAGACATCATCATCATTAATCTGAGAACTCTTTCAATTTTGGGCTGATTCATAATGGCATTATAGATTTAAAGTCATTCTTCTTTTGCTGATACCTTGACTTTGGTTGGTATATGGAATTTACCCCAAATCTCTTTCTCTAGGGTACCCTGCCTCTCAAGTTTTAAGACTCTTTCCCTTTTTGCAGCTGTCTGTCCGACTTTTCTCTGAATTTCTATTTGGATCATGCACTTACCGGCAAAACGAATTTCCTCTGTCAAAGCATCCAATCTATCCTCCAACTGCGAACCCGCACTCAATTCACACTCCCACACCGATATCACATGCCACCCCAAAGCCTCCAGATGAGCATTTGTCACTTCATCCCGATGACGATTCCTTGCAATCTTTGCCTCCCAAAACTCAACATTTGTTTTCGGCTTGGTTGCATAACGACATCCTTTATGCCCATGCCAAAAGCACCCGTTCACCATTATTACAACACCATACTTTGGAAGAACGATATCCGGACTTCCTGGCAATTTCTTATTATGCAAACGAAAGCGGAGTCCACGAGCATGCAACCCCTTCCTAACCAGAATCTCCGGTTTGGTGTTCTTGCCACGGATTCGAGACATACAATACTTTCGTTGAGTAGCTGATAGTTTATCTGCCATATCTTACAAATATAGCCAGAATTAATTGAATGTATCATAACAGATTAATTACTACCTTTACAGAACTAATCAACAACCCTATGACTCATTCATACGACAGGACCAGCAAATGGTCTATCCTTGAATATAGCAAGAGACTACTTAACAAGACTCTCGAAGAGGCTATTACACCCAATCAGATTGAGGAAGAATTCCGTGGCAAAGGAAGACTGGGACAGCTCGTAGAAAAGTATTGATTAATATATCACAGGTGTACAACAATTTCATGGTAATTTCCAATCATTTTCCAAAGCACCCAATTCCCTGTTAATTTTTTTAACTTGCTGTAGTTCAGTGCATTGGTGCAAAATTATTGAAATTTCTGTAAAGTTCCAAATTCATCTATTGGTTTACCAGCCAATCAGTTAAGGATTTTTATTGTACACCATGAGTATATTAACTGAATGTTTACATACAATAAAATTGTGGATTTGTGGCAACAACCGAACATGTTCCATTTTGGAACATGTTGCAACATAAGACATCGATTCAGAGAAGAAGTATCGTTATAACGAGAGTTTTTATATTTTCCATGTAATTATTTCGAGAACGAATGCAGCAGTTCGATTCGATTTAAGATATACCGCAGTCCATTCCTAGCTTCTTCCGCATATCTTCTCATATAATAGTCCAGAGCCTCATTCAATTCATCTTTCTCAAAGTATTTCGACTGAATATTGTATTCATTTTTCTTAGTACTTTCATTATATATGGCCTTAAGTGTAGAGGCGACAGGACGGTCACCAGTGCCAGTTATATCATAACAATACAACAAACACGCAACAACATACACCATATTGCTTGAAGAGTAGTAATACTCTTCTTCCTTTCTAAAGAAAACGGGCGGTAATTTATCTTCTAATTTCATTAGGAGCTCCTGAACTGTAAATGCTTTTTTGCTTATCTGATTATAAAACTGCGCGTCCATAACCTTCCAAAAACATAGCATAAAATAAATATCAGGTAGCAAATAGGTTCTCGACCCAAACTGCATTAATGCTAGTCTTGAATAAGCAAAAATCCTATCCATCTGACGCAGATTTATATTAAGTTCCTTGCACATGTTTAAAGCCACTGTTTTAAATGCGTAAGGCTCGTCCTTCCTGCCAAATACTTCTTTTCTGGTTTCATTATTGAAAAAAGCATCAAACTCATATTCCTCATACAAGAAATCAAAGTATGCATCTAACTTTGGTTTGGGGAGAATAAAGTCTATATCTATGAATCTTCGCAAATATTCATCAGAATCAATCTTTGAAGATCCATAATATCCTTGAATCGCATTACTTAACTCTTTCTTATTAACAGCGAGAACAAAAACAATATTCGGAATTTCAAATAAATGCTTAATTCTTTCCAGTACAGCAACCGCATAATGAGGGTTACATCTATCCAGTTCATCAACAAAAAACACGATAGGATTTTCCCCTGCATTTTCAGCTATATACTTCCGTAGGTTTTCTTTGAATTCTTCGAGTGTCGTCTTCTGCTCTTCAAATTTATCAAGGTACTTTTTCCCAATATCAATAGATTCATCAATTGCATCACTTATGACATCCGCATCAATCCCTGTTGCCTTTTTAAGCACGCCTTTTAATGTACTTTTTAGTACTGAAGCAGTAATACGTACCGCTCCGGCTGCAATCTTGTTAATAGTGCCATTGCCAGCAGACAATTCACTTAATTCCGCAATCAAAGCTATCAATGGATCTTCCGTATAGTCAGAAGCCCACGCATTAAAGTATAACGTCTTAAATTCCCTGTTGTTCAAATGTTGACGCCACATCTTCACAAATGTTGTTTTGCCCGAGCCCCACTCTCCACCTAGAGCAAGCACACAGCCAGACTGCCCATAAAAAGAAACAACATCAGTAAGAATATTGCATAAATGTTTTCTTTCCAACTTATCATTTGCAAAAGGATTCTCTACTGGTATCTCTATCTCTTGACTCCTGCTCTTAATAAATGCCATATTTGTTTTGTTTTTAAATTATAAGCAACGAATTTAGTAAATATAATGCTTCGAGCTAGCCTTCATCAGAAATCATAATTCAACAAATTTTCGTGTTAAAGTCCAGAAATCGCAATCTCAACTCACTTTTATGTGAAATTTTCACAAATTTGGCAGTTAAGATTCAAAAATCGCAAACTGAACGCATGATTTACGGTCGTCAAAATTCTTTTGACAGCCACGTCGATTAGGGAATTTCCCTTGACGCTTGCATATTTAGCAATTACCGAATCTATAGTTCTATATACGACTATTTCCATTTTAGAAACTTTCACTTAAATTCAGCAATTGTGCATTGCAAATCTGTCTGAAATGATGGCTTTGGAGATCACAAGACAAATTATGCTCTCAGGATATAATGTCCCGAGAGCATAATATAGCATTGAGTTCATTCTATATGGTGGTCGTCAAAATTTCTTTGACAACATCATTATCCAGGCACACATAAATCTCATATCATCAGATGCCGCCCTTCAAGACACAAACCCATAAAAAATTGAATATTCATGATTTATATCACGCTTCAACTATGTGTTTTGTCACAAAAACACATAGTTTTTGTGACAAACAGGGTAAGCGTACACTGAAAATGTATGTAAATACTAATCCTAATGTGGAACATCAATCTCGTTCTCTACAAATCTCACATTATTTACAACATAGGGTCTAGCTCTGTAATCATCTATATTAAGACCATTTTGTCGGATATAATCGACCAGCAGATTTACTGATTTTTTCTTTTTCTTATCAGTAACTATAGCGCTTTCATCCATCTTTAGATAGCCACTTCTCAACATATGTCTTATCAGATCAGCTCTACCCATATGGAAATCCCACGGCTCAAAGTTTCTCTTATTATTTTGATTGCTGATATATTTTAACGATGATTGATATTTTCTATAAAGTTCCTTTTCATTCATACTTAGGTAGTCTTTTACCTCTAATAGTGACAACCATCCAAGTTTAACATAATCATCTACCACCTCGTTATCTATTTCCTTATTTGAGTAAGCATCCTTGATTAGCTTTTTTTTCTTTCTGCTAGACACCGACTCCGATATTGTTATTAATATTACTGATATACTGATAAGTACCATCAAATAGCCGATAAAACGACAAATATGAATCCAAAAACTTCCTTGTAACACTTTTGAAAGAAACGACTCTTCCACGTTAATAGAGTCAATTACAAGAATCTCTTTTTGACCAATAATTTTGCCGCATGGAATAAAACTAAGAGAATGATTATTATCATGCAGAATGACTAATTTCAATTTATAAAAATCTTTAGAATCCAATGGCAAAGTAGGTATATTTAGAAAAGTGCTGTCATTGTTGAAAGAATACTCATTAAGACAATTTCGCAAATGAGTCGTACTAGCAGATAAGGGTTCCGGTTTTTCTAAAAGTGTACCATTCTGTATCAATAGGCCAAATTTTGAGTTATCATAATCATCTCGCCTTAAATGATTCTTTCCTCTATTTGAAACGAGAAGCTCTATAATGCTAATATTCGAATTACTCTGCTGAACATCAACACTATCCACAATAATCTTGATAGATGACAACTCAACATTCTTATTCAGAATACTTGTGTTGGACAGTATTTCATATTCTAACTTACAAGACTTCTGATAAAAGAATGAGACGTACACAGTCACTATTAATGATATAACAGCAATAGCCCATGCCGAATTTTTAATCCACGGCTTATCTGCAAAAGGTATTTTCTGTGAACTCATTTCCTAGACTTTAATGTTATTTTACAAATCCGGAATTTACCACAAATTTGCAGTAAATTCCGAAACCTTATTTGACTATATCTTAATTATCCAATGTTGGAATTATCCTATAACAATCACCCTTTCTCCACTTGTATTGAATATGCTATAATTATTCGATTAATTTTTCTTTCAACTTGTTTACACCGTAATAATCCAGAACATACATCGGGAAGGCACTCAACACAGCAACTCTTGGACATTTCTGATTTATGTGTTTCTCCTGCTGTTTATTGAACACAGTTAACTGATTCGATATTGATATAGGAAACACATACTCATCATTTATCAAATAATTCATCTTGCATAAATGAGCCAATATCAGTTCATTCCAAACCTTGCGAGTAAAGCTATTAACATTCACCAACTGAGGTCTGCAATCTGTAGAAACAAATGCCTTATAATGGGGTTCATAAAAGCAATTATCCTTATCCAAACACTCATTCTGATAAATACATTTCTGTCTCTTACATTTCACGGTCAATGTTTTAAAGCTTTCCATATCTTTAAAGTGGCGTATTGCCTCGACCATTGGATAACTGATATATAACATTCCGTTGTCTGTTTCGTTATCGAAGAAATCCAGTAGTTCTATAATCTTATCATCGTCAGCAAGGGTAGAATGACCATCATAATCAAAAAACAGATAAATATATGCAAAAGTATCCCTATCGCAATCTTTCAGTTTCTCGGCATTCTGCGGACTTCTCTCTTTCAACAGATTAACAACATCCAGTGCAAAATCATCATCTTTCAATCGCCGATATAATTGATATATTTCAGCGTCATATACGCACTTCAACGCAACTTTTTCTCCTAAAAAGTTACGTTCAAGCATCTGAACTACCTTATCTTCTGTTCGACTGCCTTCGAAAACAAAAAGAGTCTGTCCTTTATTCAACATAGAATGCTCCTGCTTTATATATCTTCTCTATATTATGCGCCTCTCGGAGTTCTTTTTCGGTACACTTTGACAACGGTAGTATTTTATTCCTATTCATCAGGAAATAACAATCCGGTCTCATCAAGTCGTTACTCATAATTGACGTATTATGAGTCGTTAAAATAAATTGGATACCAGACTCTTTCAATTTCTTGACAACCAGCTTTGATAATTCATGATGATAAAATGCATCAAACTCATCAATGAAAACAAAGGAGACATTGGATTTAATGATTTCAAGACACCAACAATAGAAAAGCATCAATGAACTTGTTCCTGTCGACATAATTTCACGAAAAAGTATTTTCTTCTCCCCAAAATCAAATGCAAGTTCCTTATCATCCATCACTTCGACTACAGACAATTTACAACTCACATTTGCTTCATTCAAAAAAGTCTCAAAATCTTTAACTTTATCATTCTTTATAATATCAGCCACCAATGAGCCTGTTTTTTTATCCTGTCCTATATATGAACGATCCTCAAGCGAACGGAAAAACAACATGTGCTCTACAAAAGAAAAAAACTTATAAAACACCTCATTTTCCGCATTATCCTCAAGTACCGTATTGTTTTTTACATATTTCAATACCGACAATTGAGAGTCCAAAGATATTCCTCTCAATGTCTCTGCACCTTTGAGGAAAACCTCAAAAGTTGTATCTTCCCTCCTATCAAAAGAGACGACAAGCCTATCATTAATCCACAAGGATTCATACACAAGTGTCTTATAGTCAGTCTTTCCATAATCATATCTTACCAAACACTCATTGATTAAGAATTCATATGAAAATTCTGCCAAATCATTCTTTGAACATGCATTTAAATAATGCCGATACGGAAACTCTATGCGACTTTTATCAGTCAAATGCTCTATGATATCGAATATTGCCCATCCTAAATTAGATTTACCAATACCATTGTATCCATAAACCATAGCACAATTTACAATGCCGTTCCGTATACACTCCGTATTAAAAGCATAGCCATTTGTCGCAGAAAGATCCAAGATAAACTCCTTTTCAAAACTTTTAAAATTGCAGACTTTAAATTTCTTTAACATAGCATTGTATTTTTATGCAACAAATATAATGAGAAGTTTTGACATTGCCGTAAAAAAATTACGGCTATTTCACAATTCATTGTGAAATAGCCATATCTTTCATCTCTACCTTACAAAAAATACTCGTCAATTTTAGCCTTATACTCAACAACGAACTGATTTCCCATTGCAACTTCTGCATGTATTCGCTCAATTATACACGACTCTAGATGTTGACTTACTACTGCCCTATTAATTTCTGTAGTCTCCATATTCATTAAAATTTGAGCCGTCCCTATACTATTCATAGCATACGAAAATCCTACATAATACATCAACATATCATTAGGAAAAATATCGGATAACTTAAATGACTTTTGAGTTTTCTGTACTTCACAACATGCATACAAAAGCAAACATCCAGCAGGAGGAGCATTCTTGCTAAAATCGGCCAAAATAGCCGCAGCAAGTTCTTCACGTGCAGCAGTCCTTACATTATTCACATAATCAGGGCCCGCATCCACTTTGGCACTGATACCATCGAGCTTATCTAGAATTTTCTGAATATTCTCTTGCAGACTATATGCCGTCTTTGAATATGCATTAGTAGCTGATGCTATATTCTTGGTAGCCTCTTTTATTACTACAGAAGACTTCTCTATCTTTTCAGCTGAAGATGTTGTTGTACCTTGTGTGTAATATGTATATATTATCGTCAATACTGCTAGAATAATTGATACAATAGCTGAAGTAAATGACAAGAAGTCAAACAAATTCTCAAGATTATAATATCTGAATGCGAATAGAATAACCACTATTCCAAATAGAATACCAATAACAAATTTATATGAAACACTCTTGACCTGATGACAATCATCACAACCTAAATTATGACTACAAATTGTTGGGCTTTTCAAAAAACTTATCAATTTTAGGATACACGAAACAATGATAATAACTGAAATACAAATAACAATTGTTTGAAGAACTCCAGAAGTAAAAATACAATTCATACGGTTATTAAATTTAGAGAACATTAGTGACTCACGCCTTACAGAAAAAGTGCCAAAACGATATTCTACAAAACTCACCCATAGAGTCATTCGGAATTTACTGCAAATTTGCAATAAATTCCGAATCAAAAGCTGATTTTGGGTGTTCAGTCAAATAAAACTCAATTGATTATCAAGCACTTAAATTTTACAGAACCCATTCTCTGTTAAATAAAAACCGGCATTACTGCTTCCCTTCCAAAATCTTCACAAGATCCTTCTTCATGTCGATATCGATAGTGCGGTAACGGGTAAAAGCACGGCTTCCTTCGACGTGGCCGGTGAGGGCTGAAACTAGGTTAGGGTCCTTGACCAGCTTGTAGATGTTGCCGATGAAGGTACGGCGGGCCATGTGGCTGCTGGCGATCTCGTTGATTGGGACTTTAACCTCGGTTCTAGTCACGGTGTCGAGCTTGGTTACGAGGTAGGTCACTCCAGCTTTCTCAAAGATGATTTTGATGTTATCGTTGTATCGCTCTGAACTCTCGAACGGAAGGAGCTGATCTCCCGGAAGGTCTGCATATCTGTCAACAATC
>JAEIGA010018972.1_pt1 | contig 10487 bp, 8 predicted proteins | sample 9270691 | NCBI WGS metagenome assembly JAEIGA01 (sample SAMN17057246, study PRJNA624740) | gut metagenome | biome: biome; isolation source: fecal sample | host: Bos grunniens | place: China: Xizang | collected 2019
GAATACCGACCTCAACCTTGTGCTTACGGTCATCAAGGGAAACAATACGATTCCCGTTATCGTACTCGATGAAAAAGGAGCCATCGAGAGCTACAGCAACATACGCATCCACGATACCGATACGTTGAGCTATCTGATGCGCGAGGCAGCCGCCATGCGTGAAGCAGGGCATATCATCCGTATGGACATGAACGAGCCCGGGCGTTACTACGACGTGTGCTACGACGACTCGCTCATGCTCAAGCGTCTGGCCGCCTATCCCTACATACAATTCGGTGTATTTGTAGTGTTCCTCCTGGTGGCACTCTTCGCATTACTCAGCATGAAACGCTCCGAGCAGAACCGCGTGTGGGTAGGCCTCTCCAAGGAGACCGCCCATCAGCTTGGCACGCCTATTTCCTCGCTCATGGCCTGGAGCGAGATACTACAGACAACCTATCCCGATGACGAACTCATCCCCGAGATGGGAAAGGATGTGAAGCGCCTTGAGGTCATTGCCGAACGCTTCTCCAAGATAGGTTCCCTGCCCGAGACTACGCCCGAGGACCTGGGTGAGGCACTGCAGCGTGTAGCCCAATATATCGATCGCCGCTCATCGGAGCACGTCACTATCCACTACCATGCGCCCGAGCGGCCCATCAGCGTGCGCATGTGCAGTCCTCTCTTCGAGTGGGTCATCGAGAACCTCTGCAAGAACGCCATCGACGCCATGAACGGCGAGGGATGCATCACACTGCACGTGGCACAAAGCGATGAGCGTGTATATATTGATATAACTGACACAGGCAAAGGCATCCACAAATCACACTTCAAAAGCGTGTTCTCACCCGGTTTCACCACCAAGAAGCGCGGATGGGGCCTCGGTCTCTCGCTTGCCAAACGCATCATTGAGAGCTACCACAAAGGACGCATATACGTCAAGCACTCGGAACTGGGGAAAGGCACCACTTTCCGCATAGAGCTGAGGAAATAAATTTATAGACTAAGCCGAACTGAAAGATGCTACCCATCCATTTCGCCCCACTGCAAGGACATACCGATGATGTGTATCGCCGCATACACCACCAGCTGATAGGCGGAATAGAACGCTACTATACTCCATTCGTGCGTGTAGAAACGGGTGATATACGTTCCAAGGATCGCCGCGACATTGACCCACGAAATAACACGGGAGTACCCGTGACACCACAAATCATCTTCAAGAACGTGAAGGAGTTTCTCTTCCTCGTCGAAGAGGTGGAGACATTGGGTTATCGGGCGATAGACTTGAATATGGGATGCCCCTTTCCTTTGCAAGCGCGGCACGGGCGCGGTTCGGGAATCCTCGCCCATACAGACATCGTGAGTGATATCGTTACCATCATCAAGGAACATACGCAGCTGACCTTCTCGGTAAAAATGCGTCTTGGGTGGGAGGATGCTGCAGAGTGGGTACCCGTAGTAGAGATGCTTAACGAAACACCCTTGGCTCATATTACCCTGCACCCACGCACAGGCACACAAGGATACAAGGGTACCATTGATCATGATGCGTTTGCCCGCTTCTATGAGGTTTGCCATCATCCGATCCTATACAATGGTGACCTTACTACCTTAGCGCAATTACAAGAGATAGAGGAACGTTATCCCCGACTGGCAGGACTGATGGTAGGACGCGGACTGCTGGCAAGGCCTTCATTGGGCAAGGAGTATGCAGAGGGACGTGAATGGAGCCATGAGGAGCATATACGCACGCTACGTACACTGCACGCAAATCTGATGGAGGAGTATGGGCGCATCGTCAAGGGCGATGCTCAGTTACACGGCAAACTGCGTACTTACTGGGAATATACCGAACCAATCATCGGACACAAGCCTTACAAGAAGATAATGAAGAGTGGGAATTTAAGGAATTATCTAAATGCAATCGAGGAGCTGCGATAACAGCTCCTCGATGTTGCATATACGAAAGTTTGGTGTAAGGATTTCTTACGCCTCCCCCTTGAAGTCGCTCAAGCGGGGCACATAGGTTCCTTTCTGCTCGGGCAAGCGGATGGGGCCAAAGGTCTGCTCGTACTTCTTGAGATTGTCCTGCAAGGCGAGCATCAAACGCATAGCATGCTCGGGAGTAAGAATGACACGTGACTTCACCTGTGCCTTAGGCAAGCCTGGGAGCACACGAATGAGATCCATAATAAACTCCGATGAGGAGTGTGAGATAACAGCCAAGTTGCAATAGACGCCTTGGGCGACGTCTTCCTTCAGTTCTATCTGAAGCTGGTTTTCGGGTTTCTTTTCCATTATGATTATATTTTAATTAAAGCTATTAAAAACGGTAGGGGAATGGTCATCTCCGATGACCTGCCAAATCTGTCAAGTCCTGCTTGGTACGCAAGTAAGTAGGTAACGAATCGAGGGCATCGATGAGGTCATCATTGAAGAGGTCATCACCCTCCATCACGAAGGAGTGGATAGTGCGCTTGGCTGCGAGATTGTTGTCACCGTAGTACTTGGATATCATCTCCTTGTCCTTCTCCTCCTGCTGCTGGCGCTCAGCTCTCTCTTCGGGAGTCTCCTCGTGCTTCTCCTCAGGGGCATTGTTTACCTCGATGGTGGTGTTCATGCCAGGAATGTTGCTCACGCCGAAGCCGGTGGCAAGGATGGTAATCTTCACCTCCTCGTCGAGCGACTCATCAGTAGCCATACCCCAAATAACCTCGATATCCTTGCTGAGGAACTTGTCGGTGAAGCGGCCAATCTCTTCCATCTCCTCCACCACCAGCGGGTGCTTGGGGCTGTCGTAGATGTTGAAGAGTATCTTCTTGGAGTTGTAGATGTCGTTATCATTGAGCAGCGGTGAGTGCAGAGCATTCTCGATGGCCTCGGCCAGGCGCTTTTCGCCCTTACCAGTGCCGTAGCTCATGATGGCCACACCACCATTGCGCAGCACCTTGCTCACATCGCGGAAGTCGAGGTTGATGGTTCCCTCCGTAGTAATGATTTCGGAGATACTCTTCACGGCGATGGTCAGCGTGTCATCGACACGGCGGAAGCCCTCGCTCACCTTGAGGTTGGGGTATATCTCGAAGAGGCGCTCGTTGTTGATGACAAGCAGTGCATCGACATGCTTGGAGATGGCATCGACACCCTTGAGTGCTTGCACAATCTTGGGGCGCAACTCAAACTTGAAAGGAATGGTGACCACGCCCACGGTGAGCACACCCGACTCCTTGGCTACACGCGCCACGACGGGAGCTGCACCAGTACCCGTACCTCCGCCCATACCGGCGGTGATGAATACCATCTCGGTACCATCCTGGAACTGCTTGCGTATGTCCTCAATGTTCTCCTCAGCAGCCTGGCGAGCCACATTGGGGTCATTACCGGCACCGAGACCCTTGGTCGTGTTGCGACCAATCTGCAGTTTGACGGGAATCTCCGACTTGGCCAACGCCTGATTGTCGGTATTGCACAAGACGAATGAGACGTCCTGAATGCCTGTACGGTACATGTTCTTTACGGCATTGCCGCCTCCACCGCCCACACCTATCACCTTGATAATCTTAGGAGCCTCGGTAGGCAGGTCAAATGGCATAATATCGTTATCGTTCATAGTGCTATCGTTTATTTGTTGTTATCATCTTTATCTTCATCGGAGAGAAATTCACCGATACCCTCCTCGAACTTTTCTCCCAATGATTTCAGTTTCGTCACCATCCCTGAAAGGAATCCATTCTGGTGCGCTTTCTTTTCAGCCTTCTTCTTCTCAGCCTCCTCACGCTTGCGCTGACGCTCTTCCTCGCGCTTTTTGTCGCGTGCGTCTTGAGCACTCTCGCCGTTATCGTCGAAAAGGTTACCAGTTACAGCGACCTTATAGTCTTCGGGCTGAATCTCCATCTGCACCTCTTGGGAACAGCATTCCTCGCCTGCCATCAGCAACCCCACAAGCACACCCTGCGTACCATTTTCTGGGCACTCGGCAGTAGCCCAATCTACGGGTACTATAGTATTGTGTGCCAGGCGCACTTTCGTGGGTTGGAACTTTTGGGCAAGCACATTCTCTATTCCCTTCAAATTGATACCACCACCGCAGCATACAACACCTGCAAGCAGGTTCTTCATCTCGTACCCCGATGCCTCTATCTGATGGCATACGTTGAGAATAATCTCTTCAAAACGGGCTTCGATGACATCATGTACCTTGCGTACCTCTATCGAGCGACCGGCATCGAGCTGTACTATCTCGTCAGATGATGTAGGAAACACAAGTCCGAACTCTCGCTTGATGCGCTCAGCTTCCTGCTCATCGAGCTGCAGCGAACAGAGGTCACGGGTGATACTCTGTCCACCCATAGGGACCACGGTAAGAAAGCGCAGATACCCACTTTTGTATACAGATACGGTAGTGGTGTCAGCCCCGAAGTCCACCAGCACACATCCTTGACGGCGTTCATTATCGGTGAGCAACACATCGGCAGCCACTAGCGGAGCTATAGAATCGTTGGCAATGTTCACTTTGGCCAGTTCGAAACTCTTGCCCGTATTGTCCATCACTGACGTGCGCGCCAAGATATTGAGGTAGTTGCCTTCGATGCGCGTGCAGTTCACGCCCACAGGATCGTTCAAAGAGTTATTGCCTATCTTATACTCCTGCGACACCATCACCAAGATGTTGTGCCCAGGATACGGTTTCATGGCATTTTCCTCTTCCATATTAGTGACGATGTCATCCGACACACGCGTCTCTTCCTCGAAAGTGCGTACCACGGTATTCAGTTCCGAGTGTAGCGTATATCCGCCTACACCCACGTATGCCTGCTCTATGGTGGCATTGTTGAGTTCTGGTTCCAAGCGATTGACAAGATCTGTTAGGCACTGTGCCGTCTTGTCGATATTATATACCACGCCACGACGTACGAATCCCGAAGCGGATTCGTTGGCGTATGCCACCACTTGTAAGCTACCATCGGAACGCTTACGCCCTACCGCACCAGCTATCTTTGATGAACCGAGTTCGATTGCTACGATTAAGTCATTTGTTGCCATATATATTACTGTTTTTTGTTCCTACCACTTGGTTATTATAGTCTACATTGATGTGTGAATATCTGTTCCATCCCACTTCGCTGAGGCCCTTCTTGTAGAAGGTACGCAGCTTGTCGAACTTGTAGGCATAGTTACCAGGACGTCCCAAAACGATAATATGGGCGCCCACACGGGGCACCAATTCTATCTCTTCGCGTGGGGTGACATAGATTTGCTCTATCTGCGCGTTCCACAGATTATCAGCACGGAGGAACTGTGCTAAAGTAAGCAGTTCCTGACGAGCAAAATCGCGACTGATATGTCCTGTGGCTACAGGGATATAGGTAGGCCTGGCTATGTGCTCTATCACTTCGCCCTCTTCGTCGAGGTAGAAGCTATCGCCAGAATCTGCAATGACGCGCAGGATGGGGCGGCGGCACTCGACCTCCACCACCACATAGCCTGTTATTGTCTTGTAACACTCGCTTTTGGCGATAAGGGGGGCCTCGCACAGAACCTTCTCTATCGCGCGACAACTCACCTCCTCAATGGGGCAATCCGTGGGATCCAAGCCGTTCTGCTTGAGTAGGGTCACGATATCGGTCGTAGTCATATAACCCGCCTCCAGACTATCACGTATTTCTAAACGGACACCCTTGCACACTTGGTCTGCAGGTTTGTTGCAGAAGGCAATCGTAGCAAACACGATATAGCCAGCTAACAGGATGAGGACGATGGTGGATAGTAGTTTTTTCATTTCTTCAGAATCTTCGTTATCTCAGTTGCATAATTCTCTATATCGCCTGCGCCGAGTGTCACGAGCACCTCCAGCTCGCCTCTCTTGGCCTCTACGGTAGCGAGTACATCGCTCTTGCTTATCATCAGTTTCTGCACATGAGCAGCGAGGTTGTCGTAGATGAGTTGGCTACTTACACCAGGGATAGGCAGTTCACGGGCGGGATATATGTCGGTGAGAATGACCTCATCAAAGAGCGAGAGGCTCTCGGCAAACTCGCGGTAGAAGTCCTGTGTGCGCGAGTAGAGGTGAGGCTGGAAGATGGCTGTCACCTTACGCCCTGCATACAGTTCACGTATCGAGAGAGCGCTCTGGCGTATCTCGGCCGGATGATGGGCATAGTCGCTGAGGTAGACCTTGGCATCGCTCTTCAGCTTGAAGTCGAAGCGGCGCTCCACACCACGGAAGCTCTCCATGCCTGCACGCAGCTCCTCGTCGGTGACTCCTGCCAGACGAGCCGTCGCCATGGCGGCCACGCCATTGTCAATATTGACACTCAAGGGTACACCGAGGCAAATATCCTTGACCACTCCCTCAGGGTGCACGAAGTCAATCACTATCTCGCCTCCACCAATGCGGATATTCTCGGCATGGAAGTCGCCCTTGTCGCGCGAATAGGTATACACACGCACTCCAGGCTGCACCTGTGGCTTTATCTCCAGCCCTTCGTGGATGATGAGCACACCATCGGGGCGGATGAGTGAGGTGTACTTCTTGAAGCTCTCCCAATAGGCTTCGGGAGTGCCATAGATATCCAGGTGGTCGGGATCAGTGGAGGTGATTACCGACATGTAGGGGCGCAGCTGATGGAACGAGCGGTCAAACTCATCAGCCTCAATCACTACATAGTCGCTCTTGTCCGAGAGCAGCAGATTGGTGCCATAGTTCTGCGAGATGCCTCCAAGGAAGGCCGTAGTCCCCACATGCGAACCATAGATGAGGTGGGCTGCCATGGTCGACGTGGTGGTCTTGCCGTGCGTACCCGCCACACACAAGCCTCGGCGACTACGGGTGATGGTACCCAACAGCTGGGCACGCTTCTGAATCTCGAAACCCTGCTCACGGAACCAGCTGAGTTCGCTATGATCCTGCGGCACGGCCGGAGTGTACACCACCAACGTATGGGCCTTGTCACGACACTCATCGGGAATCAAGGCACAGTCGTCCTCATAGTGGATAGTTGCACCCTCGGCATTGAGGCGTTCGGTGAGCTCACTCGATGTGCGGTCATACCCTGCCACCACCTTGCCCAACGACAGGAAGTAACGTACCAGGGCACTCATTCCGATGCCACCGGCACCGATGAAATATACTGATTTTATTGCATCAATCTCCATGTTCGGTCTTATACTTTGTAGCCAATGCTATCACCTCGTCGGCAATGACCTCGGCTGAATGATGAAAAGCTAAGGTGAGTATGTTTGTGCGCAGCTGTGCCAACTTGTCTTCGTCCTCTACCGTGGCGAGAGCGAGAGCCACCAGCTTGGCCGTGGCATCGGCATCCTTGACGTAGAGAGCCGCCTCCTTATTCACCAAGGCAAGGGCGTTCTTGGTCTGATGATCCTCGGCAACATTGGGCGAGGGCACAAGTATCACCGCCTTGCCCAGCAGACAGAACTCGGAGATGGAGCCTGCACCGGCACGGGAGATGACCAGGTCGGCAGCAGCGTAAGCTGCATCCATGCTGCTGATGAAGTCGCACACATGCACATTCGGCAACTCGCGACCACGCAGCTGAGCTGTAATCTGCTCGTGGTAGTACTTGCCCGTCTGCCAGATAAACTGTACGTCGGACTTTCCAAGGGTGTCCCACGCCTGCTGCATACTCTCATTCAGCGTACGGGCACCGAGACTGCCACCAACGATGAGGATAGTCTTCTTCGTGGGGTCGAGACCGAAGGTGCGCACAGCATCGTCGTGCGTGATGGAGGCCTCCAAGAGGTTCTGCCGCACGGGATTACCCGTAAGCTTGATCTTGTCCTTCGGGAAGAAACGCTCCATGCCCTCGTAGGCCACGCAGATACAGTCGGCCTGCTTGGCCAACAGCTTGTTGGTGACACCGGCATAGGAGTTCTGCTCCTGCAGCAGCGTGGGGATGCCCATCGCACCGGCCTCCTTCAAGGTAGGACCACTGGCATAACCACCCACGCCCACAGCCACGTGAGGACGGAAGTCACGGATGATACGGCGTGCCTTGCGACGGCTCTTCATCAGGCGCCACAGCACGGCAATATTCTTGAGCAGGTGCTTGCGGTCGAAGCCGCTCACCGGCAAACCGATGATATGGTACCCCGCAGCAGGCACACGCTGCATCTCCATACGATTCTCGGCACCCACGAAGAGTATCTCTGCATCGGGACACTTAGCCTTCACGGCATTGGCAATCGACAAGGCAGGAAAGATATGGCCACCTGTACCGCCACCACTGACAATAAGTCGGATATTGTTCATATTCATTCTTCTCTTAATATCTCTGGTATATCCTCTTCGGTATGCACGGCCTCAGCAGTCTGCGCATTCCGATTCATCTTCTCTGTATAGTAGCTCACGCTGAGTATCATTCCTATGTAGCCGCAGTTGATGATGGTAGATGTACCACCACGACTTATCAGGGGCAGGGGCTGGCCTGTCACGGGGAAGAGGCCCACGGCTACCATCATATTGATGGTGGCCTGAGCTACCAGCATCAGCGCACAGCCCATCACCAGGAAGGCAGGGAAGTAGCTCCGGCACTTCTGCGCTATCTTGGCCGCCCGTACAAGCAATATGATGTACAGGAGCACCACAAATGCACCACCCAGAAGCCCCAATTCCTCGATGATGATGGCAAAGATGAAGTCAGAATAGGCCTGAGGCAAATAGTCACGCTCTACAGAGTTACCCGGTCCACGACCGATAACCTTGCTCGAAGCAATAGCCATCGTGGCGTGTGTTTCCTGGAAGTTCTCATCGGTAATCTTAAACTGGGCGGCAGGCACAGGGTCAGAGGCCTCGAAGAAGCGCTCGAAACGCGCCTTCCAAGTTGTCAGACGGTCTAACCCTGGGATACTCTCCAACGTTTTATAAGGTAGTAATAAAAGGGAGGCGAATAGCGCCACAGCAACACCCAACACCAGCACCAGTTTTCCCAACTGCTTCATTGGTATGCGACCCACATACATCATCAGAAATACCACCCCAAAGAGCAATACCGCAGTGGAGAGATTCTCCGACACGATGAGTGCACATACGATGCCCGTCATCCATAACACCCATTTCATAGCATTCTCCTTAGCTCCATTTTCCGTCTGTAGACGTGAGAGGATAAGTGCCGTACCTATAATAACACCCACCTTGGCCAGTTCAGAGGGCTGTATGGTAATAAAACCGAGGTCAATCCAACGCGCAGCTCCATTCGTAACCGCACCCTTAACCAGTACCCATATCAGCATTCCTACCGACACAGGCACCAGCACCAATGGCACAGCTTTATAAAAGCGATAAGGGATGAGATGCGCTGCATATACCACGATGCAACCAAGCAACAAGTTAGTACTATGCTCGCGAATAGGCCCCCAATAGTTGGGTTTGCCATACGTAAGCATACTTGCAGCACTGAACACCTCGACTACCGAGACGAGCAAAAGCAACATAAATACCACCCAGACGACTTTATCGCCATGAAACACTCGATTCAGGAAAGACATATTTTAATCTACTATATAATTTACTATTTACAATTTCCTCACCCACTCCTTAAACTGCTCACCGCGATCTTCGTAGCTCTTGAAGAGGTCGAAGCTGGCACAGCAGGGACTGAGCAGCACGGCTTCGCCCTTCTGAGCCATACGATAAGCCGCATCGACGGCATCCTTCATGCTCTGCACATCGGCCACGGGCAAACCGAAGGGGTCGAAGAACTCGTGCAGCCTCTCATTGTGCAAACCCATATAGATGAGTCCCACACACTTCTCACGCACGAGGTCGGCAATCTCACTATAGTCGTTGCCCTTGTCCTTGCCGCCAAGGATAAGGATGGTCTTCTGCGTCATGCTCTGCAGGGCATACCAGCAACTGTTCACATTTGTGGCCTTGGAGTCGTTGATATAGTCCACCCCACGCACCCGCGTCACATACTCCAAGCGATGCTCCACACCCTTGAAGGTGGCCAATGCCTCGCGTATCACCTCCTTACGGATACCCGAAATACTCGCCGAGATACCTGCTGCCATCGAGTTGTACAGGTTGTGTTTGCCGGTGAGGGCCAGCTCCTCCTGCTCCATATTAAAGGCGTAGGGAGCAGTGAAGTACAGTTCGTCGGCATCGGTGTAGGCCGTGATACCCTCGTGCTTGTCCTCAGCAAAGGGGTACAGCCTGGCGTGAATGCCATGCTTGGAGAGCTCGCGCTGGATGATGGGGTCGTCGTTCCAGAAGATGAAGGCATCATCATCGGTCTGGTTCTGCACGATGCGGAACTTGGCATCCACATACTCCTGCATATTGTGGTTGTAGCGGTCCAGATGGTCGGGCGTGATGTTGAGCAATACGGCAATGTTGGCACGGAACTCATACATGTTGTCGAGCTGGAAACTGCTGAGTTCGATGATGTACCAATCATAGTTGCATGTGGCCACCTGATAGGCCAAGCTCTGACCGATGTTACCCGCAAGGCCCACGTTGTAGCCTGCGCTCTTGAAGATGTGGTAGA
>JAEIGA010018973.1_pt1 | contig 10487 bp, 6 predicted proteins | sample 9270691 | NCBI WGS metagenome assembly JAEIGA01 (sample SAMN17057246, study PRJNA624740) | gut metagenome | biome: biome; isolation source: fecal sample | host: Bos grunniens | place: China: Xizang | collected 2019
CCTCCCCCACCGGTGACAGCTCCACCGGCGACACACAAGACCCGGGCGACAACTCCACCGGCGACACCGGAGATCCGCAAGGCCCCAATAATCCCAATAATCCCAATAATCCCAATAATCCCGATAATCCCGATAATCCCGATAATCCTGATAATCCCGATAATCCCGATAACCCCGATAATCCCGATAACCCCGATAACCCCAACACTCCTGATGACCCCAGCAACCTCGAAAACCCCGATGACAGCAACCTTCCCGCAGTCTCCACCGTGTTGGCCACAGGACAGTATAACGGACAGCAATTCACCGTGAAAGTGCATGCCCTTACCAACTTAATGACTTCGGGTTTGTACGGTTTCTCGCAGGGTATCATTATTGCCACGGAAAGGAACGGATTCTACCCGGTAGATATCAATGGTAACCGCCTTATTCAGGACCCATACCGTGTGATATATTCGTACGAAGAAGACGGCCGCGCAATGGCGCAAACCCACACTTATGACTGGGTTTGGTTGGATACTACCGGTGCCGTGATCGGACCGGCCAGCGCGCCCCAACTCTCTGTAACTGCAACAGAATGCGACCTTCTATATATTGATGGTCAGGAACGGTGGGTGGTAAAGGACACAGCCACAGGAGAACATCTCACTGAGCCCATTTTCTCCTGGATTTCTCATGTCGACCTCCCGTTAAACTATGCGATTCTGGCAGAAGGCGATCGCAGGGTGATGATTTCTCCCCAAGGAGAAGTTATGGTGACACTGCCGATGGACTGTGATGACGCACATCTGCGGGGTGAGCATATTATCTGTCGGTTCAAAGACCGTACCTACCGTTTGCTGGATCGAAACGGTAATCTGCTGAACGAGACAGCCTTCACCTCCATTAGTTCCTTCTCTAACGGATTGGCTGTAGTCACCAACGGCACAAAGCTTGGCCTGATCGACACTGAGGGCAACATCGTGCTTCAGCCACAGATCGATGTTTCACGGCCCGTGGACTATTTGATACCCGATATTTGGGAAGATTACATTGCCTGTTTTATAAATGGATATCTGGTGATCCTAAAAATTGACTACGAACCCGATTCCACCGGCAACGAACAACCCGCTCAGCCGAGACCTCTGACCCAAGACGAGCTGAGCGCCATTGAGGAATATCTCAACGATGCGAAAAACAACGGTTTTATCCGCTACAATTTCTATACTTCCCCTGAAGAAATCGACTTGTTTTATGTGTTCTTCAGCGGTGCCGGCATCAATGTGGATCTCAGCCAGTGGACAGAGGGTGAAGAGCAAACCGTGTTAAAGGCCCTCAAGAAGGATTCCTTTGCATATCCTCCCATCAAGATCCCCCGGGAAGCCGCCAATGCGCTACTATTGGAAAAATGCGGTCTTTCTCTTGACGATTTTGGTGAAAAAATCCGTGCCTATGCGTACTTAGAAGCCTACGATGCCTTTTATGATGTGCACGGAGGCATCGGTCCTTTCCAGGTTGCTGTCGTAAGCGGTGAAACCGATCAAGACGGTCAGTACTTCATCCACTATACCCACGGCTCTATAAAGTATACTGTCACACTTCTAAAAACTGACAGCGGCTATCAGTTCCTTTCCAACAAGGAAGATGCGCCAAAATTGGAAGAACCCTTCCTTTCCATACTGACCAAGGACAAGAACTTTTATTCTGCACAGGATAAAAAAGAAATATCCATAACCGACTATCATAGCAACATCTGGAGTTTTGCTGTTGCTGATCTGGATAACGACGGTCAAAATGAAGTCATTTTGGAATGGGAAGGCGGAGACATTCTGATCCTCCGGAAAGAGGGGGATACCGTCACCGGCTTTGATTTCGGATTGCACGGTATGTATGCGCTCAACAAGGATGGCACCTACCACTGGAACACAAACACAGGCAACACCTACGGGTGCTCTCTCCTGCAGTTCTCCGGAAATCAGTGCTTAACCAAAGAATTATGGCATGTGGAACACGATGGATCCGGTTCCTTTACCTACTATTTAGATGGTAAAACTGTCTCTGAGGCAGAATTCCTTGCTGCAACCCAGAACGAAGCAGACGAGGTTGACTGGTATAATCGGCCCTTTGAACAGCCGTACCCGCAAAGTTGATATTGATAAATCCCCCTTTGGCCAAGGCCAAAGGGGGGCATTTTCAGGCTTCCAAGGCCTCCCGGAGCTTTTCCAGCGCCCGCTTTTCGATCCGGGAAACGTAGCTGCGGCTGATGCCGATCAAGTCCGCCACCTCCCGCTGCCTGTGGGGAGAATTCCCCGCCAAGCCGTAGCGCAGCAGGATCACCTGCCGCTCCTGCTCTGTCAGGCAGCTGTCCAAGATTCGGCACAGCCTTTGCAGCATCTGCCGCTTATTGGCCTGCTCCAAAAGATCTTCATCCCCGCTGACCACATCCATCAATGACAGTGCCGCCCCATCAGACCCGGTCTCAATATAATCTGATAAAGACACATCCTGACTGCTCTTCTTCTGACTGCGAAAATGCATCAGGATCTCATTTTCCACGCACCGGGCAGCATACGTTGCCAGCCGGGCGCCCTTTGACGTATCAAAGGTGGATATCCCCTTGATAAGGCCGATGGTGCCGATGGAGATCAAATCCTCCTGATCTGCAGTCTGGGCATAGTATTTTTTCATAATGTGGGCCACCAGCCGCAAGTTCCGGGAGATCAAAACGTTTCTGGCCTCCAGATCCCCTTGGGCAGCCAAGGCAAGATAGTGCTGTTCTTCTTCCTCCGTCAAAGGCTTTGGAAAACTTCCGGTAGACAGTTGCAAGGAGTACATCAATCCGCTGAGCATGAGCCATAGACTGGCGATCATGCGCCTCACCTCCACTGCTACCCTATGGGTTACTGTCTGTCCATTTTCCCGTTTTTTTCGCAAAAACACCGGGGGATGCATTTGCATCCCTCGGTGTTGGGTATTATTTCTTTTTCTTCATAACGATCACAACTGCCGCTGCAGCGCCGGCGGCAACCACTACGACCGCTATCACGATCACCCAAACAAAGCTGTTGGACTTAGGTGCTTCTTCCCCGCCTTCCGGTGCAGAGGGTGTTGTGGAAGGTTCGGTGGGAGGTTCTGTGGAAGGGGGATCGGAGGGGACGATGCCGTTAGGATCTTCTGCGCTGCAGACCGTGCAGAAGCCGTCTGCGCCATAGTTATGCTCTGCCTTATCCGCCACTTCACCGCAGGTGCAAGTGCGCCAGTGATAGATATCGTCGCTCTGCCACTGGATGCTGAAGCTATGGGTCACATCCCGGGTATAGCCGCAGGCATCGCACAGAGTATCGCAGCCATTGTCGAAGCTATGCTCTGCCACATCCTTCTTTTCGCCGCATTCACAAGCAAACCAGTGTCCGGAGGCATCTTTGGTATACTCCGCAGAGAAACTGTGAGTATGGCTCAGCGCCGCCTGAATCACATAACCGCAGGTGGTACAGGTCTGGGGCATAGTGTCTGTGGCCGCCGGGCCGGGGGTATGGGTAGCCTGATCTTTTTTATTGCCGCAGAGGGCGCAGGCGTGCCAGTGACCGGTCTTATCATTGCTCCATACCGTTTGGTAGCTGTGGGGCACAGTGCGGTTTTCACCGCAGATATTACAGGAAGTATCGCAGGCATTGTCGTAGGTATGGGTCGTCAGCTTTGCCACGCTTTCTGTCTTGGTGGCGCTGCACACCGTACAGGTGTAGGTCTTGACACCCAGGTCCTTACAGGTAGGTTGCTTTGTGACCGCACCTGTGTTCCAGGTGTGGGTGACCTTCTCGCCGACTGCGCCACAGTCACAGGCCTGCCAGTGATGGGTCGTATCCTTTTCCCAGGCGGTTCCGAAGTTGTGGGGAACGCTACGGGTATAGCCGCAAATATCACAATCGGCATCGCAGTTACCGGTATAATCGTGGTCGCCTAAATTATCTGTGAAAGAACAGCCGGTACACTGTTTCCAGTGAGACTTTCCGTCTGTCAACCAAGTATCTCCCATGGTGTGGGTGTGCTGCAGCGTCATACCGCAGACAGAACATCCACCGTTTTCCATAGTATGAGGCGCAAAATTGCCGTCGGCAACGCCGCAGGCGCATTCCTTCCAGTGCTCTTCCGTGTTATACTTCCATTGGAAATTGTGGGGCGCAGTCCGGCCGGCACCGCAATCGTCACAGAGATCATCGCAATTGTTGGTGTAGCGGTGCGCTGCTTTATCCTCTATATAGTCGCAGCTGGTGCAATATTTCCAGTGATACTCTTCATCCCATGTCCAGTCGCTGCTCATGGAATGGGTGTGGGTCTGGGGCGGTTGCTGTCCTTGGGACATACCACAAATACACACGCCGTTAGAATCCCATTCGTGAGCTGCCACCTGATCCTTAGCGCCGCAATCACATTCATACCAGTGATAATCATCATCTGTCATCCGAATGTAGTAGCTGTGGATAGGTTCCCGTACAAAGGGGCAGTCTCTACAAGAGGCGTCGCAGGAATCATCAAATACATGCACTTGTTCGTCACGGAGATCACCGCAGGCGCATTCCATCCAGTGGAAGCCATCGTTGTACTTCTGGGTGTAAATGTGGGTGATGCTTCTCTGATAACCGCAGACGCCGCAGTCCATATCGCAGTTGCTTTCAAATTCGTGGGGGGTAACATTTTCCTTATGGTTGCAGTCCAGACAGCCGTACCAGTGGGAAGTACCGTCAGACATCCACTTTTCTGCCATAAAATGCTCTCCCACCATACGGTAGCCTACAAATTCCATACAGGTGGAGAACATTTCCTCTATTACGCCGGGCGTCCAGGTGGCATTGTCCGCAGGATAATAAACTACCAGTTCACGGGTACCAAACACGCCAAAGATACTGGAATCCGCATCCGGCGCATCCCCCTTAAACACCGCTTTCTTCAGCTTTTTGCAGTCAAAGAAAGCAGACGGGCCCACCTTTGTGCCGGCAGGAATAACCACTTCCACCAGATCCGTTTTAGACAATGCGCCATAGCCGATCTCGGTGATATTCGTAAGGTCAATGCTTGTCAGGCCGCTGCCTTCGAATACATGGGTGGGAAGCACCGTAATATTTTCAGGCAGGTCGATGCTCTTTAACGATCTGCAGCCGCTGAACATCAGTCCAGACAGCGCTTCCAAAGTGTCCGGCAGCTGAATGTCGCTTAGGGACGCACAGTCCAGGAAGGTCCAGTCCCCCACCGTCTTCAAGCCGGCGGGAAGCTTTATCTCTTTTAGTAGGTTGCAGTCCTGGAACGCGCTTTCTCCGATCTCCTTAACGGAATCCGAAATGGTGATCTTCTCCAGATTGTGGCACAGATAGAACGCCCAGTAATCCAGTTTCTCAGTGTTGGCATTCCAGACTACCTCATTGACATTGGACCAGGCAAAACACTTGAGCCCCACCTCTGTCACGCTGGAAGGAATGGTGATCTTTACATCCGCAGCCATATCAAAGGCACTGGCAAAAGCCAGTCCTCCGATGGCCTTCAAGGTATCCGGCAGCACAACGCTCTTTAGTCCGTAGCAAGCGTAAAATGCATTTTCTTCAATGGTCGTAACGCCGCTGGGGACGGTAATATTCTCCAGCTGCGCGCAATTCATGAAGGCAGCGTAGGGCACAGTTTTGAGTCCATTGGGCAGGGCTGCCGCTTTCAGGCTGAAGCAGTTGGCAAATACGCCGCTACCAAGACCGGTAACGCTGTCGGGAATCGTAACGGTTGCCAGCTTGGTACAAAGGCCAAAGGCGCCTTCCCCAATCGAAGTTACGGTACTGGGAATAGAGACCTCCCGCACCTCCTGGAAATTATGGAACGCATTGCTTCCAATGGCAGTAATGCCGCTTTGAATCACGATCTTCTTCACATACTCATCAAGGCCGTTCCAATTCTCAAACGCCTCGTTCATATCGTAAATCGCACCGGAACCGCTGATGGTCAAAGTGCCGTCGGCGGTCAGCTCCCAGTTTGCGTTATCGCCGCATTTACCGGAGCCGGTGGCAGTCACTTCTGCGCCGTGGTCGACAGGAGAGATGGGATACTGATTCCGGAAGCTTTCCTTTCCAAAGAACGCATTGGTAGTATGGCCTACAGTCCAGAAATCAGAAGCACCTTTTAAAAACCATTTGTAGTTACCGTCGCCCAAGTGGTAGGTATCGCTATCCCAGGTCGCATCCAGGCAGTAATAGAGATTGCCCAACCGGACGATGTTCCAGCCGTGATTATCGCCGTCGATCAGCCGGTTATCAATACCTGCTCCCAACAGCAGCCGGTACATAGCGAGAGCAAAGCCCTGGCAGGTAGCCTCTCCCAGCACCAACGCGCCGTAAGCAGAATAATACTTAAGAAATTCCGCAGGGGGATCAACAGTCACACCGTTGTCTATAACCTCATCTGCATAGCGAACATTCTTACAAACATAGTCATAAACGGCAAATACTTTTTCATAATCTGATTTGCCATCCAGATTCAACTGCTGCAGGATCTGCTGTATCTTTGTGTTCAGGATATCTTCCTGAGCAGCATTGTTGTTATACTCTATGCCTTGCATGGTCAAAGTGATATAGTGGGTCGTTCCGTCAAAATTATCGGTAACACCATAGCCCACAGACTTATACGACCATTTCAGCGCATCGCCCTCGTTGCTTACGCCGGTATGCTTGACAGCCTCCGCCAGCAGCAGGTCATACGCCTCCGTGTTGTAGAGTTGTCGGGCTTCGTCCAGGTAAAATTTAATCTCTTTTTCCGATGTATTGCGGGTCACCATATACTCCCGCAGCACCGCTCCGGCTTCCTCCAGGCTCATATAGCCGTTCTTGGCTGCAGATGCCTCCGGCGCAGGTATGAAAGCGCACACCAGCACCAGCAGGAAAAGGAAACTAAGGATCCGTTTTGTTGTTTTCACAAAAACCCCTCCCAAACTTTTACAAGCTATTTTTATGATAACATCTCTGAGAAAAAATGTAAATCAAAATTGGGAATTTTCGAATTTTTGTGGTTTTTTGCCGTTTCAGCTGTCTGCTGTGCCGTAAAAGGCAAGGGTAAATTTATGCAGCGCCCGATCCCGCTTTCGGTAAACGCTGGATTGCTCCATCCCTAAATCGCTGCAAAGCCTTGCCAAGCTCCCCTTTTCCGGGTACATATACAACCGGTGCAGAATCAGCTTTTCCTCCGTGCTTAAGGTGCCTAACGCCCGGTTGGTGGTACGCACCCACAGCTGCGCCTGTTCCAGCGCCCATTGCAGCTCCTGCTTTTGGGTCATAATGGACAAAAGCGTGTCATCCCACCGGTTGCCGCCCCGGACAGGCGCTTCTTCCGCACCGGCGCTGCGGATACCTGTGGCAGCAAGCTCCAGGCGCCGCAGCTCCTCCGGGATGTTTTCCACAGATTTCCGCATAGCATCGTACTTTTTCAGCTTTTCCATTGCTTCTGTTTTCCAGTTCATAAGTTCTCCTTTCCTTTCGCCTGCATCCACGTTTTCTTATACCCGCAAGGGGTTGCGCACAGATCTTTGGGACTTTTGCAGCCTTTGCAGGGATCTTCTTTCAGGTAGGCCTCTACCTCGTGGGGCAGCGCATAGTGCCTGCCGCCTAAGGGCACGCCTACCGGCCGCCGCGTCTGTTCCATCTGCTCTCTGGGGTAGCGGTGGATCATATCCCATCGCCTGCGAAACCACTGCCGCCAGGGCTGGCACAGCTTGTTGTCGCAGTTTTGGGGATCCCGCACCCGGGTGCAGGTCAGGCAAGGGCTGGGGGCTTTGTATACCTTTACCATATTACGCACTCCCTTCTGCCCGGCTGCAGCGGACGCACAGCTCCATGTCCATCTGAAAAACCTCCCCGCCGCAGCGGCAGCACCACCCTCTGGGTAGCGCCCCCTGCAAATCTGACAGCGCCGGGTACGCCCCCGGGTGTACAGGTCTTTGACTTCTTCCAAAATCTACACATTCTTTCCACACAAATACGCCTCCATCTTGTTGTACCTCTTAGGGTACTTTTTCGTCGGTTTTCTTGGTTGCATATTCATTTTAGTACTCGTTCGTGTACTTGTCAACGGCTTTAGACGAACATCTGTTCGATTTGTAGGGTTGCATAAATCCCTCGGCGAAAATTTTTGCAAGGTTTATAAAAAACATAGATTCCCAAAAAACTTTTCGACAACCTTCGACAAATGTCGACAAAAAGCACCCCCTGCGTTTTCACGCAAGGGGTGCGGTTTTCTAAAAATATCAGGCTTCCACAGACTTCACAAAGGCAGCTCTGTCAGCCGCGCCGTAAAATGCAGAGCCGGCAACCAAGACATTTGCGCCGTTTGCCTTGCAGACTTCGGCCGTGTTGATGTCCACGCCGCCGTCCACTTCCAGATAGCAATCAGGATTGATTCTATCGATATACTCCCGGATCTTCTTCAGCTTGGGCATCATATCCGCCATAAACTTCTGACCGCCAAAGCCGGGCTCCACCGTCATCACCAGCACCATATCCACCTTATCCAGGTAAGGCAGAACTGCTTCAGCGGGGGTCTTGGGCTTGACCACGATGCCGGGCTTCACGCCCTTGGCGCGGATCATTTCGATGGCCTTCAGGGTGTTTTCCTCGGTATCCGCTTCCACGTGGATGGTCAGCAGATCCGCGCCGGCATCACAGAAATTCTCAACATACCGGATAGGCCGGTCGATCATCATATGCACGTCCAACACCAGGTCGGAAACGCCCCGGATGGCCTTTACCATGGAGTAGCCGAAGGACAGGTTGGGCACAAATGCGCCGTCCATACAGTCGATATGCAGCCATTTTGCGCCGTCGACACCGGTCTGGAGCATATCCCGTCCCATATTCATATAGTCCGCAGACAGGACAGAGGGAGATAAAATTGCCATGCTTGCCACCTCTTACATAACCAGCTCAATGTCCATCATCTTGCAGAAGTCACGGATGGCTTCCACATAGTTGCCATAAGCAACGATGACGTGCTGGCAAGAAACATTCTGAGCAAATTCTTCCACAGTGCAGGAGTCGGGGAATACTTCCAGGCTGGGCAACTGGGGAGCGGGATCGTCCCAGCCGTACTCGTTCCATGCCGGAGGCTCTTTCGCTTCTGCGGTGTAAACGTGCATTTTATACTTGCCCTTCAGGTACACCAGACGGGCGCAGGTAACATAGCCGGTCTTGACCTTGGAAACGTTCAGCAAAGAGGCGTTCAGCAGGCCGAAAGCGGCGGGCAGAACGGTCACATCGCCGGCGGTCACAGACTTGGGAACGAAGTCCGGCACACCGATGAGCATGCTGTTTTCGAAGAACTCATAGTACTCCAGGTAAGGAACGGTCTGGCCGGTGATGTACTTCATGATCAGCTGGGTGACTGCGCCCATCACATCGTTTTCCGGCACAGTAAGGATGTTGCAGTAGTGCTCCAGCAGCATAAAGACCATTGCCGGGGGGAAGCCTTCCAGCTTCTTCATTCCGTCCACATCAATGAGGGTGATGGCTTCCCAGCCACGCTCCTGGATCTTCTTGGTGATGGCCAGGGCATACTTAACGCCCTTTTCGATGACGGAATCGTCGCATTCCTTTTTGAATACCCAGTTTTCCTTGACGAACTTCACGCCCTCAGCAACCGCGGTAGCGTCCAAAGTCTCCACAGCACGGACCATTTCCAGCATCTCGTAGGGCTCAACCTCTACGCCGATCTGACCCCGCATGGAGTTGCCTTCGTACTGGGTGCCGTACAGCAGCATATCCCGATAGCCCATAGTGCCCACCCGGGCAGAGCGCAGATTTTTCTTGGCGCGGCATGCAGCGATGAAGGAGGTAATCTTCTCCATAGGCCATTCCTTGCCGATGATGTTGTAAACATACTTGAAGGTGTAGTCCAGCGCCTCAAAAGCAGGACGCAGCGCAGTCGTACCGGCCTGCTCAGCGGTGGTGATGATCCGGCCGTTTTCCTTCCAGCCGCACAGACCCCACAGAATCATAGGCACGTGGCGGAAATGGTCGGTAACCCGGATCACGGCGTGGGTGGGAACCCAACCGGCAACGCAGACGACCAGACAGTCCAGATCCAGGCCTGCGATCTTTGCGTAAGCGGCATCGGCAGTTTCGTAAGCGGGATCGTCAATGACCAGACCGCCGTCCACTACGTTCTCCACCTTTGCCTGCAGGGCAGCCAAAGCCTCGTCGTGCTTCATCTGCAGACGCTCAATGGGGGTGTTTACTTCGCCGAAGCATACAAATCCAACCAGATTCTTTTTCATATCGTTTCTCCTTATTTTACTCTTACAGAGCTTTGTTGTTCAGTCGCTCACCCACAGCTCCGCCGGGATGAATCAGAGCGAACTGCTCTGCCTGATAACCGGTTTCTTCAATTACGGCAGCCTGTAGCGCGTGGAAAATCATACACAGGGCAGTGGTGGAAGTGGTGCCTTGTGCGTTCCACTTGTCGGTTTCCTTGTTTACGTGCTGCTTCAG
>JAEIGA010018974.1_pt1 | contig 10486 bp, 10 predicted proteins | sample 9270691 | NCBI WGS metagenome assembly JAEIGA01 (sample SAMN17057246, study PRJNA624740) | gut metagenome | biome: biome; isolation source: fecal sample | host: Bos grunniens | place: China: Xizang | collected 2019
AAAAAACGGTGGGAGTACAAAATCCTGTGCTCCTACCGCAAAATAAGCATAAAAGGAGAAAACAAGGTGGAAAACCTTCGGTTTTCTCCATTTTTATTGAGTTTTTTGTTCTATCTCCGTTTCGTCGCTCAGCGTACCCTTGTACGCTTCTCGCTCCTCAGCCGAAGATTTTCGCTCTAAATCCGTTCGCCCCCGGTGTGTTCTCATTAAGAATTCGCTAAGAGCTGTGTTTTTCTCCGTTTTTCTCACTGTTTCTCTTCCTAACTTGAATTCTTAATGAGACACCCCCTTTTTATATTCCCGTCTTTAATATATAATAGGAAGAAAAGTAAAAATTCAGTTTTTTCAAATTTAATAAAAAAATTCAAAAAAGCTATTGACAAACAAAAACTTTTGTTGTATAATATATCAGGTAATCCTAAGACAGCAGGTTTCCGTAAAAGCTTTCGCTTTCCTGCCGAGGTGAAAAACAGTAGTGAATATTCATTTTTCGTTTTTCCTTTCTCGGTAGAGCTATGCTTTCTCGGAAAGGGATTTTTTATTTGAAAATTTTATGGAGGTGAAATAAATGCCAAGTAATAAGATTCTTGAACAGAAGAAACAGGTTGTAGAAGAGCTTGCAGGCAAGCTCCAGACTGCTTCTGCCGGCGTACTTGTAAAGTACGAGGGTATCAAGGTCGCAGACGACACCGCGCTCCGTGCCGCTCTTCGTAAGGCAGGTGTTGAGTACACCGTTATGAAGAACACTCTTACGGGCAGAGCTTGTGACATCGCAGGCTACGGTGATATGAAGCAGTATCTTTCCGGTATGACCGCTATCGCGTTCAGCCAGGAGGATCCGATTGCTCCCGCGAAGATTATGAAGGAATTTGCCGACAAGATTGACACCTTTGAAATTAAGGCAGGATTTGTTGACGGCGGCGTTCTCGACGCAGCAGGCGTTGCAGAGCTCGCAGCTACTCCTTCTAAGGAGGTTCTCATCGCTAAGATGATGGGCAGCCTTATGTCTTCTCTCTACGGCTTTGCTTACGTTCTTCAGGCTAAGATCGATAAGGAAAACGAGGGCGCAGATGCTCCCGAAGCTCCCGCAGAGGCTTAATTCTGCAAGCTAAATTTAATTAAAAAAATATTTTCAATAATTGGAGGATTTTAAAATGAACGAAAAGTCAGCTCAGATCCTTGAACTTGTAAAGGGTCTTACCATTCTTGAACTCGCAGATCTCGTAAAGGCACTTGAGGAGGAATTCGGCGTATCCGCAGCTCCCGTAGCAGCAGCAGCTCCCGCAGCAGGCGCAGCAGCTCCCGCAGCAGAGGAGAAGACCGAGTTCGACGTAGTTCTTAAGGCAGCAGGCGCAAGCAAGCTCAACGTTATCAAGGTTGTTCGTGAGATCACCGGCCTTGGACTTAAGGACGCTAAGGACCTTGTTGAGGCAGCTCCCAAGACTGTTAAGGAAGCAGTTGCTAAGGACGAGGCAGAGAAGATCGCTGAGCAGCTCAAGGCTGCAGGCGCAGAAGTTGAAGTTAAGTAATTTCATCTCTAAAAATTTGAACGCGGCTAACCTGCTTAGCCGCGTTTTTTTTATGTTGTAAATGCCATTTGAAGCAAAGAAGACAATAATTATTTGCTTTTAAGTATACTTTTTCGCTCTTTTATGTATGAATTTCTGACTCTTGTCAAAAAGCTTTGAACTCTTTCTGACTGATAATCTCTGTACGTCCAAGGGAATTTATGCCAACCGCCTCTTGCATAGAAGAGCGTCATTTCGGTGTATATTCCGCGCTTTAGGGGGATACGGAAGCCGACGTTCTTCGTCGTTGCAAGCATAAGTCTGCCGTGGTTTATAAATCCCGGATCAAGGTTGATTTTTCGGTTTCCGTCTACTGAAAGCTCAAGCTCAAGAGCGTTTGTAAACTCCTTGATTTCCGCTTGCTCGGACGGATCAACGAGCCGCTTAAAGCTGTAAATTTTGCGAAGCCCCTCGCCGCCAAGCTCGCTGTCGTAGTAGTCGGAAAATTCCTTTGAAAAGGAAAATTCCTCGCACTCGTCTTCGACTTCGCCAAACCTCTCCGTAAGCGCCGCCATTGCACGCTCGTAAACGTCGAGGTCGCTGTAAATTACGCCGACAATCAGCTTTTCTTTTTCAAATTCAAAAATCGCACCCATCAGCTAAGCATTTCCGAGGAAAGGTATCTTTCGCCCGTATCGGGAAGAAGAACGACTACCGTTTTGCCTCGGTTTTCCTCTCTTTTTGCTACCTCGACCGCCGCCGCAAGTGCCGCCCCCGAGGAAATTCCGACGAGAAATCCCTCGCACCTTGCCGCCTCGCGTCCAAATTCAAACGCGCGCTCTGCACTCATTTTTATAATCTCGTCAATAACGCCGACGTCAAGCACCTCGGGAATAAATCCCGCGCCTATGCCCTGGAGTTTGTGAGCTCCTGCGCACTCTCCCGAAAGCACCGCCGACGTGTCGGGCTCAACACCTACGATTTTAACCTCGGGCTTCTTTTCTTTAAGAAATCTTCCGACGCCCGTGATAGTTCCGCCAGTGCCTACTCCCGCTACGAAAAAGTCAACCTCTCCGTCGGTGTCGTCGAAAATTTCAGGACCGGTCGTTGCGTAGTGCGCATCGGGGTTTGCGGGATTAGTGAACTGACCTGCAATGATAGCGCCGGGTATGCTTTCACGAAGCTCCTCGACTTTCTTTATTGCGCCCGACATACCGAGTGCTCCGTCTGTAAGAACAAGCTCTGCGCCGTATGCCCTCATAAGCTTTTGCCTCTCAACGGACATTGTGCTCGGCATAACTATTATCGCGCGATAGCCTCTTGCCGCGGCAAGCGCTGAAATTCCTATGCCCGTGTTTCCAGAGGTCGGCTCAATAATAACCGAGCCGCGCTTTAAAAGCCCACAGGCTTCTGCGGAGTCGAGCATTGATTTTGCTACTCGGTCCTTTGCGCTTCCCGCAGGATTGAAGTATTCGAGCTTGGCAACGAGCCTTGCCGCCGTGCCGTATTTTTCTTCTATATTTTTAAGCCTGACGAGCGGAGTTCTTCCTATAAGCCCGTCAATTCCATCGTAAATTTTTGACATAAAAACTATCCTCCGTAATTATTATTGTACCACTATCACGAAGAAAAATCAACCTTTCACGAAAAATTCTTTCCGTCATAAAATAAAAACAGCGGCACTTTGCCGCAAAAAAACAAAGGAAGCAAAAAAATGGAAAGAAATCAGAACGGATACCCGACGATGCCGAGGAGCGACGGCGACCAGATGCGCAGAATGGGTTGCCAAAACGGCTACGGCAACGGATGCACAAACGGATGCGGCTGTGGCTCGCAGCGCGGCTGTGAAAATATGCCGCTTGACTCTATGCCCGTCGGCTACGCCTACGTTCCCACGCAGAGATTCCGTATGCTTTATAACGAAGAAAATGCGCTTAAGCACGGAACTCTTTTCGAGGAGCTTTACCTTCCTATGGAGGTGTACGCGAAATGACACAGTCGGAGCTTATGAAAAAAATACAGGAGCTTGCATTTGTCAAATGCGAGCTTGAGCTTTTTCTCGATACCCACCCGAACAGTGCCGTTGCACTTGAAAATTACAGGGACTGCATAAATGCGCTCGACACACTCAGAATGCAGTACGCTGAAAAACACGGTCCTGTATGTGCCGCCGAAAGTATCGGCGATACCTGGAGCTGGGCAGACGAGCCTTGGCCGTGGCATCACGAATTTCCGAACAACCTCGACAGTAAGGTAATGCCGAGAAATATCGAAAATCGGGAGGGAAAACGCTAATGTGGATATATGAGAAAAAATTGCAGTATCCCGTAAAGATAAAGAATACCAACCCCCGCCTTGCAGGGCTCATAATGGAAGCTCTCGGCGGACCTGACGGGGAACTCGGTGCGGCAACGCGCTATCTGAACCAGCGCTACACCATGCCAAACGGCAAGATAATCGCGGCACTGACCGACATCGGCTCGGAAGAGCTCGGTCATATGGAGATTGTTGCGGCTATAATTTATCAGCTCACAAGAAACCTTACCGACGAGGAAGCTCGCGTAGCAGGCTTCGACCAGTATTTCGTCGGTCACGGCAAGGGAATATATCCCACCTCTGCCGCAGGCGTACCCTTTGACACGATGGCAGTAGCCTCAAAGGGCGATGCATACTGCGACCTTGCCGAGGACCTTGCCGCAGAGCAGAAGGCGCGCGTAACCTACGACAACATTCTTCGCCTTTCCGACGACCCCGACGTAAACGACGTCATAAAATTCCTCCGCCAGCGCGAAATAGTTCACTTCCAGCGCTTCGGCGAGGCTATGAGAATGATTAAGGACGGATGCTGATTGCATGCAACGCTTTGCGTTGATGAGATGCACGGCAAAGCCGTGATGAGAATAGGAAAGCGCTTGCGGATTTTCCGCGAGCGCTTTTTCAGGTTGAAAATACGGTCAGAATTTTTTGTCGTCCGTTGCGGGGTTGTCTATAAGCTCGCCCGACTCGGTAAAGCGTGAGCCGTGGCAGGGGCAGTCCCAAGAATGCTCCGCAGGGTTGTATTTCAGCGCGCAGCCGAGATGCGGACAGCGCGGTGCGGTAAATGAAAGAAGTCCCATAACAGACTCGAAGGCATTCTTGAAAAGCTGGGGGCGCAAAACCGTGCGAGATGGTGAGAAAAGCTCTTCGTATTTGTTTTCCTTTCCCTCGGTAAGGTCGCAAAGCAGGCTTGCCGCCGCCATAGCGTTCGTCATACCCCATTTGTTAAAGCCCGTGGCAACGAAAACGTCCTCTGTCGATTTTGAATATTTACCGATATACGGTACACCGTCAAGCGTCATACAGTCCTGCGTCGCCCATCTTCCGACAATGCTCGCACACTTGTAGTGCTGTGCGGCAAAATCTTCAAGCTCCTGCCATCCTCCGCCTCGCTTGCCCGTGCGGTGTCCGCCGCCGCCGAGGAGCAAAAGCTCGCCGTAATTTCTAAAGGAAAGCCCCGTGTCCGACTCGTCAACGTACATACCGTGAACGTCCTTTGCGCCTTTGAGCGCGATAACGTACGAGCGGTGCTGATACAGCTTCATAAAATAGCCGCCGTGCTTGTTTAAAATAGGGAAGTGAGTCGCAATTATCAGCCGCTTGTAGTTAATTTCGCCTCGGCTCGTAACCGCAACGCCCCTCTTCAGCTCAACCACCTTCGTGTGCTCGTATATCGGCAGCTCTCGCGCTATCGAGTATAAGAATTTGAGTGGGTGGAACTGCGCCTCGTCCCTCATTCGCACAGCTCCCGCAACCTTTATCGGAAGCTCGGGGCATTCCGAAAATTCCACGTCCGCACCGAGCCTTTCGAGCGCTGAAATTTCCTTTTCTATCACCTTTTTACCGTACAGCGAATAAACGTACGAGTCGCGCCTTTCAAGGTCGCAGTCAATATTCTCCGAAAGTCGGCAAAGCTCCTCTCTTGCTTCTCTCTGCGCCTCAAAATAAAACTTTGCTTTATTCACACCGAACCGACTTATAAGTCCGTCGTATATAAGACCGTGCAGGGTGCTGAGCTTTGCCGTCGTGTTTTTCGTGATGCCCGAGCAGATTTCGTCAGCCTCTGCAAGGATAAAATCCGCCCCGCAGCTCTTTAATTTGTAAGCGCATAAAATTCCTGCAATTCCGCCGCCGATTATCAAAATATCGGTGTTCTTTTTGCCCTCAAGCTCTGAAAACCGTACTCTCGGGAGTTCATTTTGCCAAACAGATTTCATATTTTCTCCTTCTTTTTTAATAATCTTTGCCGCTATCGGAAAAATATATGCATTTTTAGAGGAAAGAGTAGCGTCGTTTCCGACAAAACAGGAAAAAATTAGTCGGTTTTCACTTTTTTTCGCAAATATATTGAATTTTTAAATAAATTGTGATATAATAACAAGGTTAAAAAAGTTTTAAAAAAGAGGAAAGTAAATGAAGCGTACCGATTTAAGAAACATAGCTATAATTGCACACGTTGACCACGGAAAAACGACGCTTGTTGACGAAATGCTCCGTCAGGGCGGCATATACCGCGAAAATCAGGAAACCGAGGACCGCGTAATGGACTCGAACGACCTTGAGCGTGAACGCGGCATTACCATACTTGCAAAAAACACCGCAATTCACTATAAGGACGTAAAAATAAACGTAATCGACACCCCCGGACACGCAGACTTCGGCGGTGAGGTTGAGCGTATTCTTAAAATGGTAAACGGCGTTATTCTTCTCGTAGATGCGGCGGAAGGTCCTATGCCTCAAACCCGCTTCGTGCTTGAACGCGCCCTTGCGATGAACCACAGAGTTATAGTTGTCGTAAATAAAATCGACCGCCCCGACGCTCGTCTTGACGAGATAGGTGACGAGGTTCTCGAGCTTCTTTTGGAGCTTGATGCGACAAACGAGCAGCTTGACTCTCCGATGCTCTTCTGCTCGGGCAGAGCCGGTACTGCATCGTTTGACCCCCACACCCCCGGCACCGACCTTAAGCCGCTTCTTGATACCATACTCGATTATATGCCTGCACCCGAGGGAGAGGAGGAAGAGCCTCTTCAGCTTCTCGTTTCCTCCATCGACTATAACGATTTCGTCGGCAGAATAGGTATCGGAAGAATTGAGCGCGGAATGATTAAGCAGGGGCAGGGCGTTGCAATAGCAAACTTCCACCAGGGCGGCAAATCTCGCCCCGCAAAGATAGTTTCCATATACCAGTTCGACGGACTTAAAAGAGTTCCGGTTACCGAAGCTTGCGTCGGTGACATTATATGCTTCTCGGGCTGTGAGGATATTTCGATAGGAGATACCGTATGCTCTCCCGCAAGAGTAGAGCCTCTTGAGTTCGTCAAGGTCGGCGATCCTACTATGGAAATGACCTTCTCCGTAAACGACTCGCCTTTCGCAGGCAAAGAAGGAAAGTTCGTAACCTCGCGCCACCTTCGCGCGCGCCTTTATAAAGAGCTTCTTAAGGACGTTTCGCTCAGGGTTACCGACGGTGACACGACCGACAGCTTCCGCGTTGCGGGCAGAGGAGAAATGCACCTTTCTATTCTTATCGAGAATATGCGCCGCGAGGGCTACGAGCTTTGCTGCTCAAACCCCAGAGTTCTTTATAAGGAAATCGACGGCGAGAGATGTGAGCCTATCGAGAACGTTATAGTTGACGTTCCCGAGGAATACGTCGGCTCGGTTATGGAAAAGCTCGGTGCAAGAAAGGGAATTCTTAACGATATGCAGCTTCACGGCAAGCGCCAGAAGCTCTTCTATACCATACCCACAAGATGCCTTTTCGGTTACAGAAGCGAGCTTCTTACCGACACTCGCGGAGAGGGACTTATCTCCACAATCTTCGCAGGCTACGAGCCGTTTAAGGGCGAGATAAAAACTCGCTTCACCTCATCGCTTGTCGCTTCCGAAAAGGGCATCTCGACTACCTACGGACTCTACCAGTCGCAGGACAGAGGTCCTCTGTTTATCGGCCCTGCAACTCCCGTTTACGAGGGTATGATAGTCGGGGAAAACCCCAAGCCCGACGATATCGAGGTTAACGTCTGCAAGGAAAAGCACCTCACCGCTATCCGCTCGACGGGTGCTGACGAAAAGCTCACTCTTATAACCCCCGTTCAGCTCTCTCTTGAAGAGGCTATCGAGTTTATAACCGACGAGGAGCTTATCGAGGTAACGCCTAAATCCATAAGACTCAGAAAGGCAATTCTTGACACGCCCACAAGAAAGCGTATGCAGGCGCAAAAGAGAGCCGCACTTAAATCAAATTCATAAAACGCAAACAAAACGTTACGAAAAGCAGGCAAACGCCTGCTTTTTTGTATATATCAAGAACAACTCTTCTCGGGAAATAACGGGAAATATCAGCCACCGCTCTCGTCGCTTTCTTCCTTTTTGTCCCCCTCTTTTATAAGCGATAGCGCTACGTTTAAGCTCGGAAGCGCAAGCACGCATATCAAAAGGAACAGAATTATTCGCAGCGTAAGCAGTCCTCTTGCAAGGAAGAGAATTGCCCCGAAAATGAGTGAAGCAGAAAAATAAGCCGCAGTTCGTTTTATAGAAAAGAGATGCCGCTTCTCCTTGATATAATATAGGGTGCTTCCGAGAATGAAGCAGGTAAGGCTTGAAATCAGCGCGCTCACCGCGGCTGACGTGTAAGGGAAATATCGGAAAAGAAGCGCGTTTGTCGAAACGTTTATAATCAGCGCGGCGACAGATGGCAAAATTGCGAGCCGACTTTTTCCTGCGTGAATAAAACCGACCGTGATAATTCCGCTTGCAAATGCCGGCAGCACCGAAAGCGCCGTGGGGAAAACCGCAAAAAGCGCATCGGAATAGCTGCTTGGCGCAAGCAGGCGCAAAAGCTCCGGTGATACGGCTATCAAAAGGAGCGTGACAAAAGAGAGAAGTGAAATTGCGCTGTCACAGCTCTTTCTGATTTCTTTGCCGCCGCCCTTCCCGAGCTTGCGCAAAACCCAAGGCCGAAGCGCGTACCCGAGTGCAGAGGAAATAAATGACACGGAAATTCCGAGCGAATGAGCAACCGAATATTTTCCGAGTGCCGCGTTGCCGAAATAGGCGCGTATCATCAGCTTGTCCGTGACCGTAACGGCGGCTGATGCTAAAAGCTGAGGTATAAGCGGAAGCGCAGATGCGGCAAGATATTTCCATACACGCTTGTCGAAAAAGCTTCCGCGAAAGCCTATTATTTTTCCGAGGAAGAACAGTGCCGCACCGCCGGCGGCAAAAACCAGTCCCAAAACTCGCCCCTCGCCCCCTGCTTTTACAAGCGCCGCACCGATTATGAACGTCAAAAGCGCCGTCACACAGTTAAGGACGAGAACGGGTGCTCCTCGGTATGAAAAACGCCACAGTGCAATAACGTGATGCGTTATCAAATCAAAAAACAGCTGTAAAAACAAAATCAACGTCAACACCTGTGAAAGTCCCGTAAAATTGCCGAATATGCTCGAAAATGTAAAGTATAATGCGCAAACCGCTATAAGAATGAAAAAATTAAAGCCTAAAGAAGCTTTGACGAAGCCTTGCTTGTCACTCTCGAATTTATCAATTCCGCCGAGAATTGCCGCAGAGGACGGATCTGCCGAGCTGAGTGCACCGAGCACTCCGAGCCAGCTTAAAAACAGCGGAAAGATTGCGTATTCCTCGGGGGAGAGAAGCCTTGTAAAAACGGGGGTTGAAAGCATACTTATTCCTTTTGTTATAACAGCGGATGCCGCATACCATAACGAGGCGCGTGCGGGCATCCTTATTTTAGTTGCTAAAGTTCTTGCCTTGTCCATACCTTTATCCTTTATTATAATATGTTCTTATTCTTTGCCCAAAAGTCGCGCGATTGATGCAGAAAACGCAAAAATGAATGGTCGCACTGCGAAAAATCCCAAAAAACCGAGTTTTTTTGTAAAAAAATGCAGGAAATGAATGAAAGGCGAGAAAATCCTGCATTTTTAGAAAAAATATTTGAAAAGCTATTGATTTTAGCGTTTGAATATTGTATAATAAAGTATATTTTTTACCAAGAGGTGATTTTTTATGTTTAAATCAGAATATTTAAACGACCTTATGGCAAGGGTCGAAAAGAGAAATGCGGGTGAGCCCGAATTTCACCAGACTGTAAAAGAGGTTCTTGAATCTCTTGAGCCCGTTCTTGAAAAGAGCCCCGAGTATATCACCAGCGGCGTTCTTGAGCGTATGGTTGAGCCCGAAAGAATTATTAAGTTCCGCGTTCCGTGGGTTGATGATAACGGCAAGGTTCAGGTTAACCGCGGCTTCCGTATTCAGTTTAACTCCGCAATCGGTCCTTACAAGGGCGGTCTTCGCTTCCACCCTTCCGTTAACGAGTCTATAATCAAGTTCCTCGGCTTCGAGCAGACCTTCAAAAACTCTCTTACCTCGCTTCCTATGGGCGGCGGCAAGGGCGGTGCTGACTTTGATCCTCAGGGCAAGTCCGATGCTGAAGTTATGCGCTTCTGCCAGTCCTTTATGACCGAGCTTCAGAAGTACATAGGCGCAGATACCGACGTTCCCGCAGGTGACATTGGCGTTGGCGCAAGAGAGATTGGCTATCTTTTCGGACAGTACAAAAGACTTCGTGACGAGTTCACAGGCGTTCTTACCGGTAAGGGACTTTCCTACGGCGGCTCTCTTATCCGTCCCGAGGCTACCGGCTTCGGTGCGGTTTACTACACCGTAGAAATGCTTAAGCACTTTGGTGACTCTATCGAGGGCAAAACCTTTGTCGTATCCGGCTTCGGTAACGTTGCTTGGGGTACTGTTAAGAAGGTTACCGAGCTTGGCGGTAAGGTTATCTGCATCTCCGGCCCCGACGGTTACGTTTACGACGAGGACGGTATCAATACCCCCGAGAAAATCAACTATATGCTTGAAATGCGTGCTTCCTGCCGTAACAGAGTTGAGGACTACGCGGATAAGTTCGGCGT
>JAEIGA010018975.1_pt1 | contig 10486 bp, 8 predicted proteins | sample 9270691 | NCBI WGS metagenome assembly JAEIGA01 (sample SAMN17057246, study PRJNA624740) | gut metagenome | biome: biome; isolation source: fecal sample | host: Bos grunniens | place: China: Xizang | collected 2019
TACGAGGCAGGAAGTATGTATGAGCGAGTATTTTACCTATATGGTGCTGTGCAGTGATAATACATTATATACTGGTTATACCGATGATTTAAAGCGTCGTATGGAGGTACACAACAGTGGTAAGGGAGCTAAATACACCAAAGCCCGTTTGCCGGTGGAGCTGGTGTATTGGGAAAAACATTCTACCAAACAGAAAGCGATGCAGCAGGAATATGCAATCAAACAGCTTACTCGCGCGCAAAAGCTAAAACTTCTGCCGGAAGAATTTCAGGATAAAATAAACAACAAATGATTTGCAGGGAAATCTGTTCTCAGAGTTCTTTTTGTATAATAGGATGATTGTATTTGTTTAGATAAAAGTGAGGTTTGCGTATGAAAAAATTAGTCGTAATTGATGGCAATAGTTTGGCCAATAGAGCCTTTTATGCGATTCCGATGCTGAGCAACTCTAAAGGCATTATTACCAATGCGGTGTATGGGTTTACCAATATGCTGCAAAAGCTGATTCAGCAGGAAAAACCGGATTATCTGGCGGTGGCTTTTGATGTGAGCCGCAAAGTATTTCGTCATGAACAGTATGCCGACTACAAAGCGCAGCGCAAGGGTATGCCGGAAGAACTGCGTGATCAGATGGGTATTATCAAAGATGTGCTGCATGCTATGAATATTCCGATTTTTGAGCAGGAAGGCTATGAGGGCGATGATATCATCGGTACTATGGTAAAATGGGCTGAACGAGAGGGTATTGAAAGTGTAATAGTTACCGGGGACAAAGACAGTTTGCAGCTTATTACCGACAAAACCAGCGTACACCTTACCAAAAAAGGGATTACCGAGCTAGGTATGTACGACTATGCCAATTTCCAGGCTGAGTACAATTTAGAGCCGGATCAGATTCGTGATTTGAAAGGCTTAATGGGCGATTCTTCCGACAATATTCCGGGGGTGCCGGGCGTTGGAGAAAAAACTGCTCTGAAATTATTGCATGATTATGGCACCATTGAGGAACTGTATCAGCATCTGGATGATTTTAAAGGCAAAAAGCTGGGAGACAAACTGCGTGATAATGAAGCCATGGCTTATTTGAGTAAAGAACTGGCCACCATTTATTGCGAAGTGCCGTTGGAATTAAGCGAAGAAGCGTTGCGTCGTCATCCGTTCAATCGTCCTGCACTGATGCAGCTATATAAAGATTTAGAACTTAAAAGTTTATTGAAAGACCTAGATAAGATTATGCCGGAAGAACCGGAAGGCTACGTAACAGAGATGGCAGTACCTGCAGACATTGACGCTATTTTTTCTAATGTGATGAATGATTTAATTGCAGAAGAAGCTGGCATTGCTGTAGATGCAGCAGAAGGAGAAGCTGTATTTGCTGAACTGGATGCATCTTTTGCTGCAGAGCCGATAGAACCTGTAGAACTGAAAAAAGGAATTGTGCTGCACAATATGGCGGCATTGGAAGAAGCAGTTGCATTTCATATGCAGAAGCCTGTAAAAACTATTATTATGATTGTCGAAACTACAGGCGGTAATATTCTGGATATGAAAGTAAATCGTTTGGGGTTATTTGTAGGTGATCAGCCATATATTATTGCCTTTTCTGACACCCATGGGGAAGATTTCGCCGCAGCAGCAGAAATTTTGCGCCCTTGGATGGAAGCCGACGATATTCTGGTGATGACTGATGATGCAAAAAAACTGTACTCCTGTTTCCGCGCTGCAGGCATTCAGAGCAAAATGATTCTATGGGATAGTGCGTTGATTGCGTATCTCTTGAATCCGGAACGTAAGGATTTGTCCACCGAAGCACTTTTGGCAGAGCAGTACGATCTGGTATTGCCGGAAGATCCAAATGAGCATTTGTTTGGTCTCTTGAAAGGGATTTTTGTATTAAGTGAGCCATTAGTAGATCGTTTGGATGAGGAAGGTCTTTTAGAGCTGTATGCAAAAATTGAGCTGCCGCTTTCTCATTTGCTGCCGGAGCTGGAGTATGAAGGCGTTAAAATCAATCGAGCATATTTAGAGCAATTGGGTGCAGAGCTCAATACTCGTATTGATGCATTGACACAAAAGCTGTACGCAGCTGCAGGCGAAGAATTTAACCTGAATTCATCCAAACAGCTGGGCGTGATTCTTTTTGAAAAAATGGGGCTGCCGGTGATTAAGAAAACAAAAACAGGCTATTCTACTGATGCAGAAGTGCTGGATACATTGGCAGAGGAATATGAGTTTGTTAAAGATATTCTGGAATATCGTCAGCTTACAAAACTGAAATCTACTTATGTTGACGGTATTTTGAAACTGGTACGTCCTGATACCGGAAAAGTGCATACTACCTTTAATCAGACAATTACTGCTACCGGGCGTTTGAGCAGTACAGAGCCGAACCTGCAGAATATCCCGATTAAAACGGAAGAAGGTAAACGAATTCGTAAAGCTTTTGTACCGTCTCAACCGGAATATGTGCTGGTAGCGGCCGACTATTCACAGATTGAGCTGCGTGTACTTGCCCATATGTGCCAAGATCCTGTGCTGATGGATAGTTTTAAAAACAACGAAGATATTCATCGCCGTACTGCTTCGGAGGTATTTGGTGTGCCGATGGAGGAAGTCACCAAAGAAATGCGTCGTAATGCCAAAGCTGTAAATTTCGGTATCATTTACGGGCAGACTGAGTTTGGCTTGAGTAAAGAGCTTGGTATTAGCCGCAGCCAGGCCAGAGAATACATCAATAGCTATTTTGAACGCTACAGCGGTGTAAAACAATGGATTGACCAAACCGTACAAGATACCAGACTTACCGGAATCAGCAAAACTATGATGGGTAGAAAGCGTTATATCAAAGATATCAACAGCAAAAACTTCAATCTGCGCAGCTTTGCAGAACGTACTGCAGTAAATAGTCCAATTCAGGGTACTGCTGCCGATATTATCAAACTGGCAATGCTGAAAGTACAGGAAAACATCAAAGCACATAAAATGAAATCGAAAATGCTTTTACAGGTGCATGACGAACTGATTTTTGAAGTGCCGCCGGCAGAAATTGCAGGATTGATTGTGATTTTAAAAGAATGCATGGAAAACGCTGTTGTACTGGATGTACCATTAAAAATTGATGTTAATGTCGGTTTCGACTGGTACGATATGCAGCGCGTATAAGTATTTGAAAATAGAATAGCACTGCACAAGTCGCCTCTGATTTCCATATAGTAATACAGGAGATTGGAGGCGATTATTTTGTTGTTTACAATATTGCTGGCTGTAATTTTGAGTATTGATTGTTTGGGTGTAGGCTTAGCTTATGGTATGCGTCATGTCATTCTGCCCTGGTATGGCAGAGTAATTATCAGCTGCTGTTCCGGTGTGGCAATTGCTGTGTCAATGGTTTTGGGGCGATTGCTGGAAGGTATTATTCCCGGTGAGCAGATTCATTTGTTTGGGGAGAGTATGCTGGTAGTTTTGGGTCTGTTTTTTCTGGTGCGCAGTATTATGGAGCTGCGCAAAGAAAAAGTGGAAGAAACCTGTATTGCTAAAGATGACAGCTCATGTACGGCAGAGACTCCGTTGTATCAATGGCGTGTTCCCGGGTTGGATGTAATGATTAAAATCATGAATAATCCACAGCATGCAGATTTGGATCAGTCCGGCCAAATTAACGGTAAAGAGGCAATATGGCTTGGGTTTGCACTGGCTATGGACTCTTTTGGTGCAGGGGTATGTATTGCACTAATGGGCTTTTCCATCCTGTGGGTAAGTGTTTGCACATTGACGTTTGCGTTTTTACTGGTGACAGCAGGGTATTTCTGGGGTGGTCGTGCGGGAGAAAATCCTGCGTATCGCAAACTAAAATTGGTTCCCGGAATTATGCTGATTACCTTCGGCATGATACGGATTCTGTTTGTTTAAGAGGTTGTTTACGCAAGGTATTTATTGTATAATCGATAATATGATGATACAGTAACCGATATAAAGGGGCGATAACTGTGCCGGCGAGTAAAACGAAAAATAAATCGATAGTAATCGGCCTTACCGGAGGGATTGCATGCGGTAAATCGCTGATTAGTGCATATCTCAAAGAACAAGGTGTTCCGGTAATTGATGGAGATATTGTCGCTCGTCAGATTGTTGAGCCGGGCATGAAAGGTTTAACGCAAATTGTAGATACATTCGGCCCGGAATATTTACATGACGATGGCACGCTCAATCGTGCTATGTTGGGAAGTCATGTATTTGCTGATATAGAGGCGCTACAGCAGTTGAATGCCATTACAAAGCCTTTGTTGTTAGAGGCCTTTAAAACGCAAATAAACGCCTTACAGCATCATCCGGTGATTGTGCTGGATGTGGCACTGCTGCTTGAGGATGAAGATTATCGCAATTTGGTCGATAAAGTGTGGGTTGTGACAGTATTGCCGGAAACACAGCTTGCACGGCTTATGGCACGAAATGGTTATACTGCCGAGGAAGCACAGAATCGGATGAATGCGCAAATGAGCAATGAAGCTCGTATTGCCTGTGCTGATGCAGTCATTGACAATAATGGCACAGTTGCAGAAACTGTTGCTCAAGTGGAACAATTATTGTATAATATATAAATTCGTATAAAATAAAACCGGGTTACAATAGAAAGTAAGAGGAATTCATATGTCTGTTGAAAATAAAGTTTGCAATACAATATTAGAAGCTATGGGCAATACGCCTATGGTTCGTTTGAACCGTATGGTGGATGAGGACAGTGCCGATGTGCTGGTAAAGTTTGAAGGGCTCAATGTAGGTGGTTCTATCAAAACACGTACCGCATTTTGCATGATTGAAGCGGCAGAAGAAAAAGGTCTGCTTGGGCCTGAAACTATTATTGTAGAGCCAACCAGCGGCAATCAGGGTGTTGGCATTGCATTGGTGGCAGCGGTAAAAGGTTATAAAAGTATTATTATCATGCCGGATTCCGTCAGCGAAGAACGCCGTAAGCTGGTACAGAATTATGGTGCAGAAGTAGTGCTGATTCATGATGATGGTGATATCGGTGCGTGTATTATGGAATGTGCTGCTACTGCAAAACGCATGGCAGAAGAAAATCCAAACGTATATGTGCCGCAGCAGTTTGAAAATCCGGCCAATGTCATGGCGCATCATACACAGACTGCAAAAGAAATTTTAGCACAGACACAAGGCATTGTAATTGATGGCTATTGCAGCGGCATTGGTACAGGCGGCACTATTACGGGAGTAGGCGAAGTGTTAAAAGAAGCCAATCCGCAGATGGAAATCTGGGCAGTAGAGCCGGAACATGCAGCAATTTTATCCGGTGGAATGATTGGCACACATATTCAGATGGGCATTGGCGATGGGTTGATTCCTGCCATTTTGAATCAGAATATCTATGACGATGTAGTAATTATTACCGATGAAGAAGCATTAGAGACTGCTAAAAATCTGGCACGTCTGGAAGGGCTGATGTGCGGTATTTCTAGCGGAACTAATGTGGCAGCAGCGCTGAAGCTGGCCAAGAAACTGGGCAAAGGAAAAACCGTGGTGACCATTCTGCCGGATACAGCAGAACGCTACTTTAGTACAGCATTGTTTGAATAAACAAATAAAAACAAAAGCTGATGTCTTCGGATGTCAGCTTTTTATGAATAAAATATAAAGCAGTTTATACAGCAGGAAAGGCGGCAGAGAAATGTCAATCGAAAAAGGAAGAGCATATTTTGCACAGTTTGGCATGGAAGATCAGGTTATCGAATTTAATGTGTCCAGTGCAACTGTAGAATTAGCAGCAGCAGCGTTAAATTGTGAGCCGCAGCGTATTGCAAAAACATTATCATTTTTGGTAGATGGACAGGCAATCTTGATTGTAGCGGCAGGCGATGCCCGTATTGATAATCCAAAATACAAAGCGCAGTTTGGTGTAAAAGCCAAAATGATTGCGGCAGAGGATGTAGAACCAATCATCGGCCATGGTATCGGTGGGGTGTGCCCGTTTGGCATTAATGAAGGTGTGACAGTATATCTGGACGAATCTTTGAAACGGTTTATTACAGTGTATCCTGCATGCGGCAGTGGAAATAGCGCTATAGAGTTAACCATTCCGCAGCTAGAGCAGTATTCCGGCTATACCGCATGGGTAGATGTGTGTAAAGACTGGCAATAAAATGAACGGAAAAAATAAAAAAGCGAAGCATCTGTGATTTTTTGCAGACAGCTTCGCTTTTTTAGTATGCAGAAAGTTATGAGAAAAAGAAAAAAGGACGTTCTAATGAACGTCCTCTGTTGAGTCGGGGTGGAGGGATTCGAACCCCCGGCCCCATGGTCCCAAACCACGTACTCTACCAAACTGAGCCACACCCCGTCGACCAACAAAAATTATTATATCCATTTCATACTCTTTTGTCAACAAGTTTTTTAAACTTTTTTGATAAATTATTGAATTTTTTTTTAATATCCAGTACAATAATAAAACAGCATGATGATACACAAATGATAGGATTGTTTGTTGAAATAAAGATTGTAAAAGGAATGGTGACGATATGGCAGAGGAACGTTTACAAAAATATCTGGCTGCAGCAGGGGTAGCATCCCGCAGAGCTAGTGAAAAATTAATTCTGGAAGGCAAAGTTACAGTCAACGGCAAAGTGGTGACTGAGCTTGGCACCAAAGTAATTCCGGGCAAAGATAAAGTGACTGTAGATGGCAAAGCAGTACGCACAGAAGAACAGATGGTTTATTATTTGATGAATAAACCGGCAGGGTATTTGACTACTGTAAAAGATACCCATGACAGACCAACTGTTATGGATTTGCTCACCGGCATTCCGTATCGTGTATTTCCTGTTGGCCGTCTGGACTTTGAGACTGAAGGTTTATTGCTGTTAACGAATGATGGAGAATTCGCATATCGTATGACCCATCCGAAATTTAAAATCAAAAAGACATATCTGGCTACAGTACAGGGTGAGCTTACCAAAGAACGTCTGCAGATGCTGAGAAACGGTGTTGAACTGGAAGATGGGAAAACAGCTCCTGCGGAAGTAAACGTTGTGCGTCAGGAAAAACATAGAACTGTTGTGGAAATTACCATTCATGAAGGTAAAAATCGTCAGGTGCGCCGTATGTTTAAAGCAGTGAAAAATCCTGTACTGGAATTAAAACGCATTAATGTAGGCGGTTTAACCTTGAAAGGCGTAGGCTCTGGGGAAATTCGCTCCCTGACAGAGGAAGAAGTGCAGAAGCTGACACAGCGTCTGGGGATGCATAGAAGCGGTAAAGCGTAAAGGATCTCTATATGAATACAACAGTAAATGAAAAAAATATACAAGGAAAAGAAGAACAGAGAGGGTCTTTGTTATTGATTGCTGCTATTGTGCTGAGCGGTTTTTTATCGCTGTACAATTCTGTTGCAATGAATATTGCAATCCCTACTTTTTTAAGAGTGTTTGAGACAGATTTAGCCACTGTACAGTGGATTATGATTGGCTATAGCCTGATGATGGGGGTAATGAGCCCGACTGCAGGGTATTTTACCGATAAAATCAGCTGCCGTAATCTGTTTGCGTACAGTATGGTTGGCTTTGCTGTGATGGCACTGGTATCAGGTTTTTGCAGCAATATTTATATCATGATTGTAGTACGATTGCTGCAAGGTGCATTGGCTGCATTTATTGTGCCATGTTCTATGACCATTATTTATCAGTTTGTACCGCATAAGAAAAGAGCTACATTTTTAACATTGCAGGGTATGGCTATGTCTATGGGGCCTGCCATTGGGCCTGTAATTTCAGGTATGCTCCTCACTTATGTCAACTGGCAAATGATGTTCTGGCTCAATGTACCGATTGCGCTGTTTGCTGCATGGGCTATTTATCATTCTGTACCGTATGAAGTAATTGCTACAGAAGAAAAACTGGATTATCCTGGTTTTGCATGTATTATTATCGGTACGGTGCTGTTTTTGTTAAGCTTTAATATGGCAGGGGCATGGGGCTTTACTTCTCCGGCTTTTTGGGCAATGCTGCTAACAGGTATTGTATTGATTGTGCTCTTTGTCAAACGCTGTATGAATAGCACTCATCCGATTTTAAATTTTGAAGTGCTGAAAAATAACGAATTCACGATTACAGTCATTATCAATAGCTGCATCAGTATGGCACTTTGTCTAGTGCCGTTTGTACTGGCCATTTATTTTCAGAATATTCTTGGCTACAGTCCAATGTTTTCCGGTGTGATTTTGCTAGTTCCTGCAATCTTTTCAATCGGAGGAGCTCCTGTTGCCCAATGGCTGTATGCAAGAATGGACAGTAAAAAAATTATCATTGCAGCAATGCTGTTTTTGACACTAGGCAGTTTGATGTTAGGGCGTATTACATTGGAAACTTCGCTGCTTTTTGTAGTAGCGTGGCTGTGCTTCCGTTACTTCGGGATTGGATTATCCGGTATGCCTATTACTGATTATGGGATGAGTGCATTACCGCGCAGTTTGTCCAATCATGGCTCGGCGCTGATTAACTGGTTTAAAATGATGGCTAACAGTTTGTCGCTTAGTGTATTTACCATGGTGCTGGAACTGCGTACCGAAGTATATGGACAGACTATGGATATAATGAATGCGCAAATGTATGCCATTGATGACATTTTCATTTATTCCGGTCTTATTCTGGCAGTATGCGTGATTTTGAGTTTATTCTTAAAATCTAATCGCAATTTAGAAAACAAATAGCGCCATAAAAAATAGTAATTGCAGTTTTTTATGTATTTGAATAATTAGCATTGACAAATAAGTAAATACCGTTATACTGAAACTGTATTCTGTGAAAAACAAATAATTCGGATGAAGAATCTGGGAGAGCATGCGGCAGTGTTCACTGTTTGCGCATCGCCGAAGGTGCAAGAGCGAAAACTCTCAGGCAAAAGGACTGGATTCTGACGAGGCTCTGGAAAGCGGATATCTGCAAAATGGGGATAGGCTGCACCGACGAAGCAACTCGATTCGATATGAATATGAGGAATCTTTCAGGTAAATGTACAGAGGCATAAAAGCAGTAACAAATGTTATTGTTTTTGTGCCTCTGTTTTTTTATTATTAATTCATTTTTTCACAAATAATATTAATACTACACTCTTAAGGGGGAAGAAAAATGGAGAAAAAAACACCGCTGTATGACAATCATGTGGCATTAGGCGGCAAAATTGTACCATTTGGCGGTTATCTGCTGCCGGTACAGTACGAAGGGGTAATCAAAGAGCATATGGCTGTGCGTACAGAAGCAGGGCTGTTTGATGTGTCCCATATGGGCGAATTGATGCTGACTGGGCCTGATGCGCTGCTGAATGTGCAGAAAGTAACAACCAACGATATGAGCGGTATGTATGACGGTCAGGTGCGTTATAGCCCAATGTGCAATGAGCAGGGCGGCGTAGTAGATGACATTCTGGTATATAAAGTGCATGATGAAGCATATTTGTTAGTAGTAAACGCATCCAACAAAGATAAAGATGCTGCATGGATTTCCGGTCATGTATTTGGTGATGTGAAATTCGAGGATATTTCTGAATCTGTGGCACAGGTAGCACTGCAGGGACCAAATGCAGTACCTATTTTAGCTGGTCTTGTAGCTGACGAACAGATTCCAAAAAAATATTACAGTTTTGTAAAAGAAGCAGATGTAAAAGGTATCAAATGCTTGATTTCCCGTACAGGCTATACAGGTGAACTGGGCTATGAGCTGTATTGCGCTGCTGCCGATGGTCCAAAACTGTGGGATATGATTTTGGAAGCTGGCAAAGAATATGGTCTGATTCCTTGCGGTCTGGGTGCTCGTGATACACTGCGCTTAGAAGCAGCAATGCCATTGTACGGTCATGAAATGGATGATACAGTGAGCCCACTGGAAACAGATTTGGGCACATTTGTAAAACTGGACAAAGAAGATTTCATCGGCAAAGATGCGCTGGTAGCAGCCGGCGAACCAAAACGTTGCCGTGTAGGTCTGAAAGTGACAGGACGTGGTATTGTACGTGAGCACTGCCCGGTATATGCAGGTGATGTGCAGATTGGTATGACAACATCTGGTACACATTGTCCATTTATCGGTATTCCGGTTGCAATGGCGCTGATGGATAAAGCTTATGGTGAAATCGGCACAGAAGTAGAAGTAGACGTACGCGGACGCAGAGTTGCTGCGGAAGTGGTGGCTTTACCGTTCTACAAACGTCCTAAAAAAGCGTAAGGCTTGTTAAATTTCCGTATAACAGCGTTGTTTTTGCTGTTTCTCGCCTTGCGTACCTTGAGTACGCGTCGCTCGTAATAGCAAAAGCCGCCTTGTTCTACGAAAATTTTCCTACGCCTTAGTTAAAGTTAGGATCGCATGTATGAAGCGCATTCTGTTTGCAAAAATTTGTCTTGCGTCAACCAGGAAAGCAGAATACATCGTATCCTGTCAGTAAAAAATATATTCTTACAGGTTATCTTGCCTTTAGGCAAACAATA
>JAEIGA010018976.1_pt1 | contig 10486 bp, 5 predicted proteins | sample 9270691 | NCBI WGS metagenome assembly JAEIGA01 (sample SAMN17057246, study PRJNA624740) | gut metagenome | biome: biome; isolation source: fecal sample | host: Bos grunniens | place: China: Xizang | collected 2019
AATAAAAGATAATGAAGTTAAATCATCAACAAAAAAAGAACTAGACTTACCAAACGATGAAGATACACTAAAAGAAGAAAATAATAAGAAAAAAAATACTTCAAAAGAAAAAAACAAAGTAAGTAAAATCATAATGATAATATCAACACTATCCATTGACTTTCGGAAAGAATTGTGATATAATATATCGATTGTTATCCGACGATAAAAATTTAACGAAAGGAACGTTGAAAAAATGGAAAAACAAAAATACTATATCACGACAGCTATCCCTTACACCTCACAAAAACCGCACATCGGTAACTCCTACGAGATTGTCTTTACAGATGCGGTAACGAGGTTCAAACGAATGCAAGGCTTCGACGTATTCTTTCTTACAGGTACAGACGAACACGGTCAGAAGATCGAAGACTGCGCAAAAAAAGCAGGCGTTTCACCCAAAGAATGGGTTGACGGTATAACCAACGACATCAAAAGAGTTTACGATCTTCTCGAAATAAAATACGACGGTTTCATCAGAACAACCGATGAGATCCACGAAAAAGCCGTTCAGAAGATATTCAAAAAGCTTTACGAACAGGGCGACATCTACAAAGGCGAATACGAAGGCTGGTACTGCAAGCCCGACGAATCTTTCTGGACAGAGACTCAGCTTGTTGACGGCAAATGTCCCGAATGCGGCAGAGAGGTTGTTAAAACAAAAGAAGAAGCGTACTTCCTTCGCCTCTCCAAATATCAGAAGCAGCTCGAAGATTATATCGAAGCTAATCCCGACTTTATTTATCCCGAAGGCCGCAAAAAAGAAATGGTCAACAACTTTATCAAGCCCGGTCTTCAGGATCTCTGTGTTTCAAGAACCTCTTTCAAATGGGGTGTTCCCGTTGACTTTGATGACAAGCACGTTGTTTACGTTTGGATCGATGCGCTTTCAAACTACATCACCGCTCTCGGCTTCATGAATGAAGAAGACAGCCTTTACAAGAAATACTGGCCCGCAGATGTTCATGTTATCGGTAAAGACGTTCTCCGTTTCCACACAATTTACTGGCCCATCATGCTCATGGCACTCGGCGAACCCCTTCCCAAGAAGGTATTCGGTCATCCCTGGCTTCTTTTCGGAACAGATAAGATGTCCAAATCGAGAGGCAATGTAATTTACGCGGATGATCTCGTAAACTTCTTCGGCACAGATGCTGTAAGATACTATCTGCTCTCCGAAATGCCGTATACAGCAGACGGCTCTATAACATACGAAACACTTATCGAAAAATACAACTCTGATCTTGCAAACACACTCGGCAACCTTGTTTCCAGAACTGTTGCAATGATCAAAAAATACTCCGGCGGCATAATCAACGCAACCGGCGCAAGTGCAGACATTGACGAAGATCTCAAGAGCACCGTTATCGGAGCATATACACAGGCAGAGGCTTGTCTTGAAGAATTCAGAATGAGCGACTGCATCGAAGCAATTATGAATATTGCCCGCAGATGCAACAAATATATCGATGAAACAACCCCTTGGATCCTCGCTAAATCCGAAGAAACAAAGGCTCGTCTCGACGAAGTTCTTTACAACCTCGCAGAGAGCATCAGAATCTGCGCAATTCTTCTCTCCCCCATCATGCCGTCCACTTGCGATAAGATAATCAAAACTCTCGGCACAGACAAGACCGATTATGAGACCGTTAAAACATTCGGTCATATCGAAAACGGCACAGCGGTTTGCGAAGGCGAAAATCTCTTTGCAAGAATAGACGCTGAAAAATTCTTTGAAGCTTTTGCTGCGCCCAAGGCTGAGGAGAAAAAGGAAGAACCTGTTGCTGAGCCCGAGCTTCCGCAGATAACTATCGATGACTTTATGAAGATCGAGCTTCGTGTTGCACAGATCCTCGAATGCGAAAAGGTAGCAAAGAGCGATAAGCTTTACAAGCTCAAGGTAACCCTCGGCTACGAAGAACGCCAGATCGTTTCAGGTATTGCAAAATGCTATAAGCCCGAAGATCTTATCGGCAAGAAAGTTGCTATCGTTAAAAACCTTGCTCCCGCAAAACTTCGCGGAGAAGAAAGCCGCGGTATGCTCCTCGCATCCTCTCATAAAGATGAGGACGGCAACGACATCATCAACGTTATCTTCCTCGACGAAAACGCAAAGATCGGCGACAGAATCAGATAATTTACGTTTAAACCGAATATAATAGACCATCAATAAAAATTTTATCGGTGGTCTATGAAAAAATATTTTGTTTTACTTTTACCTCTTGCCGGTATTTTTGCTTTGCTTTCGGCGCCGGACGATGCGGTTTTGGCAGGAGCAAATGCTCTCGACTTTTGCATTAAAACGATCATTCCGTCACTTTTACCTTTTCTTGTTTTTTCGTCGCTTGCAGTATATTCAGGGTTTTCGGACATATGTGCAAGGATTTTCGGCAAGATAATGCAGCCGGTTTTCGGTGTTTCGGCAGAATGTTCAACAGCCATTATATTAGGCTTTATTTCGGGTTTCCCGATAGGTGCAAAAACTGCGGCAGAGCTCTGTAAAAGCGGCAAATGTACCAAAACACAGGCAGAAACACTGCTGACTTTCTGCAACGGAGCAAGTCCTGCTTTCGTTATCGGAACAGTAGGCGGAATTTTCTGGAATGATGTTAAAATAGGAGTATTATTATTTATTTCACAATCGGCAGCTCTTATTCTGACAGGTATAATATTCGGCAGAAGCAAAACAAATGGGTTTTCGTATGAAACGATAAAGAATGAGTCAACATCAAATGTATCTTTTTTAAGTTCTGTCGTTTCTGCTGTCACATCATCGGCACTGACAGCTTTGTATATCAGCGCATTTATTGTATTTTTTGCGGTTATATCAGAAATGCTCATGCATTACGGAATAATCCCGTATATTGCAAAAATGTTGAATCTGATATTCGGCAAAGCAGGCTTATATCAAAATGATTTTGAGGCGCTGCTCTGCGGATTTGTGGAATTTTCCACAGGCGTAAAGAATACAGCTGCCGGTGGATCAGGAATAAAACAAGCGGTAATAACATCGCTGATTCTCAGCTGGTCCGGGCTTTCGGTACACTGTCAGGTTGCCGCGGCAGTGATCCCGCAAGGGCTTTCGTTAAAAAAATACATAGGCGGCAAAGTTTTAAGCACACTTTTTTCCGCAATCATAACATACGCATTATATATTTTGTTTTACAGATAAAAACAGGGTCAATGAAAGGAGATAATAAAAAATGTCACTTCGTCATCTCGTAGATTTCAATGAACTTACAGCAGAAGAGTGGGAAGGCATATACTCTCTTGCGGCAGATATCAAGAAAAATCCCGCAAACTATTCAGAGGCATGTAAAGGAAAGATCCTTGCAACACTTTTCTACGAACCTTCAACCAGAACCATGCTTTCTTTCCAGACAGCAATGCTCCGTCTCGGCGGAAATGTAATCGGATTTGATAATCCTGAAAACTCCTCTGTTTCCAAGGGAGAAAATCTCAAAGATACAATAACGATAATCTCTTGCTATGCAGACATAATAGCAATGAGAAACCCCAAAGAAGGTGCAGCCCTCGCGGCATCCCTCTTTTCTTCACGTCCGATAATCAATGCAGGTGACGGCGGTCATTTCCATCCTACACAGACCCTCATTGATATGTTCACCATCAGACAGAAAAAAGATACCCTTTCAGGTCTTACGATCGGTCTTTGCGGTGACCTCAAGAACGGAAGAACAGTACACTCTCTGCTCAGAGCGCTCAACACGCTCGGCAAAAACACCTATTACCTTATTTCAACAGAATCTCTTGCTTTGCAGAGCCATATCATAGACGCTCTCAGAGAAAACGGAAACACTGTTTATGAGGTAACATCTCTCGAAGAGTGCATGGACAAGCTTGATGTTCTTTATATGACAAGAATTCAGAAAGAACGTTTTGAATCCGAAGAACAGTATAAAGCACAGAGCGGTCTTTATATTCTCGACAAAGAGAAAATGGACATGGCAAAATCAGACATGATCGTTCTTCATCCCCTCCCCCGTGTTGACGAGATAACGGAAGAGGTTGACTACGATCCGAGAGCAATGTATTTCAAGCAGGTACAGAACGGTCTTTACGTAAGAATGGCACTTATCATGAAGATGCTTGAAGCACGTGAAGGCGAAAAAGAATCTCTTGATATCGAAAAATACATGGATCTGCCGAGAGAGCAGCATTGCAAGAGCAATGTTTGCGTAACCAAAACAGAAAACTATCTTCCCTTGCTTACATACAAAACACCTGACGGTAAAACGGCTTGTATGTACTGCGACCATATAATAGACTAATTATGAAACCGGAAATTACGTTCGGTTAACAGACGGACGTAATTTCCGTATTTTCAACTACAAAACATTATTTTCACGGAGAACAAATGGATAAAAGTCTTTCAGCTGAAAAGAAATATCTTGCATCTGTCATAGCAAAGATAGATGCTATGGAACAGGAGTTTGCAGAAACTTCTTCCGACATAAAAGGTCAGATCGCAGAAATGCGCAGACGAATGTGGGACGACCAGATGCACGGAGACTACAACCCCCACGATCTTTTTGAACTTACACAGATAACAATGACCGAACAGACGGAAGTAAACCGTTATTACGACTTCCTGAAGCGTCTGAAGGGTCTTGAAAAAATGAGGATATCCCCATATTTTGCAAGACTCGACTTTATTGAAGAGGGTTCAAAAGAAGAAGAAAGCATATACATCGGTTACTTATCTTTGATTGACGGCGCTGATGTTCTTGTTTGCGACTGGCGTGCGGACATAAGCTCGATGTATTACGACTCTCCTCTCGGAAAAACATCGTACAAAACGCAGTACGGAGATATAAACGTTGATCTTACGTTGAGAAGACAGTTCAAGATCAAAAAATCTGAGCTTGAATTTATGTTTGACAGCGATATAGCTATCGACGACAGTGTTCTTCAGGAAGAACTCGGAAAGACAGCGGATCTCAAGCTTAAAACGATCATTACGACCATACAGAAAGAACAAAATGCGATAATCCGTGACCTTTCGGGCGACCTGCTTCTTATTCAGGGTGTTGCAGGCAGCGGTAAAACATCGATAGCTCTTCACAGACTCGCATATCTTCTTTACAAGCACAGAAATTCACTCACATCCGAAAATATAACGATCTTTTCCCCGAACGGAGTTTTCAGTTCATATATTGCTGACGTACTTCCAGAGCTCGGCGAAGACAGAGTTGTTCAGACCGACTTTTACGATTTCTTTGACGGACTTCTTTTCCCCGAAACTGCTGAAGAAAAGCTGAAGAAGCAAAAGGAAAAGGAAGCGGAAATAAACGAAGAAGATGAAGAGGATTTCGGTGCATCCGAGAAATATAAGGTCGATTATATTCCAACCCAGAACGATATGTTCTACAGAAATCTCACAGAACAAAATGAATCAGTCAGAAAATCCCCCGAAAGATTTGCTTCGGTAAAGCTTAAGGGCTCCGATGATTTTTCAATCTTCCTTGAAAAATATCTTGACGATCATATCAGCAATGCAGCCTTCCGCGATCTTAAATTCATCGGCGAAGTTATTCTTACAGAAAAGAAACTCCGTAAATTTTTCTATGAAGATTTCAAGGGTTACAACAGCGAGATAAGAAAAAACAAGATCCTTGGCAGAATTCTCGATTATATCGAAAATGAAGACGGATTTAAAGAAAAAAAGCTTGCTGAATTTGTTGCTAAATTCAGACGACAGGCAGCGGCTGCCGCTCAGCAGTTTACAGAAGATGAAATAAACGAAGAAAAGCTTCGCTTCTGGGGTGCTAATATTGCGAGATTAACAGAAGAAATAACCTCTATGTTCACTGTTGATGCAACGGAACTCTATCTCAGCGCTCTTAAAAATTATTCTGAAGAAGAATACGAAAAAACAATGGCAACGTATAAAACAGGGCATCTGAATTTTGAAGATATGCTTTGTATCGTTTACATCAGCCTGCTTACAGGCAAAATCCCCCAGCAATATAAAATGCATCAGGTCGTTGTTGATGAAGCGCAGGACTATCCCCCTATAATCTACAAGATCCTCGCAAAGCTTTGTTACGGAGCAAGATTCACAATTCTCGGCGACGTTAACCAGGCATTAACACCGCACCTTGGATCGATTGCGGAAATAGAAAATTACATTCCCGCAAGAAACTGCAGAAAATTCAATCTTAAAAAGAGTTACAGATCCACCGTTGAGATAAACAATTTCATCAATCAGTTCAAAAAAGACCCGATTGATGCAGAATATCTCGACAGACACGGTGATGAACCGGAATTTGTTAAAACTAATGATCTTGCTTCTTCGATTGCGAACAAGATAAATTCTTTGAGAAAAGAAGGACTTTATTCAAATGCTGTTATCTGCAAAGACGAAGAACACGCGCGTGAAATCTACTCAATGATGAAAAACAAAGGCGTTGAAGCAAAATACATCAACACAAACTCGGTTATTATCCCCGGAAAGACATATATTCTCCCTGTTTATCTCACGAAAGGCTTGGAGTTTGACGGCGTAATTATTCCGGATAAGAACGAATTTGCAGAAAGCAGCGAAGAAAAACAGTTGCTTTATGTTGCTTGTTCAAGAGCACTACACAAGCTTACGATCTACGAAAACAACTAAACACAAAAAACCGTCTGTCCGGGTTGACAGGCGGTTATTTTTTTATCTATTTTATACATCAAAATATTCAAAATTGAATATGTGATTTGTTAATTTTGCCTATTGACAAGGAAACATATTTGTGATACAATATAGTCAACAAAGAGACACGAAGATGTGATACACAGTAACGTATTTTGTATTAACAGCGCCTCAGTAAAGACGAAAGCTTGTAAAAAGTTTGAGGTTCGACTGTGGGATCGCAATTCGGAATATCTACTCGGAAAGGGAGGGATTAGACCCATGAACGACGAAACCATAGCATCTTTTTCGAGGGATCTTTTCTCTCAGATCAATAACCGTTGACAATTTTGGTCCGCAGAGAAAAGGTCTCTCGAAAAAAGAAATGATCCAACTGAAGAAAAGGATCGAGTTTTCGGTGAAAGAGGAAATGAGATCCGCAACGTATCTGTAAGACTTTTTATTTTGCCGATTCGCACACTTCCGGATCCGTAAAATACGGAAAAGCAATGAAGCTTGAGGCAGGAACGGTTACGAAGAGTTTATACCGAAAATTCAGGAGATATATTAGAACGAATACCTATTCAGATCTGTCAAAAGATTGAGCGCCCGATTAGGCGACGGTCTTCCAAATGATTTGTAAGTCAAACCTTAGAATAAACTGAAAACAGTTAAGTAAGATATCAGGACAATAGGTTCCCTATTCGGTAAGCTAAAGGTAATTTATTTCGGTCAAACAGATGGAAAATTTAGTTGATATATATTTATAAACAAAAACAGAATATTTAATTTGATTGAGTAAGTTATTTTTACAATCATAAAAGTTAACGACTTTAGTAATATTTATTACAGATAATTTTTAAGTTAATCAGACAAATAGAAATATAATAACAGTGTAAATAAATTTAGTCATTTTAAACCTCAGTTATTAAAGTAATAAGGGTGTTGTTTACCTCCTTTCTTTTGTTATAAAAATTATAGAGTCATAAAAAAATCCCTCCGTTTTATTACGGAGGGATTTTCATTTAAAAGATCAAACAAAATACAACCAAAACTGCAAGGAAAGCAAAATTGAACACTGTAAATTTCAAGATATAACTTCCTGCACATCCGGGATTATGGCTCATATATTCTCTGAAAGTTATCAAGCTTGCCAAAGATGCGATAAGTGTTCCGGTGCCGCCGATATTTACACCGACAAGAAGATCGGCATAATTTTCAGTGAACTGAGAAAGAAGAACCGCCGACGGAACATTACTGATAACCTGACATGAAAGAACACTGAAAAGAAGCGTATTTTTAGAAAGCAAGAAAGAGAAAAGAGCGTTAACTTCGGGGATACGCGCCATATTTCCTGCAAAAATAAAGAAGAATACAAACGTTAAAAGCAAGGGATAGTCAACAGAACCGAGAGCTTTTCTGTCCATAAACATAAGCGAAACAAGAATTATCGCCAAGCCGAGAAGATACGGAATAATGTTAAAAACGATTGCAATGGAAAGGACAAAAAGAACAATATAAACAGATGTTCTGCTCGCAGGAAGACGGTTATCAACCTTTTCGGTAAGCTCTATCTTTTCTTTTTTTACAGATAAACAGCAGCCGAGAATCAGCACAGAAGCCACGATAAAGGGCTTGAGCATTATAAGCATAAATTCCGCGGTAGGAATAGAGAAATTAGTGTAAAGATAGAGGTTTTGCGGGTTTCCGAACGGCGTCAACATACCGCCAAGGTTTGCCGCGATATTCTGCAAAATAAAAACGAAGGGCATATGTTTCTCGTTTCCCGTTGAAGAAAGAACGATATATCCAAGCGGGAGAAACGTAATAAGAGCCATATCGTTTGCAATTAGCATCGAGCCGAAATAAGTTATAAAAACGATAGCGGTAACCGCAGCCCTGAGGTTGCCTGTCGCTTTAACAATACGTTTTGCAATAGTTGTAAAAAACTTAATATTTTTAAGAGCACATATAACTGCAAGAGTGCAGAAAAGACATGTAAGCGTTTTAAAATCAAAATAAGAAAGATATTCACTGTCCGGAGGGACGATAACGGATGTTACCGCAGCAGCAAGAGCCGCAATGGCAAGAACCGTATTATTCTTTATAAAACCGGCAGCAGCCGCAATCAAGGATTGAAGTCCGTTTGACGGAGCACGACGAGTAATATTCATAAAAATCTCCTTCATAAATTTTCGCGTACCGCAAAATTATATCTTATTTACGCTCAAAAATCAATGAATAATTAATGAATATATGTTAACAATTTAAGTATTTTCCCATAGAAATACCGCCCGAAGAATGTTCAGGCGGTACAATTTATAATATTCTGTTGTTTTGAAAATGATTATTCGTACATTTCAACGATCGGGCTTGCAAGAATACCAAGATCTCTCAAACGGTATTCATAACACCAGTTATCTCCGCCTTCATGCCAATGAGACGGACCGAACCATCTGCTGATGGGGCTTGCATTATGTACAGAACCGAAAGCGTTTGCTCTTGTTCCGAACAACTTATATGTAATGGTATGAGTACCGGCACTGACTCTGCCGAGATTAAGTCTGTACGGATCAAATGCAACAACGCCCTTATCTTCTCCATCAAGGAATACTCGAACGAGCGCACCCTGATATTCTGAGATCTTAACCTCAAGCTCACAGTCGGGTGTTTCGATCTGCTCGGTATATTCGATATTACCGGAATAGAATGAAAGGTTCTGATTTACAACAGATGAATAACCGAGTTTTTCGGGAAGTGCTTTAATTGTTTTTTCACAACCGACAACATTTACACCGAACTGACCGAGAATATAGCACCATTCCACTTTTGTTCTTACACCGATAGGCGTTCTGATAAGAAGAATATTTTCGCCTTTAACGATCTTCGGAAGAGCTATTTTTTCGATACATTCATCAACAAAATAGCCATATGTTTCTTTACCTGCTTTAACACCGTTAAGAATAACATCGCAAAGAGGCGCATTTTCGATTGCAAGATAAGCGCCATCATAATCGATCTCCGAATCAAATACAACACGCAGATCAACGTAATGAGACAGTACCTCGTGGGGTTCTACCCAGGGCTGAGCACCTGTGTATGCGGGAATACCTGCTTTTTCGGTTGCTTTAACACAAACCTTGAGAATTTCCTCATTTTCCTCCCATGCTTCATCAGAAAGAAGATCTTTTGAGTCAACACGCCATTCTGCAGCATCGATAAGGAACGCATTGGGTTCGGAAAGAGTATAATTTACAGGTTTCTTGCAATAATGAGTTTTAACAAGCTTCTTTTCTTCGGGTTTAACGTATGCAACAGTAGAATCATAAGGAATAAGCTTCAAAAGAAGGCTGTCATATGCATAAAGAGATTTATTTACGATAGTATAACCCTTTTCAACAGTATAATCCGCAACTTCAACAGTACCGAGAATAGTATCATAGATCATCGGAGTAAATTCACCCTTGATCTTGATCTTACATCTTTTAGCCTGATGATACTGACCGGTATAATTTTCAACAGCTTTACCGTTACAAATAAAGAGCCAGCTGCAATCATTATCCTTGCGGTAGTTGTAGATATGTTTATCTGAAATATTACCGCTTGATTCACGAATTTCAACGGATCTGAATTTTTCGAGAGCACCCACGAGAGAATCTCTTGAAATAGCAACATTTACGGATTTTTCAAAAAGTGCTGAAACGGCATCAGATTCAACAGCATCTACATATTTCGGACAATCACCCATGAAAACAACTGTACCGCCTGCTGCTCTGAATTTCTCAAGAATATCGAGAGTTGTTCTTCTCATGG
>JAEIGA010018977.1_pt1 | contig 10486 bp, 5 predicted proteins | sample 9270691 | NCBI WGS metagenome assembly JAEIGA01 (sample SAMN17057246, study PRJNA624740) | gut metagenome | biome: biome; isolation source: fecal sample | host: Bos grunniens | place: China: Xizang | collected 2019
ATAATGTGACACTGGACCATCAAGTTCACATGAGAAAAACAGCAGTGTCACACAAAGCAGCACTATTGTAAGAATAAGCTTTTTCATTGTTCTATTATCATTTTCAATTCGGGTTCTGTTGGAACATTCTTTATACCGTTCTCAAATAATATTATTTTCTCGGCATTGCCATTTGTGGATTTTACTGCTTTAATTTCTCGATGACGCTTTGCATTGCCTGGTACAATAAGGCCGGCATCATAGTATTGTGTCTTGAATTCGACAATGTTTCCATATGAGAACTTGCCGGCAGCGTACACGAACGCACGGTAATAGTACCTTGTGTCGGGCATGAGGTTAAGTACTCGTGAATAATAACCGGTGTTCATATTGACAGTTGCACCTCCTTCACGAATGACATTTTCATTACCCTCATTGAGGTCACCGACACTCTGTGCATACTCAAAACCTATATACATATCATTGTATTCGCCTGACTCTATCGATTCGAGCACAGTGCTGTTAACCTTTCCTCTAAGTGTTGTCCACTCATCGTCAAGGACGGCATCAAAGGTTTCTACGTCATAGTTGTCGGCCGGTTCTTCGGCTATCGTAAAGTTCTTTATCGCACCACGATAGAACTGCCTGTCATTGGCCGTCATTGCCACAAAGCGATAATAGTACTTTGTGTTCCACGCAAGGTTCCTGAGCTCGGCCGAATATTCACGTTCATCACTCAATGGTACATAGCATACTGCTGCAGCAGACATATCCTTGTTCTTTGATACTTCAAAGAAAAGCATATACTGTTTCTCATCCTCACTATTGATAGAAGCATCTAGGCGGGACTTCAATTGTTTGGTTACAGAGCCGGTCATACTAACCCTGTTCTTTGTTACTGTTGCCGACATAGTTGTTGCCATAAGTTCAAGCTTAAGTGTCTTGAACGTATTTATGGGAGAAATATACTCTACTTCATCATCATCAAGCTCCAACAACAGCTTGTAACGGTAATAGTAGTTTGTCGAGGGCTCCAGGTTGTCGAGTGTGTAGTTCAACTGATAAGCACCCGGGACACCATCCTTCCATGTTATATCGTCAGTGATTTCAATACTCTCTGCATTCTCTTCAAAATCCTGCTTTGTAGTAGAGAACTGCAAGGTTATCTCCGATTTTCCCTTTGCATACTCCTCCTCCACATCGGCTGTAAGTGCTGCCGATTCCGATGCGGGCTTGGCCGCGATGTTGTCTATCGGTGGCGGTACCGCGAACTTCTCGACACTTGACTCGTGCCTTACACCGTTACCATTGTCATAGACAGCCTTGACATAGTACACTTTTTCGCGGTCCCATTTGTTATCCTGTTCAAGTATTATCTCAAAATCATCATCGTTGCTGTCACGACTGAAATCTTCGGGGGAAACCTCTATCTCTTCACCCTCATCTATAAGTTCCTCGATGGACGAAACAAGGAATTTATATTTGCTTTTGTCCGAAATGCCCATAAAGCCTTTGTCCACCTTGGCAAAGAACAGCACCTTTGTATAGCTGGCATCGGCCTCGACACCCGAGAATACCGGCTTTGTCCTGAACTTGAGAGAAAGCCCTTTATATGTCTTGCCTGTCTCGTGGTCCTGAACAACGGCATTGAAATTATACTCTTTATCAGGTTCAAGTTTGCCATCAAGATTCCATTCATACCCCGAAAGCCTTACATTATTAAGATGGTCCATTGCGGTAGAACCATTTGGAGAGTATGTAAAACCAACACTGAACCTGTTGTCCACATGGTTATAATCTTCGGCTTCGTAGATGCTATTATGCAATTCTGCATTCAATGTTGCACCAACGGCTGTAATCCCCGTTGCCTCCTTTGTGATGGGCGCGTAGTATTCCACAAAACCTCCCGGCCAGACAGTACTATACATATACTTATTGTTTGAACTGTCTATAATGTAAGCCTGCACATCAAATTCATCACGTGGGAACATGCCACGGGCAACCGTTGTCTTCATTACATTGGTGCCTGGATGAGCACTACTGAAGATAACCTCAGGTTTCAGCACTCTGCCGGTCTCAGGCTCAAGGAATATGAAACCTCCTTCGGTGATGTAGGGATTATCTTTGGCATCAATCTCAAATTCGGCTGTTATCTCGGCGTGCTCATAATCCTTGTCATAGCCTGTCATTTTAACATTATAAGGCATATAAAACTCGTCATATTTACCCATAACCAGATTACCTGTAAATATCGGATTATATATTACCGGGTAGACACCTATCTGTCGTCCTTTAAGTTGTGGCTGATCACTTATATCAAAGTTGAATGAAACATCATTTGCTTTTAAGGTATTGAACTTACCTTCTCTTTCACGATAATAGTCAGGGAGTCCATCAGCTCTGGCACCGGGAGAGACATCCACGAACAACACTCCTGCATCATAAGGGAATATAAGGCCATGCTTGTTCTTGAGTGTTCCACTGTACACACCACCGAAAAGTTTGTTGTTGTCAAACTTTTCGGTATCGGGTGCAGCATTCAGACGATATATTTCAAAGAAAGCCTTATTTTCCAGTCCTATTTTCTCCATCCACTCACTGGCGGCAAAAGTCCATGCTCCGTTACCGGCTGATAGTTGAACATCAAACAATAGCCCCCAGTCAACAGAAAAGAATGTATCCTCGTTGAGTCCCTTATATACTTCTTCGCGTTTTGACAACCAGTTGGGGTCATCCGATATTGTCTCATCCCTTTGCCCGTCCTTATATGTCAACTGCGCTGTAAACTTGGGACCTGTACCGAATTTCGCTTGGAATTCAAGTCCCTCTCCAGCTATACCCAAACCGACCTTAGCATGCAATGCTAAAAACAGTTCACCCTTCAAACAAATTTCTGCCGATTTATAGTTACTGAAGTTCAACGGGTTACTGGCAAGGTTTTCCTTCTTGTCCACCCAAATGACATTTCTCTGTGTGCCATCAATATCCAGGCCCACAGTTCGTGAAATCTTGAAACCGGCTTCGGCATGTAGTTTTGCCTCCAACAGATAATCCCATGTGAGTCCGAAATCGACATTGACACTCAATCCGGGCAAAACCACAATGGGAATAGGAATATTCACCAGGTCAATCTCGGTTCTTTCATCATCACTCGGCTTGAGATCAACACCGGCTTCGAACAACAGTTTACCATCAATGTTCACATCGGCTGAGTATCTGATTTTCTTTACATTTTTCGATTTGTCTATGATGGCCGAAAAATGCGCCGACAATGACGCCTCACCTTCAACGCCTAGTACTATTGGCCCCTCATCACTGCCTTTGAGAATTTTTCCGTTATTGGTTATTGAAATCTTCTCGTCAAGTTTAAAAGGGTATTCGAAACCTATAACTGTGTCCATGGCTTCGCCTTCGTCATACGGTGCGCGGGTGGGTATACGCTTGTGGACGGCTTTCTGCTCTATGATGGAATCGGGTACCTCTTCCGAACCTTCGACACCGGTAACACCGCTTGTATACAGCACATCATATACATCCTCAAAAGCAAGCATTCCACACCTCATTTCAATTAAGCCCTTCTCATAATCGGCCTTGATGCTCTCGACCGTACCTATAAAACCATAAGGCAACTTATCACGGAAGATATTGCAAATCACTTTCTGCTCCACCTTGGGTATTCTGGTCTTTGTCAGGCAGTCGATACGGAAATATATTGTACGTACAGAGTCACTGTCCACAATATACTGGAAAAGTTCCTCCTTAATCTCGAACACTCCTGGGGCATACTCAGCCTCAGGCAACTTGAAGAGCAGGCTGTCGACCTCGTCAATACTGTATCTGGTATTGTTCGAGAACAGTGCACCTTCAATCTCCAGCTGCACAGGCTTGTTATGTTCGTTACCAAGCGTGTCTTTGCTCGAAAATGTTATCTTCCAGTTACCACCTTCGGCAAACATGAAGTCTTCTTTATGCTTCAGCATTACACCAAAGGACTTCTGTAGATCTACCTGCGCTACAGCATCAATGGCTACCCCAAAGATGACCAACGATGCAAAAATAAGTTTCCCGATATACCTTTTCATCGCACCACCACTTTTGTTTTATACCCCTTTACCTTTACAAGATATGCACCTTGAACAAAATGTTCCAAAGAGATTTTCCTCTCAGGAGTGACAATGTCCGAGAATACGAGTTTTCCTGCCGGATCAAATATGTCAATCTTCTCGCCATGCAAAGTATTGTGAAAAACCAGTTCACCATTGAGATAACGCATGGGATTACACTCGTCAACGAGAATATCATTGTTTATTGACATTGCTGTGCCGCATTCTATGAATTTCATTGACAACAGCTCATCGCGACTGAATAGATACATCTCCCTTGTACCATGAACCTCTACATACTGAACCAATGCCGTATCTTCACCTTTTGTATATGAATAGATGTAAGAGTCGGCATTAATTTCAATATCGAATACTCTGCCATCCTGCAGCACCAGAACAACCTTATCATACAGTTTAAGAGTGCCATCAGCCATAGCTGATGAAGCAGACATCACTGCAAACAAAAGAAAAATAAACTTCTTCATATTCTTATATTATTATCGGTTTCCATAATTCCGACTTCTTCCACGATATCGTTTGAGGTCGGACAGCGTTCCATACGTTTCACCGTGCAATAGCAGTGAATCAAACACAAAATGCTGATATGTGTCGGGGTCATAGCACTCAATATATGCGGTTTCACCGGGCCATGCAGCCTTTATCCTCATCTCAAGATATGGAATGCCATATGCTTCGCGCATAACAGCCATACCGCGCAATTCGCCATCTACCACAGCTGCCAGTCTCGTATTGCCCATATTTTCAGTTTTTTGAACTCCGTCAATAACCAACGAGCAGTAAAGAACAGTTTCATAAAGGTACTTATTGTAATCGACCCTCTTCCAATCAAAAACATTTATACAGCAACTGTCGGAGACAGCCTCAATATCACTGTTTATTCTCTGCGCTTCAACAACGACAATAGCCTTTCCCGGTTTCTTTGCGTTAACCTTACGACCAGCCAACTCAATAGCATCCTCATCGCCTTTCACCATCCAGTAATAAGACACAGACAAGGTGTCGGGTGAAAGTTCTATGCTAAAGGTAGCCGAATCGCCGACAATAAGGTCTATCTCATGATATGACATCCTTAGTCCGTCAACGGTCGGTTGCTCTGTCTCAAAATTGAAGAACTCACCACAAGAGCTAAATATCGCCAAAGCAAACAGCAAGAATATATTACCAATCTGCTTCATCCCTTTTTTCTTGTTATATTGTAACAAAATATCCATTCAAATAAAATCATTCAGTAATCTCCTCTTTGTGTGGAACCATCACTTCCACCATATTGGAGTACGGTGATATACGTCCATCCTTACTACGAACCCTCAAGCGGTACTCTGCTTTATCTCCGGGGGACATATAACTGTCCACCGTACTCGTCTCGTCTATATTCAAAGATTTGACAAAACGGAAAATATCATCATCATTCCATTTTTTGTATAGACAGATGTATAGTCCGGCATCAAGCAACTCACGTGTAATACCTGTAATGTCCCATCCAATATGTACCTGCTCATCATCATTTCTGTATGCTGCTCCCATTCTTATTTTCAATGGCAATGTAGTCTCACCCTTAAACAGGAACGATGTTTCATTCGATGGTTTAGAAGTAACACCAGTCTCATTCATTGTTTCAATGTGATAGTAATACCTCTTTTTATTGTTCGGCTTAGGTGAATCAATGACAAATAGCCTGCCATTCTTAATAGAATCTTTTGTCAGGATATTTATAAGGGAGTTAATCTCCTCACCATGAATACGACGATAGACATAGAACTTCTCGGCATCCTCTTCTGATGACGGGAACCAAGTCATATACACCCGCTTGGTGTCCTGCCAAACTGAATCAATACGACATGGACGTGGCGGGTCGTAGTTCTTACGCTTGACAGCAAGGATTTCCGAGAATGCCGACTCGTTGCCCGAGAAGTCAAAAGCCTTTACACGGTAATATGTATATCGTTGTGTCACATTCGTTACACTGAGTGTATCGAACACCATCGGGCTACTGATAATCTTTCCCGACTTTTGCAGAAATGTATGAGTACTGTCATTTGCATAGTAGAGATGATAACCGGCAACATCGGCCTCCGGATTCTTTTTCCACTTTATGATTACACTGCCGGTAGGAGACATTACATACTCCAACCCTTTTGGTGCAGTCGGAGGTGTAAAATCGGCAATAAACAGTTCTTGTGGCATTGCTGCCGAAGAGTTGTTCAAGGTGTCGACCGCCACCACTGTCACATGCCCGGTTCCAAGGAATGTCACCTCGCAACGGAACGATCTCATTTCAGGGTCAAGCAGGCGTTCATTCAATTTAACCCAGACTGAATCGACCTGAGCATTGAAGTAATATATATTATATCCCATGAAGTCGGGCTCAAGTATATTCTTCTCCCAAATGATATCAGCCATCACCATGTTCTCGGTGGGGCGCTCTACATTGAACTGCACTATAACAGGTGCCGTCGGAGGAATTATATCAACCAACTGTGCTGTGTGTACACTACTGTACTCGCTCTTCTCACCAAAAGAGTCGTATCCGCAGATGCGGTATCTGTAGGTGCCCGGCTCAAGGTCGATATCCTCGAATATGTTCTGCACTGTAGACTCATCCTCTTGTGTAAAAAGTGTCATGAAGCGGCGCTCATTGAGCTTTATCCACTCACCATTCTCACCTTGGCGCTCAATGTCGTAAGTGCTGAACTGCGGCGTCCTTGACCAGAATAGACGGATAGAACGGCCGTCGACACCCATCGAGTCGGTTATCACAGGCTCGTAGGGCAATGGCTTTTCCTTTACATTTTTCACATACACTGGCTGATATATCATATTCAGCACCTCCTTGGGGATATTCGTTGTTATTGTGTACTGGTATTCGGCATTCTTCTCCGCGGTCTCATCCACATACATCAGCGCCATTGCCTCGGCAAGGTCGGGGCGCACCTCGGCAAGGAGCATGGCATAGGCAAAACGGGTCTGTTGCTCCTCATACACCTGCATTATACCCTCGGCGCCATCAGTGCCAATGGCCATATTGAGTTCGGTGCCCTTTCCATAGAGCATCTGCGCAGCAGCACCGGCAAGCGAGTCTGTTGGCTCAAAGCGCTCCTTCAACATCTCGATTGAATAGGGCTTCAAGGCCTTATACAAGGTATCCACTACACCTTTCTTGTCTGTACGCAGAATATTATAGCCATACCTGTTCGCAAGATACCAGGGGGCAAACTCATCGGGAGCCCAACGAAGCAACACCCTGTCTCCCTTTGCCCGGGCAAGCACTTGCACCGAAAATGCCACAGTCGTTGTATCGCTTCGGGTAGTATCGATGGGCTGTGTGAGCAAATATTGTTCATACTCCTTCTGGTTCATCTTCTCCAAATCGGCTTGGTTCACCTCAATGGTATCGGCCGAAGCGACAAGAGCCTTCATCCTCTCATGTATGCTTCCGCCATTCTGCACTGCCGTAGCCTGCACTGTTGTGCCGGCAAGCAACACTGCTGCAACAATTAATCTCCTCATTCCTGAATATACTTTCATATCTTATCGTTGTTTCATCAATTCATTATACTACTCTATCCTTACTGCTCCACCGGCAGCCTCTATGGCACTCTTTATCGCCTCCGCCTCGCTGTTGCTCACACCCGTTTCCACAACCGCAGGAAGGTTCTTGGTAAGGTTGTTGGCATCTAATGTGCCAATGCCGCAGGCAGCCTTCAGGGCCTTTATCACGGCAATCCTATTGGCACCCGCATTTGTGAGCACCACATCGAATTCGCTCTTTTGTGAACTTATATTCACGCTACCGCCCGCACCCTCTATCTCACTCTTTATAGCCTGCGCCTCGGTATTCGTCTTGCCTGTTGCAATGACAACAGGGAGTGTTTTTACAAGGCTGTTTGCCTGTACCAGAGTGATACCGCAAACGGATTGCAAAGCCCTAATCACACTTATCTTGTTTGCTCCCGTGCTTGTGAGAACAACGTCGCAGTCGGCAGCCTCAGCCTTCCTCTTGGCGGGCTCTGCCACCTGCACACCATTGTGCAGCACCACTGCAAGACCACCGACATTTTCAATGTCGCGCTTGAGCGCCGCAGCCTCCTCCTGTGTGTCGAATGTTCCAACAACAGTGGGAGCATTGTCGCAGTATCTCTTTGCTTCGAGCAAACCATAGCCGCAATGGCTGCGCATAGCCGTGATAACATTCAGTACGTTCGCACCGGCGTTGTTCAACTTCACAGCCCAGGGTTTTACTTTGGGAGCAAGGCCAAGTTCATCGAGCATACTGTCGTACTTGCCGCCCTTTGCTACATAGCCCTTGTTGGCACAATCCACTATGGCATCAATGGCAAGTTTCTTGTTTGCCTCGGTAAAGCCACGACCGGCCGCAGCCTCTTCATTGAAGGCTTCAAGTGCACTGATGCAGGCCGATACGCTACCGCCGAGCAGAATAATATTGAACTTGGTATCCACGGGATTGTTCTGCGACCAATTGGCAATGAAGTTCAATGCCACATCGGCCGATGTAAAACTTATATTGGTGTTTGTGGCAGTATTCAAACGAAGATTAGATATTGAAATATTATCCAAATCGCCACGCAGATTCAGGAACTTGCCACGGTAGTTCAATGTCTGTATCTTGCAACGGTAGATATTGAGGCTCGCAAGAATCGTAAGCTCACCCAACTTGTTCGAAGAATCGTTTATCGAAAGTTCTTCACCGCTATGGGTTACCTTAAGATTGGTGGTCACATTCTTTATTGCCTCTGCAAATACCTCGCGGTTGATGACGGTATTTGTGAGGTCGAGGCTTATTGCCTTGCGTGCAAATTCCAGTTTCTCGAGAGAAACCTGACCGTTCGACAAATCGTATATACCCCTTGCAGGTACAATGAACTTTCTTATGCTGTTCTCCGATGCATTGACATTTGTTACCGACGGCATATAGCTTAGCACTGTCAATATATCGGGTACGTTCATACCGGCGCAACTGAACTGGGTTACGCTCTTCACATCCTCCACATGCAGATACTCCTTGCCAGGGGCATACTTGCTCTTGAGCGAATCGTAAAGTTTTACACCCATAGCACGACCCATTCTCATATCGTCGGTAGTGCGTGTCTCGTGCAGGCCGAACTCGTCGAGAACCTCGTTGAAACGTGCACCCTTGGGCACCTCGCCTGTAAACGCGTATGGCAGCAGTATGTTGTTTGCCATCTGCTTCATCTCATCGGTAAGCTTGCCCACCGAGCCCGTCACTGTTGTGGTGTTTATGAGCGAGAGCATGCTGTTCAGTTTCTGGTCAACCTCCTCTTTGCCTGTCTGCACCCTCATTGTAAACTTGCGGTTGGGGTTGTCGTCAATCCACTTGTTTATCCACAAGAGCGGCATATCCACAGTTTGGAAGACAAGTTCAACTGGCTTCTCCTCATTCATAAGCAGCAGTTTCTCTGTCTTGCAGGTATATTTGCCGCTTGATGCAAATGTCAATGACTTACCGCTGAACTTAATCTCGGGAATATAACAGCTATGCAAGTAGAGCGAACGGTTGGTGCTGAGCATCGTCAATGAGGCTGGAGAAGATTTTTCATCCGTGAAAATCACCAGTTCCTCGGTGCCTAAATCGCCGTTCACAATCAAATCGCCACCTACCGCCGCGCCACGTGCCGCATTCAGTATGCCATCATCGATGTACGAGTACGACAGGTCTATCCTCTTTGCACAACCGCCATAATCATTCCATAGAGTCTCGAGCAACGGGTTATTCGAGAGGTTAAGGCTGTTTAATCCCTTGAGAGGAATGCCAACCTCCCTCATTTCGTTACCCGTGGCATCTACATCCTTGACATTAGGCATAAATTCAAGCATACCGCCGAGGCTTACAATCTCCATATTGGCACAATCTAGCGATGTGAGGTTCTTCACATCGGCAACGTGCAGGGCACGATAGCCAAGGCTGTCGGGGCGCAGCTTATCCTTCATATATTTATAGAAGGTTTCGCCCATTGCCGCACGCAGTTTCTTGTCGTTGGTTGTGATAACCTCTACATCTGTGTTCTCATCCTCATCGTATTTTTCAAGGTTTCCGGCACTGTTGCCATAAGCCATACGGGTAGTATGCTTGTTTTCGGGGTACTCGCTCCACTCAGGCCATCTGCTGAACCAGTTGCGGTCATTTACAGCCCACACAACCACCTTGCTACCGGCAGTACGCTGGGGAACGCCCACACATAGCCTGGTAAGTTTGTTGTTTGAAGAGCCGAGCAGTTTACCTTTTCGGGATCCTTATAAGAGGGGACTACCTGTTTCATAGCCGCCTTTATACACTCGGGGTCAAAGTTCTCGTCAGCCTTTTCTGCCGCCGCGCGAAGGATATCGATCTTTTGGTCGACTTCGGC
>JAEIGA010018978.1_pt1 | contig 10486 bp, 18 predicted proteins | sample 9270691 | NCBI WGS metagenome assembly JAEIGA01 (sample SAMN17057246, study PRJNA624740) | gut metagenome | biome: biome; isolation source: fecal sample | host: Bos grunniens | place: China: Xizang | collected 2019
GAAGAATCAATTTTGGTAAGAGACCTTGCGAAGATCCTCAAGCAGAACGGATTAGAAATCGGAGAACACAGACTCTATGACAAGATGCGAGAGGAAGGATATATCTGCAAGAGTTCTACGGAACCAACACAGAGAGCAATGGAACTCAAACTGTTTGAAAGAATCATCCGAACAGTTCCGATGCCTGACGGTAGCAATAGAGAAATTCTCACAACAAAGGTTACAGCCAAAGGGCAGCAGTATTTCTTAAGAAAATATTTAGGACATTAGGAGACAGACATGAGTGATTTAGTTGTTTTGATAGAAGAACTTTGTGAGGAGATATGCGATCGGCATTGCAAGTATTCGGAAACCTGCGATTCAGAAGGATGCGATTACTGCAAAAACCACGAAGGAAAATGCTATCTGGATGATTTAAGAGAAATGGTCGGCATTTAATTATGGAAAGAATCGATGAAACAAAACGAAACAACAAAGAAATACAACAGAATAAACGATTTCATTCGATGCGAGATGCGACGAAAGAAGATAAGCCAAGAGGCAGCAGCTCAATACCTTGGGCTGAGACAGGACGGGATCTCCCGAAGATTATCCGGACAGACAGAATGGACTTTCAGAGAAATAATCTCACTTTACGATCTTTTAGAAGTGGAATTATGGCAAAAAAGAAAGCCGGATAATTAAATCCGACCTCTTGTGTGTGATACACGAACTAAACCTATATGTAGTGTATCACGTGTAATATCAAAAGTCAACATAAAAGCCGTTGATTCGGCTTTGTCGACTTGATAAGGATATTAAAGTTATGACATTCCAAAGGAGATAGATATTCATGTATACACGAACAATAAGATACGGACCAGGCTATCAATGGATATCGAATAATCATGTTGGCATAATCCCCAAAGGAACCAAGAGAGAACCGAAGCGAAAACGAACACCCGAAGAGATGGACAAGCAGAATGCAAGAAACCGAGCGAGGCATTTACAGCTGATGATACTTGGGAACTTCAAAGACGGTTGGCACATCACCCTGACATACAAGAAGGACAAGAGGCCACGAGATGCACTTGAAGCAAAAGCGGATCTGCAGAAGTTCCACAGAAGGATGAAAACGAAACTTAAGAAAGCAGGATTCGATTATAAGTGGGTAGCCGTGACGGAGATCGGAAGAAACGGAGCAGTACATCATCATCTGATACTCGAAGAACTTCACTCCGAAAGCTTCTCAACCTTAAAGACAGTGAAAGAAGCATGGGAAGGTATCTTCTACTCGTCAATGCTCTATGAAGACGGATCCTTCGAACAGCTCTCGGATTATCTCACCAAGAAAGAAACAAAAGAAAAAGTACCCGGATGCAAGGTAAGTCATTCCAGAAACCTGATAACACCAAAGACAAAGCGAAAGAGGATGAAAGGTGCCAAGTGGAGAATAGAACCTAAAGTCCCTAAAGGTTGGATGCTCGTTAAGGATTCGCTCTGGAATGGATTCAACATCTTTTCGGGTTACCCTTGCCAACAATATCTGTTGATAGAGTTACCAAAGAATAAAAGTGGAGGATAGAAAATGTTAGAAGTTAAAAGAGCACAGAAAATTATTCCGACAAAGTACGAGGTTGGAGATCAGATAGAAATTGACATCATGCAGTTCGGAAAATATACGGCGACATGTCAGAAAGTTGAAGAAGAAACATCACTCTTCATGTTTGACGAGGTGGTTTCATTTCAGCAGATGAATGAGACCTGCACAAATGCCGGTGGATTTGCGAAGTCAGACCTTAAAGAGTGGATGAACAACATTCTGCTTATATACTTCCCTGATGATGTCGTATGGAACATGAAAACATTCGAAGACGATTCGGCTTTAAGACTTCCGACAGTCGCAGAGATGTTCGGACCTAAAGCTTTCGGAACGAGATACGGCATTGAAGAAGTGGAGAGGCTTCCGCTCATGAAAAACAGAAGGAACAGGATCGTGTCAGACGAATGGACAGAATATGCTTGGTACTGGCTTTCAAATTCAATGACAGCCCTCAACAACAAAGAGGACTTCGCATTCATAGCAGATACCGGCAGGATATCACACGGTAAGGCAACAAATATTTACGGTGTAAGACCTATGTTTCAGTTATTAAACCACGAAAGGAGTGAATAAGATGTTTGATAAGTTTGGAGAATTTGATTCTTGGGAAGAATTAAACAAAGCAGCAGAAGGCCAGAAAGAAGAAGGAGACTTTGAAGCCTTAAAGGAACTCGCCAAAGAGAACGGAATAGATGTTGAGGATGCTATTGATTACTTTGACGGTATCATTCCGGAGTTATGTACACCATTTTCGGCAGCAGTTGGAAAGATAGAAGTTGAGAAAATGGAAATGAACTTAAAAGAGATCATGGAGGACTGGGCAAATTACATCATCAAGGAATGCTCCGAAGATGAAAAGCTCACCTTGGCAGTAAGAAAGAAAGGCAAGAGACTTTCGGGAGCTATTGGAGCTGTTCTTAAAAAGTCCTGGCAGATTAAAGGCGAAATTCCGAATGAAATAGCAAAGGCAGCAGGCGTTACCGGACGTGTAGAAATGGGAATACCCGGATACACAACAACAGCAAAGATACTCAAAGAGTATTACGGAGGTTGATATGAATGCGAATGAACTTCATGAAAGATTAAAACCGTTGCCCGAGGACTTTGATGCGTTCGTTCGAAACAGCTTTGAAGGAGCATGGGTAGGATATGTCGGCACCGTATATCAGGATCCGCAATTTCTCAAAGAGATCCCTGCAGAGAAGATGCTTTATTGCACTTGCTGTAAAACATACAGTCCGACAGACATTAAGATCGGCGGAAAGATGGCACAGAGGATAACGCACTGCCCTGAATGCCACGAAAAGTTGGAACTGTATTCTTTGAACAAGAAAAAAGACGGTACAGAAAGACATCAGACATTTTGGATAGGTCAGAACCTCGGAGACGGGATATTCGTTTTAAGAGGTTTCAGAGTGACATTAAGACTTTACTCTCCCAACACAGAGCGAGACGAGGATATCATCAAGCAGGAGATAAGAAGACTCTACATATCGCCAACAGAAGTATACAGAGAATATTGCGGATGGGGATATGATTACACCACAAAGGAATACACGTGCGATGAATGGGGAACAAGGGCAGCAGGCTTTGCATCTGCAAGCGGTCCGGTATACCCGAGCACATACGAAGAAGCCAAAGGCACCGGAGCAGAATATGCACACCTCAAGACAGCTTACAAAGAAGGATTCTTCACGGATATCGAGAACGTGTCGACGAGATGGAGCACATCAACCGTTTATTACTGCGGCAATGACCGAGACTCAATATGGGATTATCTCACACTCTACGCAGACAATAGACGTGTCGAAATGCTTGTTCGCTTGAATATGCCTTACATCATCCAAAGAAAACAGCATGGATATGCAACAGGCTTAAACGGCAACGCAAAGAACCCTTGGGATTACCTAAAGATTTACAAATCAAGGCTCAAAGGCTTTCAGGTTACAGACGGTAACGAATGGAACATCCTTTGTGTGTACCGGGAAGAACGAAAGAGAAAACTGCATTTTACAGACGAGGAAGTGAAAGTTATCTCGACAATGGACTTTGGGAATGTCGGAAGATGCGTTCAGTATATGAGCTTTAAACAGCTGTTAAACAGACTGAATAAATATCAAAAGACTCACAAGATGGATAAAAGAACAGCTTTAACGACCTATAGCGATTATCTGCAGATGAAAGCTGATCTTGGCTACGATATGACAAATTCCATCACGGTATTTCCGAGAGACCTTGTTGAAGAACATAACAAGGCGGTTGAGGAAAAGAACGAAAGAGCAGGCCAGGAGAGAGCAAAGAAGATGAATGCCTTGTTCAAAGGCATAGCCGAGAGATTTGAGAAGGCAAACAAAGTATACTTCTATCATTCCGGCAAGCTGACGATAAGACCTGCGAAGGATGCGGCAGAAATCGTAACAGAAGGAAGACTCCTTCACCATTGCGTAGGCGGCGAATCTTACTTAAGAAAGCACGAAAACAAGCAGACAATAATCTTATTCTTGCGAACAGATGATGCGGTACCGTACATCACGGTCGAAATGGATCCTTCCGGAAAGATTCTCCAATGGTATGGAGCTTATGACAAGAAGCCTGATGAAGAAAAAATCAAGAGATGGCTTGGAAAATATCAAAAGCAGTTAGACAAAAAGGCACTCAAGAGAGAAGCCAAGAGGAAAGGAGCATAAATGAACGACATTGTATATACAAAGTCCTACACGGAATACAGAAACGAATTACTGCAGGAGTTAAGCAACGCATCCGAGAGCTTTGTAAGAATCGGATATCTCTTAAAGGTGGCAAGGGACACAGAAGTATTAAGCGGTCAGTATGAAAATTATATCGACTTCGCAAGAGAAGAATTCGGACTGGATAAAACACAGGTGTCCCGATTCATCAGAATAAACGATCGATTTTCTATAGGCGGCAATTCGCTTGAACTGAAAGACGAATACAAAGGCTTCGGAACAAGAAAACTCGGAATCATGATTCAGTTACCGGACGAGATCACGGAAGAGCTGACAAGCGATTACACGGTTGAAGAAATCGAAACGATAAAGAACGAGGTCAAAGAAGAGCAGAAAGTCACACCTCTCGAAGATTTCATGGAAAGGCAGCAGGCCAAAGAAGAAAACAATAAGGCAGCAGCTCTCGCCGAAGAAGATATCTTAGAGGCAGCAGTCTTTGAGATAGGCAAAGCTTATCCCGAGATATTCAAGGACATAATGAAGCACAGAGACTCGCTTGAGCCTCAGAAGATCCTTGCACCGATATCAGAGCAGATGTATATCGTCAGAATCATGGGAGTCGGCAAGATGATGCTTATCTGCAAAGAGTCCGAAGTCGCTCTTGTTAATGCCAGAACCAACGAGAAAGAGATTCGAGAATGGGATGATGTAAAAGTTGCCATCACGGATATTTTGAGTAAATACAGTGCATGGCAGGGAACAGCCAAAGAGAATTACTTTAATCTCTACGGAATTGAACTTGAAGAAGAGAAAGTTGCACCGGTGCAACAGAAGAAAGTACACACGGAGGTAAAAGATGCCAAGAAAGACAAAGCAAGCCCGAAAAAGCCCTCAGTCGTTTCAAAGCCTGTTGAAAGAACTGAACCCGACATTCAAAGCGGAGACTCCGAAGATACAACAAGCCGAGACACCGGAGAGGATGCAGAAGCAGGAGACGGACTTCGAGATACTGAACAGACGAGTGATTCAGGAGAAGATTTCATCAATAGACCGGGAAATCAAAGAGATAGTGCTGGAGAACAGGAATCAGCCGGAGAGGTTACGGTACCTAATGATGGAGAAGGAGAAGCTCCTGAAGCATTACAGCGTATAAACGAAATGAGAACGGATCTCGTTTGGAAGGTCGGACAGTTAGAAGGCCTCTTCAAAGAAAAAAACTACACGGCGGCAAGAAATATGCTGCATGCGATAAAGGAACTTGTAAGCGTGATGTTAAGAGAACTCGAAAAGGAGGATGAATAAATGTTAAAAAACGGAACATGCCACTTTTGCGGACAGACAGCCCTTGTTGAAGTACCTGACGACATGGAAGACCAGGACAGAATCGATTATGAGACTATGTTGCAGTGTAATTGTGACACAGCAAAGAAAGTACAGCTTGAAGAACTCAACAAAGAGCGAGCCATGGATAATATTGACGGTCTGTTTAAAGATTGCCCAAAGATAGCAGACTATTTAAAGCTCGGAGTACAGCTTATCACTTCTGGAGAATTGGAAAGCCTGTCTATCAGATCCGAAGAGATTGGCGGAAGCGTAAAGAAGAAAGCATCCGGCAGGATACAGGTTACAAGAACGAAGTCCGAAAAGTGGTCTATTGAAACCTAAAAGCATTATCCAAAGAGATACAGAGTGTTATATCTGCCGAATACTTGGCAAAAGAAATCCATACACAGAAGAGCATCACATCTTCTATGGACCGAACCGAAAGAATTCTACAAAATATCACCTTACCTGTCGTTTATGCACAGAGCATCATCGTAACGGCCCGGATGCAGTGCATAAAACTCCTAACGCAGGATGGGACATATACCTTAAGGAACTCGGACAAAGAGCATTCGAGAAAGAATATCCACAACTGGACTTCAAAGCAATATTCGGCAGAAATTACCTTTGAGCATTCATCACGAGAAAACAGGGCGGCATGCTCACCGCCCGGAAAGGAGCAGACGTGCGACTTAAAGCAGGAGATACAATTAAATGCTTTGATGATGCAGAGATTATATCATACAAGCAATACATAAAAAGGCATGGACTTGATTGTTACGTTGAAGGAAACATCATAACGGTGACCAAAAAAGAAAGAAAAGAGAGAAAGAAGGAATTTCCAAAGCCTGAACCGGTAGAAAGAAATTACAATCCGACATCTCACAAGCCCAAAGGCGTTAAAACAAATTCAGGAGTAAGGTTCACTCCGCTATGAAAGGAGTACGAATGTGGGTATTAGTAATAATTATTTTGTTTATAGCAGGGTTAGAGGAACACGAAGAAGAATTGAAGGGAGAATAGCATGAACTCAACATTTTTAATCATGGCTTTAGGCCTCGGAACAATATTTGTAATTTTCGCAGTAGCAAGTCTGATAATCACCTATGCCGACATAGCAGGAGATATAGAAGAACTGAAAGGAGAGAACAAATGAAAAGCGAAGCCAGACGAAAATTAGAAAAAGTGATAATGAATAAAATCCAAAGCATATTCGACAACGCAAAGTTAATTGACGAATTTGAGATGACTTTAAAAGGCGGAGTTGGAGAAGTTACAACTATCGAATATAAAGTCGCAGAACGCATTATCCCGGAATTTGAAGAAGAAGGAGAATAAATGAAGATTTCATTCGAAGAAAATGAGCAGTTAAGCGACATCTACGAAGAAATGGAAAAAGTGGTTAACGGAATGAATAAAGCTCAGACCTTTGAAGTATTAAATTATTACACCTTAAGAGCCATGAGCTGCGTTATGAAAATACACAAGTTCAATTCGGATGCTATTGACTTAAACTCCATGAGTTAAAGGAGAATGATATGTTTGAAAGATACGGAACAGAAATCGGAGCATATTTTGAATCACTCTTTACCTGGGAGATAAGAACGAGTCTGTTTAATTTCTCAGGAAGAGACTTCGGATGGCTTCTTATAGGCTTTCTAATATGTCTTATCTTGTGGGGAATGTTCGACGGAAGGAGGATAGGACGTGATACAGATTGATTTACCAATGCCAAAATCGTGTTGTGAATGTCGCCTCAAGACGATAGAAGAAGATTATTACGGCGGAGTATTTTATTACTGCCCTGCGATAAAGGCAGCGATAAGAGGAAAAGAAAAACATGAAAAGCGGTTCAGAAGATGCCCGTTGATAGAGGTTAAGGAGGATGATCTGAAATGATGATAACACCCGGAGTGTTCGAAAGAGAAATGAAACAGATAGAAGAAAATGGCAGCAGTTCCAAGGCGGAAGAAGCAGAGAAGATCATCAAGGACGTGCTTGAGTCTCTGGGATACACTGCAGGACTTCGGATATACGAAAAGCTCAAAGGGCAGCAGGAGGAGAAATGAAAGGAAAAGAATACTTCATAAAAGTCAGAAATGCAAAAGAGTCGAGAGAGGCTTTGGCGAGACATATTGAAGACCTTAGAGACGAAATGACCGTAATAGGATCCTTTGACTATTCAAAACTAAAGGTCAAATCGACACCAAAGAACCTCCAAGAAGAAAGAATAATCAAATTAAGCGAAATTATAAGCAAGTACGAGAAGGCCATAGCAAAGAATGCTGAACTCGTACTGGAAGCAGAGGAAAGAATAAAAGAACTTTCAAGAAGCCAATACGCACAAGTGCTTCGTTACAGATACCTTGACAATGAATATCATTGTTGGGAATGGATCGGAATCGAAATGGGTTATGCAGCGGATGCGGCAAGAAGATTACACCGTGAAGCCCTAACCGAATTCGAAGAAAAGTTCTTAAACGATTAGTCCGTTAAAGTCCGTTAGTGTTCGCCTTACATGTGATAATATGTATTTGTAGAATTCGGGTAATCTTCTCGAACAATTCTCCAAGAAGCGGACACTGACGGGCAATCGGTGTCCGTTTTAAATTAGGAGAATAAGAGATGATATTGAGCGTTATAATACCGGCATACAACTGCCAAATCTATTTAAACCCCTTGATAGAAGTTTTGCAAAGTCAGCTATCCGATGAAACAGAAGTTATTGTTATCGACGACGGTTCGAAAACCCCCATTTCGGTACCGAAGGAATGTACCCTAATCAGAAAAACAAATGGTGGAGCTGCTTCCGCCAGAAACGCCGGGATCGATTCTGCCAAAGGTGAATACATAGCCTTTATCGATGCCGACGATATGGTCCGAGAAGATTACATCGAAATTCTACTTAAGAAGATCAAAGACGAAAAACCCGATTATATATATTTGTCCTGGGAAACATTCGGCAAAGGGTGGAATTACAAAGTAAGCCTTAAAAGCGTAAACGATGAATTTCCACCGTTTAATCTTTGTTGTTGGAACAGAGTCTACAAAAGAAGTCTCATAGGCTCGACACGTTTCAACGAGAATAAAGCTATCGCAGAAGATGCTCAGTTTATTCGAGAAGTCGAAACAAAGGGAAAAAAGAAAGCCTTTATTCCCGAATCGATTTACTTTTACAGAACCGACAACGAGGATTCACTTACACATAAGTTTTCAAACGGAACTCTGGACATGAAAAGAGTTGTCTATAATCTGCCGGTGGTAACCGAAGACATGAAATATCTGCTCGAGGAAACAAAGGAACTCGACAAGGATTCAGAAGTCATAATCATGACAAACCGAAACGAGATCCCGGAACTTGCAAGACATGCAATGATAATCAAGCCTCAGAGAATAGCAGGAACGGAACTTCGAGGAGAGCAGACAAACCTCTTTAAACAGATTCCGAAACCGTTTAAGACACAAGTCGTAATTTACATTGGCAATGCCTTTAATATTGGCGGTGTAGAAACGTGGATATATAACTTTTGTGCAAACATGCACAAGTTTTATGACATCATGGTTCTGTATGACAAGCACTACGGCCCGGAGCAGATAGCGAGATTATCCCAGATAGTATTAGTTCATAAGAACATGGGACGGAGCATTGCTTGTGATACGCTCTTGAACATGCGAATTACCGATAAACCGCCAAAGAATGTTATCGCAAAGCAAATTATTCAGGTTTGTCATACATGCAAAATGAAGGACTGGAAGATACAGCCCGAATACGACAAATTGATTTATGTTTCCGATACGGCGAGAAAGTCTTTCAAAGAAAAAGGCGAGGTCATTTACAACATGACGTATTTTGAGAAACCGAAAAGGATACTCAAGCTCGTTTCTGCGACAAGGCTTACATTTGAAAAAGGCGAAATGAGAATGCTCAAGTTTGCCGAAGGCCTGAGAGCGAAAAATATTCCGTTCGTATGGTTTGTTTTTACGGACAGACCGCTTGAAAGAAAAGTCGACGGAATAATCGAGATGCTTCCGACATTGGATGTGAGAAGTTACGTCCAGGATGCAGATTATTTGGTTCAGCTTTCGGACTGCGAAGCCTTCTGTTATTCGCTTATAGAGTCGCTTGAACTTGGTACGCCGGTGATTACAACACCGATTGAAGTGTTAAAGGAATTACAGATCGAGGACAGAGTCCACGGTTACATTGTTCCGTTTGACATGAAAGATGTACCATACGAAGAAATATACAACGAGATTCCTAAAATCACGCTTCAGCTTGACAATGAATTCATTCAGAGCCAATGGAAAAAGATTTTAGGAAAGACAAGACCGAAAGAAAAAACCGAGAGCCCGACAACGACAGTTAGGATCCTCGAGGACTATGGCGACATGGAACTCGGGAGAAACGTCAAGGAAGGCGAAGTGATAGCCATGAGAACACCGAGAGCATATATGCTTATAGCATTAGGCAAAGCGGAGGTATACATTGGCACGTAATTTTGCAAAAGCATTTTACAATTCACCGGAATGGAAAAAGGTTCGACAGGCAGCTCTCATGCGTGACAGGTATTTATGTATCAAGTGTGGGAGACCTGCAGAGGAAGTGCATCACAAGAAGCACATCACACCTGATAACATTGGCGATGTATCAATCACTTTGAATCTTGAGAACCTTGCGAGTCTATGTAAGGACTGTCACTTCGAAGAGCATCGAGGCGAGCACGCGGACGGACTCAAGACCGAGGAAGATTATTCGTACACATTCGACGAGAACGGTTACCTGATTCCGAAAAGTTGCACCGGTGCAACTCACGAGATACCCCCCGTTGTCGAGCAAAAATAAAATTGCTCGGAATTGAACGGAGAATGTTGGAGAACTATTTCAGAATATTTA
>JAEIGA010018979.1_pt1 | contig 10486 bp, 2 predicted proteins | sample 9270691 | NCBI WGS metagenome assembly JAEIGA01 (sample SAMN17057246, study PRJNA624740) | gut metagenome | biome: biome; isolation source: fecal sample | host: Bos grunniens | place: China: Xizang | collected 2019
GTGTGTAGCTGTCTTCAAACTGTGCGTATACATCGCCGAAGTAAGCACCGGACTCCTTAGCATTATCGGGATTTACGAAAGGCTTAAGTCCGTAGATTTCCTGATTCTCGGGCTTGCTTGCAAAGGAATAAAGTGCATTTGCACGGAGGTAGATATCATAGCTGATAACGCCTTCGTTCACAATGCTGAGCTTATTCTTGGAATCCCAGCTTGCGCCATCCTTAGGTGTGAGCTTAATGCCGCTTACGAGGCAGATGGGATTTGCAGTTGCGGGATCAATAGCCGCTGTTCTGTCGATCCAGTTAAGAACAAGAGTAAGAGTGTTTGTTTCTTCATCAAACTCTGTTTTTGTAAGTGTGAAGTAATCAGTCATAATCTTCAGTTCGCTGAAATCAACATCGAAGTCCTGATCGAACTTGATGGAAGGACGAACCTCAGAAAGTACGCTTACACGCTCTGCGAGCTGGAGCAGGAAGTTCCATGCGGAAGCATCTGCCATATCAGCGCCGGGAAGCATATAAGTAAGGTCTGAAAGACGCTGAGGAATCGGAATCTGAGTCATATCCATAGCGAATGTATAGGATGTAACCATATCCTCATCAGTGTCTATTGCAGTATAAGTAATATTATCAGTTGTATTGGAGTTGGAAACGATTCTGTCCCAAGCAAGCATACGGTTACCGCCTGTTGCCTTGTCAAAATCAAATGTGTTTTCGCCCTGTCTGTAGAGGTTAATTGTAATTGTACCCTTAATCTCTGTATCGGATGCGAGTGTAGCTGTAGCATTGACAACCTTAACGCCTGTGCCTTCAATAGCTGTGAAGTTGAAGCCGTCAACGATTGCTGCGCCACTCTGGTCGAGAGTAATGGTTGCATCGTTTACGTTGATTGCAACAGGCTTACCCTCATAAAGACCTGCAACGGGAAGTGCTACGGTAGAACCATAAATAGCATTCATACGGTCCTTTGTGAAGTAGATATTCTCGGGAACAACGATGTTCATTGTCTTGCTGCCAACAACGTTTTCGCCATCCATAAGATATACTTCAACTTCACCATTTCTGAGACCTGTGAATACACCGTCCTCAGTAACAGTTGCCCATCTGCTGTCGGAAACCTCCCAGGTAAGACCCTCGGGAAGCTCTGCGATGTTACCTGTAGCGCTGATGCCTACGGGTGTGAGCTGAACTTCAGAACCGATTGTAGCGTAGTTGTACTCACTGTCGATTCTTGCATGATCAAATGCAGTTGAGCTGGGAGCTGTAGAAACGATCATAAGTGATGTACTTACGGAACGAGCAGAACCGTCAGAGGGGCTGTTCATAACTGTAAGCTCATCATCGCCTTCCTGTCTTGCAACGAATGTGGAAGATCCGCCGCCGTCGAGGTTGATAGCCTGAACACAGCCAGCTTCACGCATGATCTGTGCGATTTCTTCCATGCTACCACCGCAGGAGAAAGGCTCCTGTCTGCCGTCGAGAACCATAAGAACAACTTTACCTGTTCTTGTGATACCAACTGCAGTTCTGGGTGCACGGTCAACATAATAGCTTTCTGTTCTTTCTACGCAGATTTCGCCATCCTTAACAAGTCTGGTACCGAATCCGCCGATAGCTTCCTGAACCTGATTCTTATAGGTAGGCCACTCTTCTCTTGTGCCGATGATTGCAGTACCATCGTTGAGAATTGCGAAGAATCCGCCCTTATCAACGGGATGATACTCGATGCCCTTCATAACAAGAAGACCGCCGGGCTCACCTGTTGACATATTGTAACCGTCACCGTTTGTGCTGGCGATTACGTTGTAGTTTTCAATATACTGATCGCTCTCGGGGTTGCCGTACTTGTTCTGTGCAGCCTTAGCCTGATCGAGAACTCTCTGCATCTGCCACTTTGAGGGATCGTTGTCACCATAGTTTGCAAATACATGAACATCATCTCTTGTGATATCAGCTGTTGCAAGGTAGTATACCATCTGCTTACCATCAGCAGAAGTTGCATAGTTGATCTCCTGAGTTACACCGGGAGCAAGAATAGATGTGGATGTGCTGAAGTTAGTGTAATAGGGATTCTCTGTAACCTCTACGAAGTCACCTGCACGACGGCAGATAAAGTCTGCGAATGCGTAGCAGCAAGCGATTCTGAGGCTATCAAGATCATCAGTATTGAACTCTCTTGTACCCTCGAGTGTGGAGATAACCTTATTACCTGTGTATGCGTTATAAACCGCATTTCTCACCTGAGTACGTGTGCTTACACCATCGAGTCTGTTCTCGAGGAAGTATTCACAACGATCTTCCATAGTGAGGTCTTCTGTGAAGTACTCAACAAAGATGTCTGTGAGGACTGAAGATGTGTACTCTGTCTTATAGAGTGTTTCCATGATGTAATATGCATCAAGGTCAGCGAACATATCGGTGGGACCGAATGCGCCGGCTTCACTGTCTTTATAAGAGCAGAGGTAGTTGTTGTAAATGTCGGTAACCATCTCTTCAACAGAACCGCTTACGGAATAAGCGTCTGTAAGGCTGAGAAGGTCAACCAGGTCGCCTGCCCAACCGGAAACGTCTGCATGGTTTACACTACCCTTGTTGTGGTAAGTGATATCCATTGCACCGAACATGTGACCGAAGTCTGTTCTGTCACCGGTAGGAAGATTGAACTGATAGATATTCTTGAGACCGGAAACCTTGATGTACTCATCCTCGGGAAGTTCAGCATTGATCTGAGCTTCAGTCTCTGTTACAAACTTAGCAAAATCTGTATCTTCGTAACCTGCCATAATACCCCATGAAGAAGTGTTATAGCGATCAACACCGGTACGGATGTACTTGATTACAAGACCTGTAGCATCCTTGCCGGGATTCTGCTTAACATAAACAGAAGCAAGTTCTTCGAGAAGAGCAAGGTTATATACGAACTCGTCGTAGGATTTGATTTCTGCCTCGCCCAGTGCAGGAATAGACTTGAATGTTGTGTAATCACAATTTACACAGAACTCAAATGCTTCCCAACCGTTTTCTGTATATGAAGGAGGCTTTGCATCACGATACTCGATCTGGTGAGGAGCCTTCTCTGTAGCTGTCTGAGCTACAAGTACGTTGTTACATACTGAGCAATACTTACCTTCTGTAAGACCTGTTTCTGTACATGTAGCCTCTACAGCAGGAATGATAACAGTTGTGTGGGGCTTAGAGGGAACAACTGTCTGTGCTACCAATGTGGTACCGCAAACGCCGCAGTGGCTACCCTCTGTAAGACCTGTAGAAGTACATGTTGCCTCTACTGCTTTGTCAACTACTGTTTTGTGACCAAGAGCAGGAATTACTTCCTGAGCAACAAGAACCTCGCTACAAACGGAACAGTGGCTACCCTCTGTAAGACCTGTGTCTGTACATGTGGCATCTACTGCTGCATCTGTAACTGCTGTGTGACCTAATGCATCTACAACATCATCTGTGTATGTATCGTCACAGTTTTCGCAAGTATATGTTGTGAAACCTGCTTCAGTACATGTGGGATCTGTTACAACTGCACTATACTTATGACCGATTGCGCTAACGAGTACGTCACCGCAAACTGTACATGTCTGATCGTTTTCGCAATCTGCTTCCTTGCCAGCTGTGTGACCCAGAGCAGGAACGATTGTCTGTGCTTTAAGTGTAATACCGCAAGTATCACAGTGGCTACCCTCTGTAAGACCTGTAGTAGTACATGTTGCTGCTACTGCTGCGTCTACTACTGTTTCGTGACCCAGAGCAGGAATTACTTCCTGAGCAACTAAAACTTCATTACATACTGAGCAGTGGCTACCCTCTGTAAGACCTGTGTCTGTACATGTAGCAGCTATTGCTTTATCTGTAACTGCTTTGTGACCCAGAGCAGGAACTACGTCGCCTACATATGTGTCACCGCAACGTGAACAGATATATGTTGTGAAACCATCGTTTGTACAATCAGGAGCTGTTACTGTACCCTTGTGGTCGTGACCAAGAGCTGCCTCAAGGGTAATACCACAAACTGTACATGTCTGTGAGTGAGTACAGTCAGCATCTTCACCGAGCTTATGACCTGTTGCTGTAACAACATCAGTTGTGTATGTGTCGTCACAACGTGAGCAGGTATAAGTTGTAAAGCCATCCTCAGTACATGTGGGTGCAGTTACAACTGCAACGTGGTTATGACCGAGTGCTTCTACAAGTGTAGTACCGCAAACTGTACATGTCTGATCGTTTACACAATCTGCTTCCTCACCTGCTGTATGACCTAAAGCGGGAACAACTTCCTGAGCTGTGAATACAGTGTTACAAACGGAGCAATGGCTGCCCTCTGTAAGACCTGTTTCTGTACATGTAGCATCTACTGCTTTATCTGTAACTTCATTATGACCTAATGCGTCTACTGCATCAGCTGTATATGTATCGTCACAGTTTTCGCAAGTGTAGGTTGTGAAGCCTGCTTCAATACATGTGGGTGCAGTTACAACTGCATTATACTTATGACCGAATGCTTTAACGAGTACGTCACCGCAAACTGTACAGATCTGATCGTTTTCGCAATCTGCTTCCTCGCCTGCTGTGTGACCTAAAGCGGGAACGATTGTCTGAGCCTCTAATGTAGCACCACAAGCATCACAGTGGCTACCCTCTGTAAGACCTGTTTCAGTACATGTTGCTGCTATTGCCTTATCGATAACAGCTGTATGACCCTTTGCAGGAATCAGCTCCTGTGCAGAAAGAACTTCGTTACATACTGAGCAGTGGCTACCCTCTGTGTAACCGTCAGATGTACAAGTTACTTCTACTGCCTTATCGATAACAACTGTATGACCCTTTGCAGGAATAACTTCCTGAGCAACGAATACTGTGTTACAAGCTGAGCAGTGGCTGCCTTCTGTAAGACCTGTTTCAGTACATGTTGCTGCTACTGCTGCGTCTGTTACTGTTGTATGACCCTTTGCAGCAACTTCTTCTGTGTATGTATCGCCACAAAGACATGTGTATGTCTTGTAACCTGCATCTGTACAAGTTGCAGCCTTTTCGTCTGTTACTACATGCTCGTGAATACATACAGTCTTGATCCATGCACCATTCTGATACTCGTATGTACCTGCTGTGCCTGCTGTCTCTGTGTAAGAGCCATCTGCATTCTTGAGTTTTGCACTTGTCAGAGGAATCTGGATATACTGAGAATTTGCAGTATCCTGTGCCTGAATCATCTGATATGTAACTGTCTGAGTACCGGGACGAACATCACCCTTACCTGTACCTGTGCTGTATACGTTAGCACCACCGGCTGTGGTGTAAACATAACCCTTGCTTGCATCAAAGTAACCATCTACTCTGATTGTTGCGTCTGCAAGAGGTGCAGTAGTACGGTCGAATGTTCTGCCGGGAACATATGTTGCAGGAATAATTTCTTTGTTGATTGCACCACAGTATGTGCCCCACTCGTCAGCGTCATATGCAAAGATGCTGTTGCCGGAGCCAAGTGTACAAGTAGCGCCTTCTTCAACATTAATCATAGAACCGGGAAGAAGTGCAACGTCCTGGTTGATCTTTATTGTACTTCCGCTCTTAACGGTAACTGTGATGTTGTTGTTAACGGGAAGCTCATAGTTCTCGGAGTTAATGCTGGATGTACCAACTGTCATATTGATAGAATCAATAGACATTGCACCGCTGAGGTCAACAATCAGTCTGTCGGTAGCACCATCATAACGTTTAACAACGTAACCGGATGAAAGGTTAAACATAGCACTTCCTGTACCGAAGAACTCAACAGCAGAGCCGAACTCTGAACTTGACATATAGATTGTTGTGTAGGAGTATTCCTTTGCACCGTACTCAATTGTCATGGGAACTTCGATGTTCTGAACATAGTACTGTGAAATGGGGAATACGCCATTGTCCATATCTGTAGCCTGAGTACCGCCACGGAAGTCAGCAATCTGGAAGTTTTCGTAAACGGAAGCACCGCTCTTAACGTCTACTGAACCATTACCGTATACATAACCGTATGCGTAAAGTGCACCGCCGCTATTAACTGTAATATTACTGCCCTCGTTCATATAAATATAAGAACATGCGCCTGTGGGTGCACCACCGTGTACTCGGCTACCCTGTGCGTATGTATGCTTGGAAGAAAGGCTCATTGCACCATTAACGATAAGGTTTGCGCCTTCTGCCATTGTAAGCTTACGATACTCGTAAGGAGCTACCCAAGAGTTGGTATCTTCTACACCAACTGCCTGAGTTGTGTACATTGTGTTTGCGCTGTCGAAAGGAATAAGAAGGGTTACACCTGAAGGAATTGTATATGTACCTGCTGCAAGTGTACCATTGTTTGCAAGAACGATAGTCTTGCTGTTGGATGTAAGTGCTGCATTTGCAGCTGTGTTAAGGTCGCTGAAAATATGTGTTGCAGAAACCTCATAATAAGTCAGATTGCTAAGACCAAGAAGACCTGTGCTCTTGGTTTTGGAAGCAGCTGCGCCAAGATAGAAGTAAGGTGCAGATGAAGCACCAACAAATACAGCTTTAACTGTTACATCAGTAGCGGGATTGATAGTATAAGTTGCATTCTTTGAAAGAATAGTACTTGTGCTTGCATCAACCCAACCGAGGAATGTAGCACCGCTCTTTGCTGTAGCAACTAAAGTTGCACCCTCTGTAAGACTTACTTCCTGAGTTGCACCTGCTTCAACTGCAGTGCCGTTAACTGTAACACTACCTGCTGTTGCATCATAATCAAATGTAACATTTGAAGATGTGGAAGCTGCAACAAGAGAGAAGTTCTTCATTGTAAGAGTAGCTGTTGTGTTACTGAAACCACTGTTGGAAACAAGTGTGATAGAAAGAGATGCGCCGGGATCAAGTATTGTTGTGTATGAACCTGATGCAGCGGCTGTTGCACCTGCAATCTTGAATGAGCTTGCCTTGTCTGCTGTGTACTCAAAAGACAAGGATGCTGTGCTGGATGTTTCGTTGGTAATTGTAATATTGTTTGTCTTCTTACTCAAAAGGCCACCTTTTGCAGTAATAGTTACAGTACCACCTGAAACCTTGTTTGAATTCGCACTGTCTGTTACAGACACTTTTCCGTCGAGAACCTCAACAGTAGTTGCCATCATAATGGGGGGGTTAACTACTGACTCGAGGAGTTCGTAGAAAAATGCGAATGTGGGTGTGCTCTCGTAGAGCTCGAGAAGCTCGATTTCTACTGCGCTTAAAGTAGCAAATTTTGCTACAAGCGCGTCAGATTCAACCCATGCTGTCCACAGGTCAACGCTGTACATAGCGTTGTAAATCTCAGCCTCTGTCATAACTGTCTTACCAAGATGCTTGATAAGAATTTCATCCATCTGAGATTTTACCTGCTGTAAAAGCTCGGTTGCGCCTGAGAGAGTGTCGTCACTTAATTCGGAACCTGTGACTTCGGTTTGAGTCGCATTTTCATCTGCGTGATCATGGTCGTGTGTGTCTTCTGCTGCAAATGCGCTGAAAGGCATAACTGAGAGAAGCATCAGCATAACGAGCACTACAGAAAGAAAACGCTTTCCAAATTTTGCGATCATTTCTCATCCTCCAATACAAAAATTTTATATAATTATCGTCGTTACTGATAGTCGCAGCAAAGCTGTTCATAAAAGCATCGGCGGATTATATACATATTAATATAGATAAATCATCCTTCAAGAGGAGATTTCTCTGCCTCTTCCCTCTTTATAAAAGGAAGTGCCAGAATAAAAGATACCATATATACAGAATCTGAACGCAATGATGAGTTGTAAATACAGATAAGCATACACATTATTGCGGTTGTCATAGCAATCTGACAATGGTTGGGGTCTGCATAACCACTCTTGTTGCTCTTTCGTGCAAGCAAAAAGAGTACCAAAAACAAACCAAAGAACAGAATCAGACCAATATATCCGGTTTCAAGATACATAAAAGCATGTGAAAACCAGTTATAGTTAACATCACTGTGAGCCTCGTAGAAAGGTGTGTTGAAAACTGAAATTGATGAAAGGTCACAGTTTCCAAGACCAAGGCCGAAAAGATAATGATACCATTTGCTGAACATATCACTTGAAATTGTGCTGATAGCTGACAAACGGTTAATATCACCACTTGAGGTATAGCCTTTGTCAGAAGCCGCACTTTCGTAAAGAAGTTCAAGTGTAAACTGACCCATATACTCGGGGAAAATGCTGATAAGTACGGCAACGCCGACTACAACACCCACAAGACTCAGGGCAATGATTCCAACCTTTTTCCAGGTGAATTTTGTAATAAGCGATACTACACAGAGGATAACGATAAACTCAATATAGAAGAATTTAAGCTCTGATAAAGCACCGATAAAAAATGAAGCAAATAACTTGAGTATTACAAAAACAAACTTCTCTTTCTTATTAAGGAAATAGATAAGAGATTTTATATTGATAATACAAAGGAAAATATTGAGGTAAGCATTACAGCCAACGGAAACTCCGAAAAGTCCTCCGAGGAAGTCCTGTCTGTATCCCATAAAATAGAACTGAACAAGACATACTGCAAAGTTAACCCAGAATAAAACATCAAAATATTTCAGATACTGCTCTGCGTCAACAAAATCGATAAGAGCTACAAAAGCAAAGAAGGCAAATATAAATCTGAAATTATTTCTAAAACCCCAGATAAAGTAGAAGATCGACTGAAAATTGATTATGTAGTTTAAAACAAGATATAAACACAACAACCCAAAATAGATAACTAATGGGGCTGTTACCCTTTTGACTCTGTTCTGAGTGCGGGAAAACATAATAATCAGAAGTCCCACAAGGACAAAGTCCAGAGAAAATCGCACTAACGTCGGCAAACCTAAAAAGTCGATAAGCAAGCCGAAGGTAAAGGGCATAATCAACAAGAAAAACACAAGCCACTGAGGCAGAGTACGTTTCTTAATATATAATTTTCGTAAATTGATAGTTGATTTTTGCATTTACAACACCGAAAATAATTATTTCTTGATTCTGAGGAAAAGGTTGCACGCTCCAAAAAGCTTGTGTGAAGCAAGGCTCAGGAATAAGCGGACCGTCTTTTTCTCACGTTTTAAAGCGTCTTTTGTAATACTGTTTTGAAGTGACTCTGACTTTAAAATCTCTTTAGAAGTTCTTTTTTTCTCTTTATCAGAGAGGTTAGAACTAAAAATCAGCTTGAGCGCTGCAAGGGTAAAAGAGTGATATATCATATAAAGTCGGGTTTTAATCTCTTCGGGATAACCAAGACTTTCGATAAGTTCCAGAGTAACTTTGAGGAAGTGATTGTTTTTCTCCTGTCTGTCAGCTCTGTAAACAGTCGTCAAAGACGATGTATTTGTATAATGATAATAAAGAATAGTATCAAGGGTAACCGCCGACTCAATATAGCGGAAATACTGAAGCAGAAAGTATGTATCTTCTGAAATCACCTGACGTTCAGAGGGAAACAGAAGGTTATTTTTCCTGATAACGTCTGTAGAAAACAGAGCCGACCATGCGCTGAAGGCAAAGTTTCCGGCTTCACCCTGACGATAATCAAAGGAGATAAGGTCAGGCAGAAGAGCCTGTGTAATATGATCATTACCTGAATAAAGGGAAACTTTGTCGCTGTCTGAGGTTGAGAATACTTCCCCACTCTCGCTTACGTCAGACATAGAATACCAGATAAGGTCTGTGTCCTTACCCTGTGTTGCCTGCATACATTTCTCCACCAAACTTGGATGAATGTAATCATCACTATCGATAAAGGTGATGTATTTACCTGTTGCAACTTCTATACCTGAATTCCTTGCCATTCCCAGGCCCTGATTCTCCTTATGTATAACCTTTATACGATTATCCTTTTTTGCCCATTCATCGCACATTGCGGGACAATTATCAGGCGAGCCGTCATCCACAAGGATAATTTCTAAGTTTTTGTAGGTCTGCCCTACAATACTCTCAATACACTTATTAAGAAAGCGCTCTACATTATATACAGGTACCACTATTGAAACTAACGAAGACATTTATTCACATCCTTATATATAATGTATAGCAAATTTAAAATCAGGAGTTACAGTATTTTTCACAGGTAGAGCACTTATCAAGCTCTGCCTTGGTAACCTTGCCGTCACGGAAATCGCGGACAATCTTATTTTCAAACATACTGTATTTTTTCTTCTTCCAGAAGAATAGGAACTTGTGCTTTAAAACCCAGAAGAAGGGTTTGTAAATATACTTGTGCATTGCAGGAGAAACAGAGCCGATCATCCAGCAGTTTCTGTCACAGCAACGAACTTTCTTGCGGACTGCTTCTGCAGCTTCGCTTGACCAGAGTTCATCCCAGGTCTGGGTATTGAGGTTACCCATAACTTCTTTTTCCTTGGTGCCGTTACAGGGCATTACGTCGCCGAAAGGATCAATAAAGAATGTATCGAAACTCATATCGCAGGGAAGCAAACGCTTCTGAGAGAATATGTA
>JAEIGA010018980.1_pt1 | contig 10486 bp, 4 predicted proteins | sample 9270691 | NCBI WGS metagenome assembly JAEIGA01 (sample SAMN17057246, study PRJNA624740) | gut metagenome | biome: biome; isolation source: fecal sample | host: Bos grunniens | place: China: Xizang | collected 2019
AGGTTACAAAGTGTCCATCGACATCGTGAACGAAAACGGTGACGCTGTGAACGTTTCTTACGAAGGTATCATCAACGGTTTGTTTGAAGGTGAAAACTTTGGCAACCCGCCGGTACCCGTTAATGATGATGTGATCGAAACAACCGTTACCTCAGTAGGTGCTCAATTCTATGACACCAATCCGACCAACTTTACTTTGTGGTTGACTACCGAAGACGGTCCCTACAATATGTTCTTGCCCTTGTTCACTCCTGAAATCACCGACGGTGTTCTTCCGGAAGGAACTTACACTCCTTACTACGGTTCTATGGAAGAAGTTCCCGCGGGCGAATGCTTGATCAACGCAGCTGACGGTTGGGCTCACATCCAATTGGGCGAAGACGGTACTTACATTGCTTTGGATCCGGAATCTACTTTCACTGTAGAACACATGGAAGGTGCATACCGTTTGATTTTGAACATGAAGAGCGCTTTGGGTACTACCATCAAAGCTACTTACGAAGGCGTAATCGGCAAACACTGGGATTGGGATCCCGATATCACCCAACCTGGCGGTGGCGACAACCCTCAAAACGAAGTTTACGTATTCGGTGAAGCTGCATGGACCAGCGGCAACTTCTGCTTGTATTTCCGCGATGCAGCTGAAAACGGTAACGACTTGTTGTACATCGACCTCTATTGCCCGTCTTCTGTATGGAGCGTAATCCCCGAAGGTGAATATGTAATTGACCCGAATGCTGCTTGGGATGGTTCTGAATTGTCAGACTACTACATCCACGGTGCTTGGTCTGGTTGCTATATCAATGGCTACCAACCCTTGCAAAGCGGTAAAATGACCGTTGCTCACTTGGCAGAAGGTTATTCAATCACCATCGAAGGTACTGACAAAGGTGGTACTGCATTCGCTTACACTTACGAAGGTATCGTTGAACAAAATCCGGACTCTTGGTATGTAATCAACAACCCTCCGATTCCCTACAACGATGTAACCATCAATACTGAAGTGGAACTCATCCAAGGTTCTCACAACAGCCAACGTTATTATGACTTGTATGTAACCACTACCGGTGGCGAATACAAATTGTACTTGCCCTTGGTTGCCGCTGAAGACCCGGGTCTCGGTCTGATTCCTGAAGGTACTTATACCGTAGGTGGTTCAGAAGGCCAAAACTACATCAGTGCTGATGAAAGCTATATGCAAGAAGGTGAAGACGAAGAGTCTCGCATCAGCTTGGCGAAAGGTACTGTAACCGTTTCTCACTTGAGTGAAGGTTACCAAGTGGACATCGCTGTAGAAAACGGTTTGATGACTGAAATCGTTGCTTCCTACTCAGGTTTGATTTTCAAAACTGAAAACTCTAATAGCAACTTCCAAAATCCGGGCTACACCTATCCTGCTGACATCGAATTGTTCTTCGATTCAATCGAATACACTGGCGAAAGCAACGGTGGTGACATGTTCTTGTTGACCAATGCTTACGGTGACAAGATGACCCTTTCATTCAACGCTGCAAAAGTGGATGATAACGGTCAAATCGAACCGGGTGTTTACACTGCTTGCTACTGGTACGACGGTTCTGATGACTTTACTTTCAACGGTAACGACTGTGCTGCAACTTTGGTTGACTATCCTCGTGAATATCCTTACTACATGGATGGTGGTTTTATCAAAGTAGAAAAGAGCGGCAATACTTACAGCATCCTCTACGACGGTTACACTTGGATGGACACTAAGAAGCTCATCCGTGTACACTACGAAGGTCCCATTGGTGAAGAAGTAGGTGGTGAAGAAGGTCCCCTCGATGTACAATGGACTCGCGTAACCGGTACTGAAATTGGTGATAATGCTTGGGAACTTAACTTTGAAGGAACTGCCAACGGCGAAACCGTAAGAATTGAGTATGCAGGTTTCTGGCAAATGGGTGACTATACGATTGGTCGTCTTAACGAAGGTGTTTACAACGTAACTGATTCAGATTTCACAGGTAATATCGTTTACGCTTCTTCCGTATACGTAACCGTTCCGGGAGCTCCTGCAAGCGACCTCGTTTCAGGTACTGTAACCGTAAGCTGGGTAGAAGGTGGTTATGAATTCGTATTTGACGTAGCAACCATTTCTGGTTCTACCTTGAAAGCCACTTATTCAGGTCCCGTAGTTGGTATGCAAGATCCGAACACCATCGGTGGCGGTGACGACAACCAAGGCGGTGACGACAACGGCAATACCGGTGATGCTGATTTCTTGGATGTTGAATGGACTAGTGCTGTTGCTTATGACTACAGCTTCCCTCCGATCGGATATTATGCTATCACTTTTGAAGGAACCTCTAATGGCGAACGCGTATATTTCTCCGCTGAAGTTTATATGCAAAACTCTGTTCAAGGTAAATTCAACGAGGGTGTTTATGACTTAGGAGAAGTATATGAAGGTAACAAAGTGCTCTATGGTTACATCCAAGTACCTGGTGATAATGCTCCCCGCAACATCACATCCGGAACCATGACTGTAAGCGTAGTTGAGGAAGGTTACGAGTTTATCTTCGACTATGTGTCAGATACTGGTACAGTTTTGAAAGCTAAATATGTTGGCAAACTGGTTGTCGCTTAATCCAATAATAGCAAATAATGATAAATCAAGGCGCTGCAGCAATGCGGCGCCTTTTTTTTGTGCCATTTCCTTGGCGGTTGGGGCTGAAAAGTTTACATTTGTACACTGCTTAAACGATACTTCTAATTTTAGGATTATGTTTCATCGATTGATCAATGCCTGTGTCAAGCTGGTACAACGTTACCTGCCGGAACCTTTTATCTTCGCCATTCTCTTGACCTTTGTCGCCTTGGCGGCTTCCATCTTCGGGTTGGGTAATTCCCCCGTTGAGGTAGTCACTCATTGGGGGAGCGGGGTGTGGAGTTTGTTGTCTTTCTCCATGCAGATGGCCTTGGTGTTGGTCTGCGGTTCTGCGTTGGCAGATAGCGAGCCGGTACGCAAGGCGCTGGGTCGCATTGCCCGTCTCCCGAAATCTCCCGTACAAGCCATTGTGTGGGTGTCGGCCGTCTCGTTGGTGGCCTGCTGGATCAACTGGGGTTTTGGTTTGATCGTCGGGGTTATTTTTGCGAAACAGATTGCCTGTACAGTGCGGGGTGTCGATTACCGTTTGCTGATTGCCGCAGCCTACAGTGGGTTTGTGGTGTGGCATAGCGGAATTTCTGCGTCCATCCCCTTGGCCATGGCGACCCAAGGTCAAGCCTTGCTGGATGCCTCGGCCGGTTGCCTGACCGAACCGGTTCCTGTTTCACAAACCATTTTCTCCGGTTTCAACCTCATCATTGCGGGTGCGGTTACCTTGGCCCTCATTGTGATCAATGCTCTGATGCACCCGAAGGGTTCCGAAGTGGTCAGCGTAGATCCTGCATTGCTGGAAGAAAAGGCAGAGTCTGTCTCTGACAGTTTGCTGGAGGGGGGAGAAATCCAATGGACCCCGGCAGCCCGTCTGGAGAACAGTCGCCTGCTTTCGGGCTTGGTGGTCTTGTTGGGCTTGGGCTATTTGTGCATTTCCCTGTTTGTTCAAGGAGGAAATTTTGATTTGAATGCGGTCATCATGCTCTTCATGATGTTGGGCATTCTCTTGCACAAGACCCCGATCCAATACGTGCGTTCGTTGACGAAAGCTACCTCTTCTTGTGCGGGCATCTTGTTGCAATTTCCTTTTTATGCAGGGATTATGGGAATCATGACGGGCCTTTCGGCCGAAGGTGCTTCCATTGCGGGTGCCATCAGCCAATGGTGTGTGGAGATTTCCAACGAACAGACCTTCCCTTTGGTGAGTTTCTTGAGTGCCGGTCTGGTGAACATTTTCGTTCCTTCCGGTGGGGGACAATGGGCGGTACAAGGCCCGATCATGATTCCGGCGGGCTTGCAGTTGGGTGTTCATCCGGCGGTCACCGGTATGGCCTTGGCTTGGGGGGATGCATGGACCAACCTCATTCAGCCGTTCTGGGCCATTCCTGCCTTGGCCATTGCCAAGCTTGGTGCGAAAGATATCATGGGGTTCTGTTTGATCGACTTGATTGTGGTGGGCATCATCGTATGCTTGGGCTTCCTCTTCTTGGTGTAGGAAGCTAGCCACGAATCCATATTTTGCTTAGGGCACCAGGTAAATGGTGCCCTTTTGTTCTTTTTGAGCGGAGATCTGGTGATGGATTTCCGGACGGTCTCCCCAGCTGTTGTAGCCTGCCACTCCCTGGTGTTTGAAGTCAATGCAGACTTCGACATAGTCTTGTGGACGGATGTCGTTGATGTGGTGTTGGCGACGGAGTACGTTGCGGGCCGCTTCCGGGTCTTTGTTGGCAACTTGCTCGGGCGTGAGGTTCGGCCATTGGTAGTCGTGTTGGCGGGCCTCTTCCGAATCAAAGTCTTCGATGCTGTTGCGCAGGGCATTGAATTCAATGGGTTGCGCTCCGATGATGGACAGCGAGCGGCGTTGGTTGGACAAACGGAACCAACGGACGTCGGTGCGGTGTCCATTTTCTTGGGGACGGACGTAGGGGAAGTACATGGCATCGGCCGTCGTTTCGTAGCAGCCGATGTGTGCCCCGGCATTGCGGTCCACATAGTTCTCTTCAGGACCACGACCGTAGTAGGTCACTTGGTTCATGGATTTCGGGACGCGGAAGCGGAAGCCAACGCGGGGGATTTCAGCAGTCTCGGTACCGGCACTCAGGCTGGCATCCACGCGGATGATGCCGTCGTTGCGGACTTCGTAGGCAACGCAGTAGTTGTTTCCGGCCGGCAATGCATAGGTGATTGAGAGGGTGATGGCTGTCGGGGTGACCTTCTGTTCCAAGGCGGCCACGGTCCATTCCTGGCTGGAGGTCTTCCATATTTGCAGGCGTTTCGGGGCTCCGTTGCCGTAGTCGTTGTCGGTGGGAGCGCGCCAGAAGTTTGGCCGCAGACCAAAACCTTCGTGGAAGAAGGATTGTCCTTTGTATTGGTATTCTGTGACGATGCCGGTTTCCTTATTCAGCACAAAGCGTACATCTTTGGAGAAGAGGATGATCTCGGTATCATTTTCTTCCACTTGCAGTTGTTTTCCTTTGACGGGTTTCGGTGTCCAGACTTGGCCGTCGTGTACCCGGAACTGCTCGGAACCCATGGGGAAGTCTTTGGCGAAGAGCGGGTGGGAGCCTGCAAGCATCCGTACGTTCAGGAAGTATTCTTGGTTCGGGTTGAACTTGCCCCGGAAGGGGATGGTGACCGTTTCAGCTGTTTGGGCGGCTGCTGATGCGCGGAAGGTGCCGCGTTGGACCACCTTGCCGTCGGCCAACCATTCGTAGGCGAAGCTCCGTTCGCTCAGGGGGGTGAAGTAGTAGCGGTTGAAGATGCGGATGTCCAAGGCATTGCCGTTCCACGCGCTGCTGTCCGCACGTTCAAAGGCCACGTCCTGGTAGGCGTATTTTACTTCCTGGAGGGAGGGGTGCGGGGTACGGTCGGGGCTGACCAGTCCGTTGCAGACAAAGTTGCCGTCACTGGGCATGTCCTTGCCGAAATCACCGCCGTAGGCCCAGTAACCATCTCCGTTGTTTTCGACCCAGAGTCCCTGGTCTACCCAGTCCCAGATGAAGCCTCCTTGCAGGTGCGGGTATTGGTAGATGGCCTCCCATTGTGCGTTCAGGTTGCCGTTTGAGTTGCCCATGGCGTGGGAGTATTCGGAGGGCATGATGGGACGGTCTGCTCCGCGTTCACCGATGCGGTAGAACCATTGGGTGTCCGGATACTGCGGGACGTACATATCGGTGTTCCATTCCCAAATGGCACGTTCGTAGCAGACGGGCCGGTTCATCCGGTTTTCTTCCCGGCCTTTGATCCAGAGGTAGGTCTGGTAGAAATTGTATCCGTTGCCGGCTTCGTTGCCCAAGGACCAGATGCTGACGCAGGGTTGGTTTTTGTTTCGTTCGTAGTAGTTGATGGTACGGTCCATGTGCGGGGCCAACCAGGCCGGGTTGTTGCCCAAGGTGCCTCCCTTGCTCAGGTCGTAGTACATGCCGTGGGATTCAATGTTGGCTTCGTCGTACACATACAGTCCCATTTCGTTGCAGAGTTCGTAGAAACGGCGGCCTTGGGGATAGTGGCTGAGGCGGACCGCATTGATGTTGTGCTGTTTCATCAGCGTCAAGTCCTGGCGGATGCCCTCAAATGTTACGTAGTGTCCGGTCATCGGGTTGTGTTCGTGTGTGTTCACTCCTTTCATCTTGACCGGCTGTCCGTTGAGGAAGAAGAGGATGTGTGCTCGTCCGGTGCTGGCGTAGGTGCCGGAGGGGCGGATTTCAAACCGGCGGAAGCCGACGGGGTAGGGAACGAATTCTTCGGCTCCCGTTTCGTCAGTGACGTGCATCATCAGGCGGTAGAGGCGCGGGGTTTCTGCAGACCAGGTTTGGACGTTGGGCAGTTCCGCATTCCAGGTCACGGTCGTCTCGCTGTTTGCCCCGAGGGAGACCTCTTGCGAGGCTTGCCATACGGTATTTCCTTGAGTGTCTTTCAGGTAGGCCGTGTAGGTGGCTGTTTTGTTGCAGTCGTCGTTGTTTTTGAGGTAGGTCTTCAGTTCCCAGATGCCGTTGGTGTAGGTGTCATCCAGGGTGGAAAGAACTTCAAAGTCGCGGATGGAAGTGCGCGGCTGGGTCCACAAATATACATCCCGTTCGATTCCGCTGATCCGCCAGAAATCCTGGCATTCCAGGTAAGAACCGGTGCTCCAACGGAAGATTTTCAGCACCAGGGTGTTCTTGCCCGCCTGAAGGTAGGGGTCGATGCGGAATTCGGCCGTGGTTTTGGAGTCTTCGCTGTAACCGACTTCCTGGCCGTTCAAGTACACGTAAACCCCAGATTTGGCACCGTCGAGGTTCAAGAAAATGGTTTGGCCGGCCCAGTCTGCCGGTATTTCAAATTCGGTACGGTACACGCCGACCGGGTTGGCTTCCGGCAAGGTCGGCGGTCGGGGATTGCGGGGTTTGAATTCGTAGCCGTGGTTGGTGTAAATGGCGGTTCCAAAACCTTGCACTTCCCAGTTGCCCGGGACTTCGATGTCGCTCCAGTTGTGGGTGTCGCAAGTCGGGTCGGTGATGTCGGCAGGCAATTCTTGGTAGGCTTCTACGAAGAAGAATTTCCAGGTCCCGTTCAACGAGCGGTAGCGGCAGCCTTCAAAAACGGGCCAGTGCTCGGCTGCTGGATAACCCAGTTCAGCTGTCGCAGCAGAGGGATAACTCATGAACGTTGTTCGGGGGTATTCCCGGTTTTTGGACACAACATTGATGTCTTGCCAGTAGGGCAGGGTTTCTGCATAGGAAGAGAACGAACAGACGGCCCAAAGGCACAACAGGAAGAAAATTCTTTTCATAAGATTTATTTTATACGGACAACGAAGATAATAAATATCGTCGAAAACAATCTTTTTTAGTATCATTGTGGTATGGAAACAAAACAAATCTTGCGCAAGCAAATGGCACAGGCCAAGAAGGCCCTCTCACCCGAAGAGAAAATCCAACGTTCGTCCCGAATTTTTGACCGTCTGGAAGCCCTGCCGGCTTTTCAGTCAGCCAAGAAGGTGCTGTTGTACTGGTCCCTACCGGACGAGGTGCAAACCCCGGCCTTCGTTCTGAGATGGGCGGCGCAGAAGGAGATTTACCTGCCGGTGGTGCAGGGTGAGGATTTGGTCATCCGGGCCTTTTGTGGAACCGAAGATTTGGTGGAGGGTAGTCTTTCCTCCATTCCCGAGCCTTCTGTCGCAGCCGAAGAGATTTCTTTGGACCAGGTGGATCTGGTGGTCGTTCCCGGTGTGGCCTTTGACCCGAAAGGTGGACGGATGGGCCGTGGCAAAGGTTTCTATGACCGTTTGTTGTCTTCGGAGCAGGGTCCAGGACCGGTGAAGGTCGGTGTTGCCTTTGATTGTCAGGTGGTGGATGCGGTCCCGCGCGATTTTCGTGATGTGGCCATGGACTATGTTTTGTGGGAGTCCGGTCAGGCCCGTGTAAACCGTGTATGTGCTTTGTTTGGTATTGAATACCCGATTGTAGCCGGCGGTATGGTCTGGTGTAGTGGCTGGCGGTTGGCCGCGGCGGTGAGTGCCGCGGGTGGCTTGGGTTTGATTGGTGCCGGTTCGATGAAGCCGGAACTCTTGCGCGAGCACATCCAAAAATGCAAGGCAGCGACCTCCAAGCCCTTTGGGGTGAACGTCCCGCTGATGTCTCCCTATGCAAGCGAATTGATGGATGTCATTCTGCAGGAGCATGTGCCGGTAGTCTTTACCTCGGCCGGTAGTCCGAAGGTCTGGACCGCACGTTTGCACGAGGCGGGCATTCGGGTGGCCCACGTCGTTTCCAGTTCTGTCTTTGCCAAGAAGAGTCAGGACGCTGGTGTGGACGCTGTTGTGGCCGAAGGCTTTGAGGCCGGTGGACACAACGGACGCGAAGAGACCACGACGATGGTGCTCATTCCGCAGGTTCGTTCAGCCATCCACATTCCGTTGTTGGCTGCTGGAGGGATTGGCAACGGTGCCGGTATGGCCGCCGCCTTGGCCTTGGGAGCGGAAGGTGTGCAAGTTGGAACCCGTTTTGCCTTGACCCAGGAGAGCAGCGCCAGCGAGGCCTTCAAACAACTTTGTCTTACTTTGAAAGAAGGAGACACAATGCTTTCTCTCAAGAAGGTTTCTCCGACCCGTTTGATCCGCAACGAATTCTTCCGCCAGGTAGCCGAGGCAGAAGACCGAGGTGCTGGAGCGGAGGACCTGAAAGCACTCCTGGGTCGTGGACGCGCCAAGCTGGGTATGTTCGATGGCGACTTGGACGAAGGCGAGTTAGAGATTGGTCAGGTGGTATCCTTAATAAAAGATCTGCCGTCCGCTTGTGAAGTCGTCCGGCAGATGATCTTAGAATACAATCAGCACGTGGCTGCTTTATTTCCATTCAATTTCGACCACAAAGTCGATCGCGTCAGGGATTGCATCCAGGCGTAAGAGAATGCCGTCCTTGTCTTGGGTGTAGCGGACCGGCGTACGGTTGTCAAACTGCACACACGATTTTACCTTTTTGTCTTTGCTGATCGGCAAGAAGATGCCGGTGTCTTCCGCATTGAGGATGTGGACGAAGGTCTTGTTGCCTTTTTGGGTGGTTACGCCCCATTCACGGGGTTCTACTTGGCCGCCGCGGGTTCCGTACAGGGTCTCGCCGTAGGTTTCCATCCACGCACCTACTTCTGCCATGCGTTCCAAAGCTTGGTCCGGGAAGGCTCCGTCGGGGCGGGGTCCCACATTCAGCAGCAAGTTGCCGTTCATACCGGCCGCACGTACCAGCAAGTGAATCAGTTCTTTGGTGGACTTGTAGTTGCGGTCTTGAATCTTGTAGCCCCACATGCCGTTCATTGTTTGGCAGGTTTCCAGTGGTAGTTGGCTGATGTCTTGGCCCGAGAGGCCCGCCAGGTTTTGTCCCGGAAGGTCGCGTTCAAAGATCTGGATGTCTTCGCCCGGGTACGGGGTGATGTGGTGTTTGTTGGCAACCATACAGCTCGGTTGCAAGGCGTGGACGAGTTTGTATTGTTCTTCCAATTGCCAGTCGAAGCCCGGTTGTTGGTCTTTGTCCCAAAGACCGTCGAACCAGATTGCACCGATCGGGCCGTAGTTGGTCAGCAGTTCGGTAAGTTGTCGGTTCATGAAGTTGTAGTAGCCTTCCCAGTCCGGAGCGAGGGTGCGGCCGGTGTTGTGGCCCGTGCGGCCCAGCGGGTAGTCGGGACGGAACCAGTCAATGTGGGAATAGTAAAGGTGGAGGCGGATGCCTTGTTTGTGGCATTCGTCAGCCAGTTCTTTCAGTACGTCACGGCCGAACGGAGTGCCGTCCACAACGTTGTAATCCGATTCTGCTGTGTGGAACATGGAGAAACCGTCGTGGTGGCGGGTGGTGAAACAAATGTATTTGGCACCACAGGCTTTGACCGCTGCTACCCATTCCGCTGCATTGAATTTGGAGGGGTAGAAGGCTGCCGGCAAGTGTTCATATTCATCAATGTCCAATCCGCCAGAGTGCAGGGCCCATTCGCCACGAGCGACCATGCTGTACACTCCCCAGTGGATGAAGATACCAAACTTATTGTCCTGGAATTCTTTACGAGCACTCAGAATCTCCGGGGTCGGTTCGTAGATCCAGTCTCGGTCGGGTTCGGTTTGTGCAACCAGCGAGGGACTAACCAACAGCAAACTCAGCAGCAGTCCCAATGATTTCATAGTTTTTTTCATAATGTTTCAGTTTCGTAGTTCACAAAAGTAACTAAAAACCTTGAAAGATGTTACCTTTGTGCAGAAATTGACGTACCATGAAACGAATCATCGCCTATTTGACTGCTTTGGTCCTGATGTTGGGTTGCACGGCTTGCGGCAACCAAGAGCCTGCTTTTGATCCCAACTCTAATTTTCACTGGGCAAAACGTGTGCTCTCCCCGGCAGAT
>JAEIGA010018981.1_pt1 | contig 10485 bp, 10 predicted proteins | sample 9270691 | NCBI WGS metagenome assembly JAEIGA01 (sample SAMN17057246, study PRJNA624740) | gut metagenome | biome: biome; isolation source: fecal sample | host: Bos grunniens | place: China: Xizang | collected 2019
ACAATCGGATTCTTCGATGCTCTTCTCAAGATGATTCACCCTATCATGCCGTTCATCACTGAGGAACTCTGGCAGAACATGGCTGAGCGCAAGGAAGGGGAGACTATCATGAACCAGCGTTATCCTCAGGCTAAGGCATACGATGCTGACTTCATCTCAGCATTCGAGATGGCTTGCGAGGCTGTAGCAGGCGTACGTAACATCCGTCAGAGCAAGAACCTTTCACCACGCGAGGCTCTCGATCTCAAGATCAAGGGTGTTTTCCCTGCTGAGGTTCTTCCTGTAGTTACAAAACTTGCCAATGTAACAGTGGGCGAGGCTGAAGGCGACCTTTCTACAGCTCAGAGATTCATGGTAAGAACAGTCGAGATGTTCGTTCCTCTCACTGGTCTTATCAACGTTGAAGAGGAGGTTGCCAAGCTTGAAGCTGAGCTTGCATACCAGCAGAAATTCCTCGACAGCGTACGCAAAAAGCTCTCAAACGAGCGTTTTGTAGCCAACGCACCAGAGGCAGTAGTAGCTGTTGAGCGCAAAAAAGAGGCGGATTCTCTCTCAAAGATCGAAAGTATTACTGCTACACTTAATGCACTGAAAAACAACTGATAAAACATAGTTGTTAAAGGTGATAACATTTTTGTTATGTCTAAATTCGAGCATTTTTTGGAGGTAAGATACTATGAAACCGACCAGATGGGCATAGTTCATCATTCCAATTACATCAGATATTTTGAGTGCGGAAGGATGGCTATGCTCGAAGACGTCGGATTGCCTATGCACAAGATAGAAGCGGCAGGAGTAATGATGCCGATCACTGGAGTTGACTGCAGATACAGAATTCCTGCAAAACTTGGCGACAGGCTGAGAATAGTGACGATGATCAATGAAATGCCGAGAGCGAGGTTGACAGTTAATGCAGAGATTTACAATCAGCATGACCAGATGCTCTGCTCCGGTTCGGTTTCAATGGGATTCATCGATGCAGTCAGCAGACGACCTATCCGTTGTCCGCAGATGCTGATAGACATATTTAAGGACCATATAAACATTTGATATTATGACCACATTGTATTTCTTGCCTCTTATGATAGGCACATGGGAATGGGTGATCATTGCCTTGGTTGTTCTCCTTCTCTTCGGTGGAAAGAAGATTCCTGAACTGATGAAAGGTCTTGGAAAAGGCGTAAAAAGCTTTAAGGACGGCATGAAGGGCGTTGACGATGAAGTGAAAGAGATTAAAAAGGATCTCGATTCTGATAAATAGTCAACGATAGTGTCGAACTCTGGTGAAATGACATTCTGGGATCACCTTGACGTACTTCGTGCAAGCATATTCCGAATAGCGATAGTCCTGCTGGCTACAGCGATAGTGCTATTCGTTTTTAAGGATTTCTTGTTCGGACAAGTGATTCTGGCCCCTTCTCATAAGGATTTCTTCCTGTACAGATGGCTTGGGGCAGATTTTTCATTGTCACTTGTCAATATTGAGGTGACAGCCCAGTTCATGATACATATGAAGATGGCATTTCTGTGTGCCATAGTCATTACCTTCCCATATATGATATACAAGGTATGGCAGTTCATCGCACCTGCCTTGTATGATCATGAAAAGAAGGCAGTCAGCAAAGCATTCCTTTTCGCTTCGATACTGTTCTACGTCGGTATCACAATCGGTTATGTGCTGATTTTCCCGTTGATGCTCAGATTTTTTGCTGATTATCAGGTCAGCGCTGAAGTACCGAATACGTTTTCTCTTACTTCATATATATCATTACTGACATCGATGGTATTGACCTTTGGAATTGTATTTGAGTTTCCGACGCTTGTCGCTGTGCTCTCAGGGATAGGTATATTGAAAAAGGACACATTGAAGAAATTCAGAAGACACGCGGTTCTGGCTGTAGTGGTGCTGGCGGCTATAATTACACCTTCGGGAGATCCGTTCTCACTCATGATAGTAGCGATTCCGCTTTACCTTTTATATGAGTTCAGCATACTAATATGTCGTGCCAGACAACCTGAAACCATTGAAGAATAACAACTTATGATATCAATTAATAATCTGACAGTCGCTTATGGAGGCTTTACTCTGCTGAATGAAATCAATTTTCATATCAGCGAGAGTGACAAGATAGGTCTTGTCGGTAAGAATGGTGCCGGCAAATCAACTATCTTGAAGCTTATCTGTGGTCTCCAGAGCCCGACCAGCGGAAAAGTTGCGGTACCAAGTGGAGTAAAGATCGGGTATCTGCCTCAGATTATGGAACATCATCGTGGAAGAAGTGTCATCGATGAAGCTATGACAGCGTTTGCCGAGATGTTCGAACTCGAAGCGGAAATAGAGAAAATTACAGTAGAACTGTCTGAGCGTCAGGACTATGAATCGCAGGAATATCACAATCTAATAGTCAGGATGAACGAGGTGAATGACCGTCTTGCATATACACGTTCAGATAATCCTCAGGTGCTCGCAGAGAAGACCTTGTTAGGTCTTGGATTCAAATATGATGAATTGGGCAGACCGACAGAGACATTCAGTCAGGGCTGGAACATGCGTATAGAACTGGCTAAAATTCTTCTTTCCAAACCTGATGTGCTGCTTCTCGACGAGCCGACAAACCACCTTGACATTGAATCCATAGAATGGCTTGAGGAATATCTCAAGGACTATCGCGGTTCATTGGTTCTCATCTCACATGACAGAAAGTTCCTAGATAATGTGACGAATCGTACCGTGGAGATCATGGTTGGTCGTATTCACGACTATAAAGTGCCATATAGCAAGTATTTGGAACTTCGTCGTGAACGACTGGCACAACAACAGGCTGCTTATGAGAACCAGCAGCGAATGATTGAAAAGACTGAGGAGTTCATTGAAAAGTTCAGATATAAGCCGACCAAATCCAATCAGGTACAGTCGCGCGTAAAGCAACTTGAAAAGCTTGAAAGGATCGAGGTTGACATTGAGGACAGGTCGACATTGAGCGTTAAATTTCCTCCAGCACCGCGTTCCGGTGACATCGCATATAAGGGAGTGGATCTGCGCGTGGGATATGGAACAAAGGTAGTTTTTGATGATGCTCAGATTGAGGTGCGCAGGGGAGAGAAAGTTGCTCTGGTCGGACGTAACGGTGAAGGTAAGACAACTCTTATGCGCGTGATAATGAGAGAGTTGGATGTAATGGCAGGCGAATCCAAAGTCGGCCATAATGTCAACATCGGTTATTACGCACAGAATCAGGAAGACATACTTGACAAGAATGATACAGTGTTTGGTACTCTGGACAGAATTGCAGTCGGAGATATCCGTCTGAAGCTGCGCGATATTCTCGGTGCCTTCCTGTTCAAGGGCGAGGATATAGATAAGAAAGTGGCGGTTCTGAGTGGAGGAGAAAGAGCGAGACTTGCAATGGCCAAGCTCATGCTTAAACCATACAATCTTCTAGCACTCGACGAGCCTACCAACCACATGGATATCAGGTCTAAAGATATTCTTAAACAGGCACTTAAGGCCTTCGATGGTACTTTGATCATAGTTTCTCACGACCGTGATTTTCTCGATGGTCTGGTAGATAAGCTTTATGAGTTCCGTGATGGTAAGGTTAAGGAACATCTGGGCGGTGTTCAGGAGTTTCTCGAGCGCAGAAAACTTGAAAATCTCTCCGAGTTGGAGCGCCATGCCAAGACTGCTGCAGAAGAGAAGCCTGTAGAAGTGATACAGAAGAAGGAAGAGGCCAAGCAGGAGTACGAGGCCAAGAAGTTTGTATCTAAAGAAGAGAAAAAGATAAAGAATCGTATCTCATTCTTAGAGAAGAAGATAGAGGAATACGAAACAAAGATGGCTGAGATCGAGTCAAAGCTTATGAATCCTGGTCCGGAGGACGATGTTATGGATCTGACTCGCGAGTATCTGGAGAATAAGAGAGAGCTGGACTACAAGATGGAGGAGTGGTCGGAGCTCAATGAAAAACTTGAAAATTTCTGATTTTGTAACATTATATTCCAGTGACCCCGCCTGCTTTCAGCAGGCACCCCTAGCCGGGGGTGGCATGTCACTTCCATATAATATCACAAAATCTAAACAAAATACACGAATTTTAAATTGACCATAATAGAAAACGCAATGGAAGAAAATAAAATGCAATATTTGTTTGGCATGCATCCGGTGCTGGAGGCTGTCAAGGCAGGAAAGAAGTTCGACAAGGTGTTGTTGAAGCAGGGCCTTGAGGGGCCACAGTTCAGAGAACTTCTTGATTTGCTGAAACAGAATGAGATTCCATTCCAGTTTGTTCCAGGCGAAAGGCTCAATAGAGCAGTGCGCGGAGCCCATCAGGGAGTACTTGCGTATATTTCTCAGATTGAGTATGTTGATATTGAACAACTTGTAAACAATGCACTTGGATGCAGCGAAAATCCTCTTTTGGTCATTCTCGATGGTGTAAGCGACGTACGAAACCTTGGTGCCATTGCCCGCAGTCTTGAATGTGCAGGTGGCAACGGTATTATAGTACCTGCCAAGGGCGGAGCAGCGATCAATGCAGAGGCTGTAAAATCTTCGGCAGGAGCCCTTATGAGAATGGACACTTGCAAGGTGTCAAATCTGAGAGTCGCAGCATATTACCTGAAACAGAGCGGATTCAGACTTGTAGCAGCAACAGAGAAGACTGATAATCTGATCTACGACGTAGACATGACCGGTCCTGTTGCAATCATCATGGGATCTGAAGGTAAAGGTATTTCTCAGGCAATGCTGGACCTGGCAGATGACAAGGCTGCTATTCCGATGGCCGGAGAGATCACCTCACTCAATGTGTCTGTTGCATCTGCAGTACTTATGTACGAGGCTGTAAGACAGCGTCTTAATAAATAATCATTAAATCATAAGCATATGAGACAGTTTCTTTTAATAGCATTTGTTTCAGTCTTTTCATGCATGATAGCTTCAGCACAGCCGGAAAAGACAATCAAGAAGGATTTCGAGAGATTTTCTACAATCAATGTACAAGATAAGTTTGTTGTCAAATTCAAACACTCTGAAAAATATTCCGTGCATATCACTTCTGATGAAAGAATTGCAGCGCACGTTCAGGCATATGAAAAGAACGGCACACTTTTCCTTATACTTGATGAAAAGGAATACACAAAAGAGCTGAAAAAAGAGCTCAAGAAAAAGGGAGCCGCAGAGCCAAAACTTGAAGCAACTGTTTACATGCCAACAATCAAGTCATTAGTATTCAGCGATAAGGCAACTCTGGCTCAATGTGACATGTTTGACACCGATGACTTTACTCTTACTGCCACCAATAACGCAGAAATCCATCATCTGAAGATTAACTGCAGAACTGCTGAAATCGAAATGTCTAAGAATGCAGAATTGAATGCGGAGTTCAGGGTAATAGGAAAGCTGAACCTGACAGCTTCAAATTCATCCAATATTGAACTCAAACAGAAGGGCGGAGTGTCTACAATCGAGATGAACAATTCGGCGAAATTGGAGATGAGAGGAGATATTCAGGAAATGAAAATAACTTCAGCTTCCAGTTCGGAATCTCATATTGCAGGTAAAGCAGATGATCTTACAGTAAAAGCATCAGGAAGCTCAAGGACAGACACCGAACTTCTTGAAGTCAGCAAGGCAATGATCACTCAGGAGGGATCATCAAAATGCCATGTCAATGTTCTTGACAAAATGTTCGTCAACCTTACAGACGGATCGATGCTTACTTTCAAGAACAAACCGGACATCATCATTGACAGAATCGTGAATTCCACTCTCATCAGACATGATGATCCAAAGAGAAAATAATGTTTCTGCTTGATTCACACTGCGATACGCCATCTCATATACTTCGTTTAAGAGATCTTTCGGCGGATAACAAATACGCACATGTCGACTTTCCCAAGCTTCGAAGAGGGGGAGTCGACGGTGCTTTTTTTGCACTTTATACCCCTGCTTCATACACATCTGAAGAAGCATATATTTATGCGAATAGAATGCTTCAGGGCGTCAGGGAAACGCTTGATGCCAACAGTGCAGCTGCAAGAATGGCATCATCTGCAGAAGAAGCATATAAAAATCAAGCAGAAGGGGTGTTTTCTGTATTTCTTGGGCTTGAAAACGGAACACCTATCGGTTCTTCACTTGACCGATTGACAGAATTTTACGATGCGGGTGTGAGATATATGACCTTGTGTCACTCGCGTGATAATGAAATATGTGACTCTTGTGCGTCGGAGAAAGGCAGATGGAATGGTATCAGCCCGTTCGGAAGGGAAGTGATACGTCACATGAACCAGCTTGGCATGCTGATAGATGTGTCCCATATTTCAGACAAAGCTTTTTATGATGTCCTGGAAACATCTTCCAAGAGCGTGGCTGCAACCCATTCATGCTGCAGGGCCTTATGCAATCACCCACGGAACATGACCGATGAGATGATACGTGCTCTTGCAGAGGCCGGTGGTGTCATCCAGATCAATTTCTACCCACTTTTCCTTGATGACGGATTCAACTCGATCTTGAATTCTTCCGGAATAATGAACTATGGTGAAAGAATTGAGAATGAATTCATTGCAGATCCTGGAAATGCAGCGAAACGCTCTGCATGGAATAAGGTGCAGGAAGAATTGCAGTCATTGACCAGGCCATCGTTCAGAAGAATTGCCGATCATATCGACCACGTGGTTTCTCTGGTAGGAATCGACCATGTCGGAATCGGATCGGATTATGATGGCATTGAGGTTACCCCACAAGGCATGGAGGACATTTCATTGATGCCGCGACTATTCGAGGAACTGAAATCAAGGGGATATGCAGACACTGATCTTGACAAGATCGCTTCAGGCAACTTCTTCAGGATCCTGAATCAATGAGTCTTTCTGTGTTTAGGATTCTGATGCAGCACCACCACTATCACCGCTGCAAGAATCAGAACAATGCCTATAAATGATTTCAAATAAAGGTGTTCGTTCAGGAAAGCAATGCCAAGAATAACAGCAGTAACCGGCTGAAGTGCGCCTAAGATTGAGGTGAGAGTCGGACCTATTCTGCGAACAGCCTTTACTCCGGTGAAATTAGACACCATTGTTGACCATAAGCCGAGTCCAAGAACATACAGCCAGCTCTTTCCGTCCGGAATCATTGTTATTCCACCTTCAAATATTGCTTCGCATACAATAAAGTATAGCGCACTTAGCATCATTATCCAGGTATTGAACTTGACAACTTCGATCTTATCTGCTCTCAGGCGTTTCATAAGGATATAATAAGCCGCAAAAGTGAAAGCCGATATAAGAGAACAGGCGAGTCCTAACGTCGTATTTCCTCCTTCTACAACAAGGCTGTCACCCGAAGCAAGCAGATACACGCCTAATATGGACACAGCAATGGCAATTATATCCACCAATGATTTATGTTCGCCAAAAATGAACATCATGCACAATGCAACAATCACCGGATACATGAAATTGATGGTAGATGCAATACCGCTTGAAATATTGGCGTAGCCGATAAGCAGGGTAACAGACGTTATGGCTCGAAGGGAACTGAGAAGAATTATCTTCCATGATTCGTTCCAGGAATTAGGCAAGAGACTCTTCTTCTTACATAATGCATATATGACAAGTACAATTCCAGCTATGCCCCATCGATAAGAAAGTATATCAAAATTGGTGAGTCCCACAGCAATCAATCCGAGACTGAAAAGAGGGGAGAAACCAAAAGAAGCTGAAGATAAAACGGCATAAAATATACCATTTAACCTTATTCGTTTCTTCTTTTTCTCGTAAATTAGATTATGTGGACTCATTTTGCTAAATTTTATTTAATTCACTATATATCAATCAATTAGATTAAAATAATAAATCCTTATCGTTTACAAAAGTTTATGAAACAAAAATGTTTTACGCCCAAACAAATATGTTTCATTAATTAATAATCAGTACTTTAACTCGTTTACAAGTTTTATCCTTAGGATATTGAGTGCATTGGCCGTAAATCGCTCAATATTACGTTTCCTATCACCTTTGAATACCATTTTATAGGTCTCTGTACCATATTGTGAACTTACTCCGATCCATACAGTACCCACTGGTTTAACTTCACTGCCACCTCCAGGACCTGCTATACCTGAAGTCGCCACAGAATAATCACTACCGGTAATCCGCCTTACGCCTTGGGCCATTGCCGCAACACATTCACTGCTGACAGCACCGAATTTATCAATGATTTCCGGATCCACACCCAAAATACCAGTCTTGACTGAATTCGCATATGATGTGACAGAGCCGAGATAGTACTCAGATGACCCTGGCACTGAAGTGAACATGGATGAAATCATTCCTCCGGTACATGATTCTGCTGCACTTAGAGTCAATCCTGAGCTTACAAGCATCCTTCCTATGCACTCTTGCAGAGTGTCATCCTGTTCAGAATACAGAGAATCGCCTATATATGGCCTTAAACGAGCCAATTCGGCCTCAATTCGGGCTTCTGCGTCTTCTTGCCTACATCCATATATTGAAAGCCTTAAACGCACGCCTGTGAGGGCATTTGGAAGATATGCAAGATGTATGTCGTCAGGAAGCGAATCTTCCCATGGTTCAATAAGTTTGGAAAGCGCAGATTCAGCTATTCCGAAAGTCATTACAGTTTTGTGATATATATCTGATAATGAATAGCTTGATCTTATATCGGACAGTACATCATCCAATGCACCTATAGCTTCAAAAGGAACACCAGGAAGAGAATAAAGAGTTGCCTGATGACCAAATCGGTCTTCATCGAATCTGAAGACCATTATCGGGGCTGTGCCAAGTCTGTTCGGAATGACCTCACATGTATCCGGAACCGAGGCTTGTGCAAGATTAATATCCAGTACATCAAGACCGCGTGAACTTAAAATCCTATGAACGATTTCAAGCTGTCGGACATCAGTCTTATATCCGGACGCACCAGACAGCTCTGCAAGGGCAGATTTTGTCACATCGTCTTTAGTCGGACCCAGACCTCCAGTCACCACGACAATCTCATTACTCTGAAGCTCACGCTCGAGAGAACTAACTATCTCATGATGCTCATCACTTATGGAAATCATGCGTGATACCTTGATACCCAACGAATTGAGAGCTCTTGATATGTGGGATGAATTAGTATCTACAACCTGACCGATAAGTATTTCATCACCTATCGTACAAATTGACGCTGTGGATATCTTATGCATTCTCAAGGTGCTTTATAATCTTCTTGACCAGACCTGGACCTTCATAAACGAAACCTGAATATATCTCTACGAGAGAAGCACCGGCATCAAGCATTTCCTTGGCATCTTCTCCAGACATGATGCCGCCGACACCGATGATAGGCAGTTTACCCATAGATTTCTCGTGAATATAGCGTACAAGTTCTACATTTTTCTTATGTAGAGGGGCTCCGGAGAGACCTCCGTTACCAATTTTATCAATTTTCGCCTGATCGATTGTCAGTCCGTCACGGCTTCTTGTGGTATTACCGGCAACAATACCGTCTATTCCGGAACGAAGACAATAGTCTATGATATCATCAAGCTGTGCATGTGCAAGATCCGGAGAAACCTTAAGCAATACAGGCCTGTATGTATCATAATACATGCGCAGATCAAGAATGCGGTCAACTATATCAGACAGGAATGAAATATCTTGTAACGAAGTGAGTCCCACTACATTAGGACATGAAACATTCACGACGAACATGTCTACGAAATCGTAGAGCAGTCCAAAAGCATTTTCATAATCCTTTGCAGCATCTTCGTTGATACTGGATGTGTTCTTTGAGATATTTGCGGCAACAATGACCTTAGGACGTTCCTTCTTCAGATGTTCAACAGCATTCTTGACACCCTTGTTATTGATTCCGAAACGGTTTATGATAGCCTTATCAGCAGGTACTCTGAAGCATCTCGGCTTTGGATTTCCATCCTGGGGCTTTGGTGTAAGAGATCCTATCTCAACAAAGCCGAAGCCGAAATTGGCCATATCATTATAATGTTCACCGTTCTTGTCAAGTCCGCCTGCAAGTCCTACAGGATTAGGAAAAGTAATGCCGAAAACTTCCTTTTCAAGCTTAGGAGATTTACGCTTATATATTGCACGCATAATCGACTGTGCAAAAGGAACATGCTTCAGAAAAGAAAGCACTGAGAAAATCATATTATGTGCTGTCTCAGGATTGAAGCAGAAGAGAATAGGCTTCAAAAAGTACTTGTACATATCTTAAAATTATAAAACATACAAAGATACAAAAAAAATCCTTTACCTACATTTCCTGAAAAGTACCATCATCAAACATAATAATAATTTTTGCTACATTACGTTGTTTTACAAATGGTTGCATAGCTTCTTTTAAAGTATTGATATCAGTCAGGAATTGCGTCTTCTGCTCAACGGCCGGTAAATCATCAGGAATAATTGATTCTCGAGACGTTGATTCAGTGTCTTCGATGTCATATTCAG
>JAEIGA010018982.1_pt1 | contig 10485 bp, 11 predicted proteins | sample 9270691 | NCBI WGS metagenome assembly JAEIGA01 (sample SAMN17057246, study PRJNA624740) | gut metagenome | biome: biome; isolation source: fecal sample | host: Bos grunniens | place: China: Xizang | collected 2019
AAAGAAGCGTTCTTTCATTTTTTGGGATTAAAATACCACTTTACTTAGGCAGTGTAAATGGCAGCTTTGAGAGCCATACCGAAAAAAACGATTTCAAACTATTGGGTGAAAAACTGCCCATAAGTATTCAAACAAAGAATTTTGAAATGACCAATGAAAAGGTAGTCATTGTATCTAAAGACATTCTTTTAAAGGATCTTGACGGGCTTTTAAAGGCAGAGGCTCAAAAAAATAATATCGGCGTTTTTGAGTTTAAAAACCGAGAATATGAGGAAACAAAGGACGGTATAACCCTTAAAGCGATAATCGCCGCCGAAGAAAATATTGCAGAACCTGAAATTTTGTTATTTAGTAGTGGAAATTAAGAAAAAATGTGGTATAATGTAATAGAATGTATTAAAATTTTTATGTTGTTAAGGAGCGTAATAATTGTTCGAGCAGACGGTTGATATTGAAAGGATAGAGCAGATTGTAAACCTGTTCGGAAACTTCGACGAAAATATAAAGCGTATCGAAAAGAAATACAAGGTAATAATAACCTCACACGGAAGTCAGATAAAGATTAAAGGTGATGTCACCGATGTTATGAATGCGGCACGAACCGTTGAGGGTCTGCTTGCTATGATTAACAAGGGCGAGCAGATAACTGAGCAGAGCATTAACTATGTTGCAAGCCTCGTTGAGGACGGGGAAGATGGAAAAATCAGCGCCCTTACTAATGCTGACTGCGTTTGTATAACCTCAAAGGGTAAGCCTGTAAAGCCTAAAACAATCGGTCAAAGGCAGTATGTTGAGGCGATTAAAAAGAAGACCGTAACAATAGGCGTAGGCCCTGCGGGAACAGGAAAAACTTATCTTGCGGTTGCAAGTGCGGTAAACGCTTTCCGTGCCAAGCAGGTAAACCGAATTATTTTAACCCGTCCTGCAGTTGAGGCGGGGGAAAAGTTAGGCTTCCTGCCGGGCGACCTACAGCAAAAGGTTGACCCTTATTTAAGACCGCTTTATGACGCTCTTTTTGATATGATGGGTGCTGAGAACTTCCAAAAATGTCAGGAACGCGGAGATATTGAAGTGGCACCGCTTGCTTATATGCGTGGCAGAACCTTGGACGACAGCTTTATTATTCTTGACGAGGCGCAAAATACCACAACTGAGCAAATGAAGATGTTTTTAACCCGATTGGGTTTTAATTCAAAGGCAGTTGTCACGGGGGATATCACACAGATAGACCTGCCTGACGGTAAGCGTTCGGGTCTTAAGGACGCAGTAAGGATTCTTAAAAATATAGACGATATTGCAATTCATCAACTAACAGGCCGTGATGTTGTTCGCCACCGCCTTGTTCAGGAAATTATAAAAGCTTACGAAAGAAGTGCTGAAAAGAAATGAGTGTAAAGGTAACCATTACAGACAAGCAGAAAACAATAAAGCTCCCCACGGGTACAAGGCTTCTTATCAGAAAGGCTTGCACCGCAACCCTTAAGCTTGAGGGTTTTGATGACCCTGCCGAGGTGGAAGTTACATTAGTAAATGATGACACTATAAGAGAAATGAACAGTAAGTTCCGCAATATTGACGCATCCACCGATGTGCTCTCTTTCCCCCTTGGCGAAAACGGCGTTTATGATCAAAATCCCGAAACGGCGGCTAAAATGCTTGGTGATATTGTTATATCGGTTGAGCACGCCGTTTCACAAGCAGACCTTTACGGCCACGGTATCGAGCGTGAAATGGCTTTCCTGACCGTTCACTCAATGCTTCATCTCTTGGGGTATGACCACGAAAACGGGGGACTGGAGAAGACCGTTATGCGGGAAAAAGAGGAAAACGTACTTGACGCTTTAGGTCTTGCAGTCAATAAAATCTAATACATAAGGGAAGAATAAATGAAAGAGAAATCAGCTTTTATTACAATTATAGGCAGACCTAATGTGGGAAAATCGTCCCTGATGAACCGAATTTTGGGTCAAAAGGTAGCCATTGTTTCGGACAAGCCCCAGACCACACGAACTAAAATTTCCGGTATTTTAACCAAGGGCGCAGACCAGCTTGTTTTTATCGATACACCGGGTTTTCACAAGCCGAGGAATGTGCTTGATAAAAATATGAACAGGGCTGTAAGCGACGGTATGGCAGATGTTGATGCCGCTGTACTTGTGGTTGAGGCGGCACCCAAGTTTAGCCTTGAGGGCGGTTTGCCGCCGGCAGAGACCGAGCTTATAAAGGAACTCAAAAGAAGAAATCATCACGCTGTGCTTGTTATTAACAAAATAGATATCCTCCAAAATAAGGAAGCCCTTTTAACCCTTATTACTCTTTATACAAAGGAATTTGACTTTGATACGGTAGTGCCACTTTCGGCAAAAACGGGGGACGGGGTAAATATCCTTTTAAACGAGCTTTATAAATTTTCAAAACCCTCTCCCCATTATTTTGACGATGATGATATAACAGACCAGCCCGAAAAGGTAATGGTAGCCGAAATGATAAGGGAAAAGCTGCTGCGGAGTCTCGAAAAGGAGGTGCCCCACGGTATTGCGGTTGACCTTGAACGCTTTGTGGAGCGTGATACGGCAGAGGGCGAGCCTATTGTAGAGGTTGAGGCTACTATTATTTGCGAAAAAGAGTCCCACAAGGGCATTATTATTGGCAAGGGCGGGGTAATGCTTAAAAAAATCGGCACCTTAGCACGCCGTGATATTGAAGAATTTTTCGGAATTCGTGCATCTGTCAAGCTTTGGGTAAAGGTGAAGGAAGACTGGAGAAACAGGCAAGGCCTTATCCACACCTTTGGTCTTGATTAAATTTTGTTTACTGTAATTTCCTATTATAATACCGTCTTAATGGTGAAAACTTTTAATGTTATCTTTAACGACAGGCGGTAAAATGAATGGAAAACGAAAATTTGTGGAATAATTTTTTAAAAAGCGGCAGCGTAAGTGATTATTTAACCTTTGCAAGTCTGCGTAAGGAGAACGAGGTAAGTGGAAGAGAATCAGTCCCGCTTTACAACCGAGGCTTTAGTGATAAAGGAAATGAGCGTGGGGGAGAGTGACCGACTGGTCACTCTCTTCACCCGAGATTACGGCATAATCCGTGCGTTTGCGGCGGGAGCTAAGTCTATAAAATCGAAAAAAGGCACAGCAACCTCCCTGCTTACATATGGTAGCTTTACAATTCTCAAAAAAAAGGACACTTATAAAATATATGAGGCCACCCCGATTCGTCTGTTTTTCGCTGCGGGAAGCAGAATTGATGTATTGGCTTTAGCCCAATATTTTTGCGAGCTGTGCGGCGTAATAGTTTCCTCCGGCATACCGGACGGGGAATTTTTGCGTCTTATATTAAATTCTCTCCATTTCTTAATCAAGGAAAGGCGTTATCCCCCGCTGATTAAGGCTATAACCGAGCTTAGAGCCGCTGCGCTTGCAGGCTTTATGCCTAATTTGGTCGCCTGTGAGGGCTGCGGAAAATTTGAGGACGATATAATGTATTTTAATATTTCAGAGGGCAGGCTTTTATGTCCTGACTGTAAGGCGAATTCGGGCGGGCTGACTCCCATTGACCCCACGCTTTTGTCTGCAATGCGCCATATTGTTTATTCGGAATTTTCAAGGCTCTATTCATTTACAATACCCGAGGAAAGTGCGAACCGCCTTTCTGAAATCACCGGCAAATATATCACCCTGCAAACCGACCACCGCTTTGCCGCACTTGATTTTTATAATACTGTTAAGGAGTAACTATGGAGTATAAAATCGAGAGATATTTAAAAACTCTTGAATTAGATAAAATTTTAAATATGTTAGCCGAAGAGGCTACCCTGACCGATGCGGCCGATGCCGCACGCTCTTTAACACCTCAAACCGATATTAACTGGGTAGGGGAAGCGTTAAAAAATACAGGGGATGCTTATGATTTTATGTCCCGCTATTCTGCTCCCTCGTTTGGTGCGGCTAAAAATGTTTCCTCCCCTTTAAGACGGGCAGAGGCTTCTGCGGTGCTTTCGATAACGGAACTGCTGGACATTGCCGAAACATTAAGGGTTATCCGCTTTGTTAAAAACTGGCGCGAGGACTGTTCGGGAATGATGAAAACCTCCATAGACCCGTTGTTTTCAGCCCTTGTGCCCAATAAATACTTAGAGGAAAAGATTTCCTTTTCTATAAAAAACGAGGAGGAGCTTAACGATAACGCCTCACCTGCACTTTGTGATATAAGGCGTAAAATTGCCTCAAAATCGGCTAAAATTCGTGACAGCCTTGATAAGCTTATTAAAGGCCCCACCGCTAAATATCTGCAGGAGGCTATCGTAACCCAGCGGGACGGAAGGTTTGTAATACCTCTTAAAGCGGAGTATAAAGGTCAGCTAAATGGTATTGTGCACGATACCTCGGCAACCGGCTCTACCGTATTTATTGAGCCTATGACGGTGGTTGAAATCAATAACGAAATTAGGGTGCTAAAGCTTAGAGAACAAGAGGAAATAGAGCGTATTCTATCCGAGCTTTCAGCCGATGCGGGGAGCTTTGCTGACAGCATTATATATTCCTATAACGCCCTTTGCGAGCTGAATCTGATTTTTGCAAAGGCAAAGCTTGCCTATAAAATGAAAGCGAGTATGCCTGAGATTAACAGGGACGGCTACACCTATCTAAAGCGTGCGAGGCATCCGCTTATTAATTATAAAACCGTAGTCCCGATAACTCTGGAGCTCGGCAGGGAATATGATACACTTATTATAACCGGTCCCAACACGGGCGGTAAAACAGTTACGCTTAAGACTATCGGTCTGCTTACCTTTATGACAATGTGCGGACTTATGATTCCTACCGATGACGGCAGCAGGATAGCTATATATTCAAAAATCTTTGCTGATATTGGTGATGAACAGAGCATAGAGCAGTCGCTTTCTACCTTTTCTTCCCATATGGTTAACATAATTTCTATAACCGAGCAGGCCGATAATGATTCGCTTGTGCTGTTTGACGAGCTTTGTGCTGGTACAGACCCCATTGAGGGTGCGGCTCTTGCAAGGTCTATTTTAGCACGGCTTTCGGCTTTTGGTGCAAAAACAGTTTCTACTACCCATTACCCCGAGCTTAAATCCTATGCTATTGATGCCGACAGGGTTGAAAACGCCTCCTGCGAGTTTGATGTGGCAACACTAAAGCCTACATACAGGCTGATTATTGGTATGCCGGGGCGCTCAAATGCCTTTGCGATTTCGGGGCGCTTGGGACTTGATAAAAGCATTATAGATAACGCTAAGGAATATGTTTCGGATAGCGATTTGCGCTTTGAGAGGGTTGTCGCCGCTCTTGAAACCGCACGAAAAGAGGCTGAGGACGAGCGTGATGAAGCAAAACTCCTCAGAGTAAAGCTTGAAGAATCCCGCAAAAAGAGCGAACAGCTCGAGCACGAATTCGCAATAAAGCAAGAAAAGCTTATGGAGCAAACCCGTGAGAAGGCCAACCGAATAATAGAAAATGCCCGTTATCAGTCTTCACGGCTTTTAAATGAGCTTGAGGAAATAAAAAAGCAGCTTAACGCCGAAAATGCGTCAAAGCTTGCCGAAAGGGCGAGAGCTAACTTTAAAAACACGCTAAGTCAGCTTGAAGAAAGCGCCGACCCCGTAACAAAGCGCACCGCAAGCGGCGAAGCGGTGACTGCACTTCAAAAAGGTGATACAGTTATGGTGGCGGATATCAACCGTGAGGCAACTGTTCTTGATGTAAAGAATGACAAAAAGCAGGCTTTGGTAGTTTCGGGTGCTATAAAGCTGTGGACGAATTTTGATAATCTTCGCCTTAAAAAGCAGGGCACAAGCAATCAGGATTTAAGGAAAACCCGCAAGGTTTCAGGGCTTATTTCCCGAGGTCAGCGTTCGGTTTCAGGGGAGGTTGATTTGCGGGGGATGGCATCGGATGAGGCGATTTTAGAGCTTGATAAATATATAGATAATGCCGTACTCTCGGGAATTACTACTGTTACAATAATTCACGGCAAGGGTACGGGTGTGCTTAGAAAAGCCGTTCAGGCGCATCTCAAAGCACATAAAAACATCAAATCCTACCGTACCGGTTCCTTCGGTGAAGGGGAAAACGGCGTTACCATAGCCGAAATTAATGAATAGTTTACATATAGGGAGACCTATATAATATAAAAAATCCAAGGAGGAAATTAAAATGAGTAAGTATAAGGGAACACAAACCGAAAAAAATCTCCGCACCGCATTTTCGGGCGAGTCTGAGGCGAGAAATAAGTATACCTATTTCGCTTCTGTTGCAAAGAAAGAGGGATATGAGCAGATTTCAGCCCTTTTCTTAAAGACCGCTGAGAACGAAAAAGAGCACGCTAAGATGTGGTTTAAGGAGTTAGAGGGCTTAGGCGATACCGCCGCTAATCTCCTTTCCGCCGCAGAGGGCGAGAATTACGAGTGGACAGATATGTACGACGGCTTTGCTAAAACCGCAGAGGAAGAGGGCTTTACAGAGCTTGCTAAAAAATTCCGTATGGTAGCCGCTATTGAAAAGCACCATGAAGAGCGTTACCGTGCACTGCTTAAAAATGTTGAGACTGCTGCTGTGTTTGAAAAGAGCGAGGTTAAGGTTTGGGAATGCCGCAACTGCGGACATATTATGGTGGGTACTAAGGCACCTGAGGTTTGCCCTGTATGCGCCCATCCGAGGAGCTATTTTGAGATAAGCGCCGAAAATTATTAATTATTACTGCATATTAAACCGATTTTTTGCCAATAATTTTTCTAAGAAGAAATTTAAGGAGCAAAAATATGGTTAAAGGTGTAAGCAAAACGGTTATAGTCGTCAACAATACGGGGAGTAAGCTTTTTGAAAAAATTGTCTTCTATGTAACTCCCGAATATGGGACGCTGAGCGCAAAGCAGCTTAAAAAGGCGGCGAGCAGTTTTTCTTTTAACTATGACGATTCATCTCCAAAAGCGGCTTTGCGCCGTAGGATAAAGCGAAAACGTCAGATAAGGGCTCTTATTTTGACATCTGTTCTTTTGCTTACGCTTATTACTGTCGCTTTAACAATAATTTTCTAAATATTTTATTAAAAATGCAGGAAGTACCACAGTATTTCTTGCATTTTTTTAATTTTCGTTTATAATAGTTATAGTTAGTCGAAATAGTGCTTAAAGACACTATTTCGACACCAAGTCTTCGATAATGAATCATATAAAGAAACGGTGTGCTTATGAAAGAAATATTAAAGGGCGGCGGAAAGCTGTTTTTAAAAACTGTTGCGATAAACCTTATGTGCTTTTTTATTGTGGTTTCGTTCAGCGTTATTACAACCATACTTTTTAAGGGTGATATTGGCTCAAAGCTTTCAAACAGCGGAATGGCCTGCTTTTTGATTGTTTCCCAAATATTTGCTTTTTGCTTCACCTGCGGATGTATTTATCCCGAGCTTTGGCACATAGGAACAAAAGACAGTAATCTTGTGAAATTCAATCATAAAAGTGAAGATAAATTTAAGGGTTTTAAAATCGGTGCTGTCGCAACTGTACCAAACTATTTATTCCTTGTTTTTCTTGCTTTAGCAAGGGTAGGACTTTTTCCGAAATTTCCAATGGCGCTTTATATGTTGCTTAATTCGTCGGTATATTCCTTTATTCAGGTAATTGTCGGTTCTGCTGTTGCGGTATCGGAATTGTCAGTTTGGCGGTTAGCTCTGCTATTCATACTGCCATTAATTATCCCTGCTATTGCAGGCGTTTCATATATTTTAGGGTGTAAAAATATTTCTTTAAGTGAAAAATTCATTTACAAGAAAAATTAGAGCAGGAGAGTTAAATAATGGCGGGTTTTTTTGGTTTATTTAATTATGAAAAGGAAGGTCCGGGAATATCAAAAGATGCCCCAAAAAAGAAGACCTTTATAGTTTTTTTTGAGACCTTTTTCCGTAATTTCTGGAAATTGATTAATATAAATTTGGTATACTCTATAGTGTCCCTTCCTATTGTTACAAACGGATTAGCAGCGGCGGGGATTACCAATGTAACCCGTAATATCGCAAGGGACAAGCATTCTTTCGGATTAAGTGATTTTTTTGAAACAATAAAGAAAAACTGGAAACAGGCGCTTCCTGTGGGGATAGTTAACGCCATTTTATACATAATTCTTTTTTATGATATTTATTTCTTTAATTTCGCTTCCGAGGGTACAATAACCATTGTAGGTCTGGCCGTAGCGCTTTCTATGACCTTTATTTTTACGGTTATGCAGTTTTATATTTGGACTCTTATGATTACCTTTGATTTTAAGCTAAAGCAGCTTTATAAAAACAGTTTTAAATTCGTTTTTATTAATATGAAAATGAATTTGCTTTGCTTTTTTTCAATAGCCCTTATTTATGCCGTTAATATCGCAATTTTATTCCTTTTTAAAAGTTATTTTTTTCCGGTACTTTCAATAGAACTGTTTTTGTATATTATACTTTTTCCTTCCTTTAGGTATTTGCTTGTTCAGTACTGTGTTTTCCCGTCGATTAAAAAGCATATAATTGACCCGTATTATAAAGAACATCCTGACGAGGATATTGAAAAACGCCAAAATCTGGGAATTGAGATTGAGTAGAAATCAAATCCTGATGGTAGGCTGACGGGTTCGACTCTCGTCAGCCTAAAGACGGCGGGGAAGAAGTACCCTAAAATCTCTTTGAAGACTAAAACTCCAAAAAGCCGCATATATTTTCTTGTAGAGTAATTTTAGGAGTGGGAAATATGTGCTGCAGAATAGCGGACATGAGAAACAAACAGGTTGTTTGCATTAAAAACGGCTGTGTTTTGGGCTATGTTTATGACGTTGAGTTCAACACGGCGGACGGTAGTCTTACCGCCGTTATAATACCGGGCAAACCGCGCTTATACGGAATTTTCGGGCGGGAAGAGGATATAGTTATCCCCTGGTCGGAGATTGAGGTTATAGGCCCTGAAACAATCCTTGTAACAACCGATTCGGCACCCTACGAACCTCGCACAAAAAAAGGATTTTTTTCAAATTAACAAAGACCGCCATTTCAGGCGGTTATTTTTGTAATTGTTATTTTGTGATAAAATGCGCAAAATAATCACGGGAAGTGATTGTTTTGAAATTTTTGCGTCTTTTAACAAAAAGCGTATTTTATATAGTTTTAGCCTTTGACATAGTCATTTTTTCGATGATAGCGTATCTTGATATAACTGTAAGCGATGATTATAAAATTAAAAAAGGCGACCCTTTAAGCTTTGATACAGCTGTGCCCATAACCGCCGTATATGAAGGCTCAAAGCTTTCGGCTAGCAGAAAAAGCGATAGTATAGGTGAGGAATTTAATGTAGAGCTTAAGGCCTTCGGGATAATACCTTTTTCTACAGTAAGCGTTGAGGTAGTGGATGAGCTTTCGGTTTCAGTTTTGGGAACGCCCTTTGGTATGAAGCTTTACACCGAGGGGGTACTTGTCATCGATATGACAGATGTTGAAACCGAAAACGGAAATGTTAATCCTGCAAAAGAGGCGGGTATAATAACAGGCGATTATATAGTTTCGGTTGATGGCAGAAAAATCGGCACAAACGAGGAACTGAGTGCGGCGGTAGAGGCTTCGGCAGGTAACGAGATGGAGTTTGAAATTAAGCGTAACGGAAAAACAAAGGTAATCCGATTTTCTGCGGCACTTTCAAAAGAGACAAACAGCTACAAAATAGGGCTTTGGGTGCGTGACAGCAGTGCAGGAATAGGCACGCTTACCTTTTACAGTCCCGTTACGGGGGTTGTTTGCGGGCTGGGACACGGCGTTTGTGATGAGGATACAGAAGAGCTTTTAGAGCTTGATTCAGGGGAGCTGGTCACAGCCGAGATTATTTCCGTGGAAAAGGGGAGCTCGGGAAATCCGGGACAGCTTAAGGGTAAATTCACCTACAGTACTATAGGTGCAATAGATCTAAACAGCGAATGCGGAATTTTTAGCCTTTTGAAGGGAAAGCTGAATCTTTCAAACCTAACCGAAATAGCTTTAAAACAAGAGGTAAAGGACGGGGATGCGCAGCTTTTAAGCACCGTAAACGGTGACTCGCCAAAGCTTTTTTCCTGCAGTATTAAAAAAAAGAATGCCGCATATTTGTCGCCTACCAAAAACCTTATCGTTACCGTAACCGATAAGGAGCTGTTAAACCTTACAGGCGGAATAGTGCAGGGAATGAGCGGAAGCCCTATAATCCAAAACGGAAAACTTATCGGTGCCGTAACCCACGTCCTCGTCGACGATCCGACAAAGGGATACGCCATTTTTGCAGAAAATATGCTCGAAACTGCGCAAAGCGTGGCTGAGGGACAACAATTAAAAGAAGTATCATAACAGAAAAGGACTCCGTTTTGGAGTCCTTTTCTATTGCGCCTATTAGTGTGTAACTACACAATTATCATATGTGGTAAAAAAACGTTGTATTTACTTAACTTTCATGTTATAATACACTTG
>JAEIGA010018983.1_pt1 | contig 10485 bp, 7 predicted proteins | sample 9270691 | NCBI WGS metagenome assembly JAEIGA01 (sample SAMN17057246, study PRJNA624740) | gut metagenome | biome: biome; isolation source: fecal sample | host: Bos grunniens | place: China: Xizang | collected 2019
ATTCAGAGGTTTTCTTTTTGTTTCAACTGTGCAAAACATGCAGATTTAGGAATTTCAATCGTGCCAAATTCGTGGCTTTTTTTTGAGCCACTGAAAAAAGCCACGATTTGATATGTAAAACACAGATATTCACTTATTTTCATAGCGTGCGTTTCATCAAACATTAGCACATTTGTACCACAAAAAAATGTATGTAAGATGAAGCATGAAACAATGAAAATCCTCTTCGTTATCAAGAAGAGCAGCTTGCTGAAGAACGGCGAAGCACCTATAGTTGTCCGTGTTACTATCAACGGAGTGTCTGACGAGGTACGCATACAGCGTAGTGTATTGCCTCGTTTGTGGAACCAAGCCCGCGGCTGCTGTAAAGGCAGAGACAGGGTTTCAATCGAACTGAACGATTACATCGAATCTCTCAAAACCAAGATCCACAACCTTCACAAGGAGCTGTTGCTTGAAGATGCACTCATTACTCCTTCCCACTTATTGAAACGCTTATTCAACAAAGGAGATAAGCGAACTTTTCTCAGCACGATGGAAAAGGAGATTAAAGCAATGGAAGCACTTATCGGTATAGAATACGAGAAAATAACGATAAACCGATATTGGAATTGTTTTCGTTGCCTGAAGGCTTGTGTACAATCTTTCTATGACAAAGAAGATATTGTCTTCCCTGAACTTTCCCGTGATTTCATTATCCATGTCGAACGACATATGCGTCTTGAAAAGCGTCTTTGCCAGAACACATTAGTAAGGTATATGAAGTGTTTCAAGAAATTTGTGAATATGGGACTAAATATGGGTTGGATGAGGGCCAATCCTTTTGCCGGCATACAATATCGCCAACAGGAGAATGACCCTACATTCCTGACTCTAGAAGAAGTCAAGACAATAGCAAGTATGGAATTTTCTGTAGCCCGACTAAACATTGTCAGGGATATGTTCCTATTCAGTTGCTTTACCGGTCTTGCTTTTATAGATGCCAAAGAGTTAAAGCGAACAGAGATTATCAAGGACAACAATGGCAAAATGTGGATTAGAAAAGGTCGTCACAAAATGAAAAAGGAGAAAGCAAGATGTATCAGCAATGTGCCTCTTATCAATCCAGCAATAGAAATACTTGAAAAATATGAGAATCATCCGGCTTGCATAGAAAAAGATGTCTGCTTACCTTTATTCTGTAACCAAACAATGAACTCATATTTGAAACAGATTGCAACACTTTGCAATATTGACAAGAATCTAACCACACATGTGGCCCGCCATACATTTGCCACGACCATAACTTTGGCTAATAAAGTTTCGTTAGAGAATGTGGCAAAAATGATGGGACATGCCTCTACTCGTATGACTCAACATTACGCAAGAGTATTGGACCAGACTATTATGAGTGATATGGAGAAAGTACAAATAACATTTTGAGTTTGATTAATGCATATAAGTTCCCCATTTTATTGAGAGTCCTTTCACTCAATTTCCTCAAAAGGCAGATAGTTTATCAACTATTTGCCTTTTTTATTGCATGAAATGTTAAAACGTATCATAAATGACATTAGAATGTAGAAAATTACATAATTTTGCACCTGAATGTAGGAAATACAAGAGTTTTTCCATATAATACGTTCCATCCGATTAGCGGAAGAGTGGTATCTTTTAAACAACAACGGATGTGTACGCCTGTATCTATGGTACGGGATCCACATTATTGTTGTTGGGCACTCATACCACTCGCCTCACTTTTATAATGGGTAGACCGTACCTTTTTTATTATTGGAATACAAACGTGTTTATTTTACATTCAACAATAATTTAAAAGGAGAAAACTAATGAAGGTATATCACATATATATAATAGGTATCATCCTCTGTATAGCATCTTGCACCCGTCATTCTCATGAATGGGAGAAACTGCAAGATGTGGAGACTTATATAGTTACTAATGCTGATAGCGCATTAGTGACATTGCAAAACATCCAGCCAGAAAGCCTTATCAACAAGGAAGAAAAAGCGAAATATGCTCTATTGCTTTCTATGGCAATGGATAAGAACTATATTGACCGAACTGATTTCGAAGTGCTACAACCGGCTATTGACTATTATTCTGAAAAGGGTACGCCTGATGAAAAACTTCGAACATATTACTATCAAGGACGCATCTATCAGAACAAAGGCGATAATGACTTATCTATGAAAGCATTTATTAATGCCAGAGAATTAAAAGACGAAATAACCGACACACTGACCTACGCCAATCTGCTTGTTGCACAAGGTACCTTTTATTATTCTTCCTATAAGATAGAAGAATTTATAGACAATAACTTACAAGCTGCCAGGTTGTATCAAGCGATTAAACGTTCGTATTACCAAATGACAAGTTTAGCAAGTGCCTTAGACGGTAGTATTATTAATAAAGACAAGCAAATGGCAGACAGCATTATGACTTGCTGCAAAATCAACATAAAAGAACATCCAGACTATGGAAGCATCATGATTCCATACGTTATATCCTACACTATCGTTTTTGAATCAGATGATGAAATCAGAAATGTTATCAATTCTGTATATAACAATAAGAAATTATCCAATAACGCTAAACTTGACATTGCTTACGGGTATTCCAAAATAGGAGAAGTAGATAAAGCGCTTCAAGTGTTGGAGTCTATGCATATTGAATCAATAGACACTAATTCTTTGAAATATCTTTCCATAAAAGCAGACGTTCTTGAAGCAAATGACAATTATAAAGATGCTTTAAGTTTTTACAAATTGTATTCAAGCACATTGGAGAAAAGGCACAAAGCCTTATTCTCGCAAGATTTGTTGTTTGCACAAGAAAGACATAACTTGGAAGTCGCTTCCTTAATCGAAATTCAGAAAAGAGACCAACTGATATGGTACAGCAGTTGTTGTGCCTTTGCACTACTATCCGTTATCGGAGTAATTTATTACCGCTATCGAATAGGAAAGACTCAAAGAGTTATCGCCGAACAAGAAAACGACCGGTTACGGCTTGAACAGGAAAACCTCAGCATGAGAATCTCTCAATTGGAATCCGAGAGCGAAAATTTAAAAAACTTGCTTTCCAATCAGAAAGAGTTGCCCGAACCTATCACCGAAGCCATTCGGATTCGGATTGAGATGCTTAACAGCTTATTGGCGGCACAAATTTCCGACAATGAAAAGTATGCCAAGCCCTATAGTGCATGGATAGATGAAATACTGAAAAACAAGGATGCCTTCATGGATTCCACCCGATTGGCATTCATGGCATCGCACCCCCGATTTATGAACCATCTGGAAGAACACGGACTGACCGAAGCAGAGCAGAACTATCTTTGTCTTTATGCCATAGGTCTTCGCGGAAAAGAAATCGGGGAATACATCCAACTGAAAAGACATTATCACATTAGTAGCGACATCCGCAAGAAATTAGGCATCGACGAACACGAAACCAACATTGGAATATACATACGGAAACTGATGAAAACACTTTAAAGAGTTTCATTCAACACAAGTTATAAGGGTGATTTGTGAACTTTGTATTGGTTCACAAATCACCCTTTTTATTGATGAAAGTTAAAGCAATGTCAAACTTTTTAATAAACATTATTGCAAAAAATACCCCCCCCCCATTTGTAATTATCTGATAATCAGGTATATAAAAATCAGTTCGTCAAACTTTTCTTCTTGTATGAAAACTTTGCTTATTATAACTTTGCATCAGTCAAACCAAAAAACAAGTTATTATGAGAAAAGTCATTTTATTATTTAGTGCAATTATTTCCTTTGCATTGTCTGCATGGGCAGAAGGGACGACGGAAGTATTTGTAGATTTTTATAAGACAGGACATGAAGAATCAAGTACTAAAGTGAATCGCTCATTAGTACAGATTCCGACTTTAGAAGTGGTTTATGTTTCAGATACGCAAACTTTCCGAATAACTTCTCCAGAATCACAAGCTGCCAATGTTTACATCTATGATAGCAATGGCGCAGTAGTTGGTTATGCCAATGGTTTAAACACAACCATTCAACTTCCTTCAACAGGTTCATATACCATTTATATTGAAGGTGAAGGTTGGTACGGAATAGGACATATCAATTAAGGGAATATTATCCTTATAAAGGACAAGGCAATAATTATACCGGTAAGATTATAGTTCAGACCACACTGATTAAAGGAGCAGAAGCCGAAAAGCTGATAGAGTAGGCGACATTTTAAATTTACAATTTTTATGAAAACCAATTTAAATGAACTTCCAAATTCATTGGATATTCTCGAAATGTTGGAAGTTAAAGGCGGCGTAGATACTGAAGACCCTACATGCATAAGTTCAGCAATTACCGTTGAATGCAAAAAAGAAAACTCTGGTTACATTGCAAGCGATGAAAATGACGACTAAGTCATTAAAATGATAATTTTTCATTCAATTAAGAAAAAGAATTATTATCTTTTGATTATCTAACAGATGTAACAAACTCAGCGGATTATTGTCTTTTGAATAAAGAAGCAATTTCCGCTGAGTAATCATTCCTATTATTAATCTTAATCATTTTAGACTAATGAACACGGACAGTTTAATTGTTTTAAATCCCGACTACAATTTTAAAAATGATATAGACAGAATAGTCATGTATTCAAAGAAAAAAGGTATATATAACAGTTCTACAGAATGGATTAGTTATATTCATCCTTTTCAAGCAATGCTTTTAAACGCATTTACTACCCCTAAAACACTCAAAGAACATATTACAGAAATAAGTAAACATATCCATGTTCCTTATCAAAAACTATTAGATACTATTTCACCGTACATAAATAATGCGGAACCATTTCATACCCTTGTCGGACACGACCAAACACGTTTTCCCAAAAATGTATTGATAACAGTGAATGACATTAATGCAGAATATCATTATGGCTTTACTTCTAATGAACTACATTGCGAGCATATCAACTTAACTCCGGACAGAATGCATCGCGCTCCCAATTCATTTCTTTTCATGCTTACCAACAAATGCGTTACGAACTGTAAATATTGTTATGCAGACAAAGAAACTAAATGCGATGAACTTACGACCGAAGAAATCTTAAGTATCATAAAAGAAGCCCATGATCTTAAACTATCTTATATTGACATAATAGGTGGAGAACTATTTTGCAAAAAAGATTGGGACATTATATTAAAAGCATTGGTCGATATGGATTTAACCCCAACTTACATATCGACCAAAGTACCTATCACCGAACAAATAGCAGAAAGATTGTATGCAACAGGCTATAATAATGTAGTTCAAATCTCTTTAGATTCGTTGAATGAAAATTGTTTGAAAGAAATCATAGAGTGCAAGGAAGGCTATGTACAAAAGACACAAAAAGGTATTTCTATCTTGGAGAAATATGGTTTCCCTATCCAAATTGATACTGTATTAACAAAATATAATTCAGATAAGAAAACCTTATTGAACCTATATCAATATATAAATGAAATAAAGAATCTGACACTTTGGGAAATTCGAGTTCCAGAGATGTCCATTTACAGACCCGAATCTTTTACGAAAATAAAAGCCGACAAGAAACAATTATCTGACGTTTGCAATTTCGTAAAAAAAGAGCTCAAGTCACAGGCAAACATAAAAATTGTTGTCAGTGACAGTATTTTATATAAAACATATCGCAGCGATAAGGCATGTAAACCTTGTTTTGATGGAAGTGTATGTAGTATTCTTAAAAATCATTTTTTTGTTTTGCCTGATGGAAAAGTAAGTCCATGCGAACAACTATATTGGCAACCTCAATTTATTATAGGTGATCTTAAAAAGCAATCCTTACAAGAAGTATGGAATTCACCTAAAGCCTTAGCACTTATAAGAAGAGAACACGAAGCACCTAAAGAGACATCACCTTGTAAACATTGTAAAGCTTCTGATTTTTGTAAAGAGAGCCACAAAAAATGCTATACTAGAATTTTAAAAGCGTATGGAAAAGAAAATTGGGACTATCCAGACCCGTTCTGCCAATATGCACCAAAATTTACGAATGATTTTGAATACTAACCAATAATTATATAATACATGAAACAGCTTTACATGATAATGTTCATTTGCTATTCAACACTTCAAATGCAAGCACAAGTTATCAAGAAACTCACAGGTTGCATCAAAGACAGTAACCATACAACCATTGAAGGTGCAACCGTCATTGTGCAGAAAACAGACTCAACATTTGTAACCGGAACCATTACGGACAAATTCGGCACATTCAGCTTTACCGACATCGAAATCCCGTACAGACTGATTATCCAACATTTGGCATTCGAAGATTATATGTTGTCCTCATCACAAGAGAATTTAGGGGACATCATACTAAAAGAGACAGACAATCGCCTTAACGAAGTGGTCGTAAAGGCAGAGCGTCCCATTGCAAAATTCGAGAACAACAGACTGACGTATGATGTCAGTTTCATCAAGGACGACAAGATTGTCAGTAATGCACACGATCTACTGAAAGAACTTCCAAGCATTACGAGTATGGACGGGGAGAACCTTAGTCTGGCCGGGACATCCAATACCACTATCCTTATATCCGGCAAACCGTCAAACTTGAGTCAAAGCCAACTGACAGACTACCTTAAAGCCTTACCGGCAGACAAGGTAATCAAGGTAGAAGTCCTTTATACAGCCAATCACCAGTTGCACACCAAAGGACCGGCAATCAATGTGATTCTAAAAAAAGAGAACAGACAAACGTTCAACGGCCAGTTACAAGCCGGTTACAAGAACAAACACACGAACTCATGGAACAGTACCGGAAGTTTCTTCATGTCCAATCCTTCATGGGAATTTGATTTAATGTATTCATTCAGAAACAACAACTCCCTATCCAAAGAAGATACGAAAAGTATGCACACGGTCGGGGATGAAATCCATGACATACATTATACCAATCGGGAAAAAGATACAGAAAACATACATCATGTTTTCTGTAGAATCGGGTACAATTTCGCAAACAATGATTACATAGAGTTAGCCTATACCGGTCAATTCTCACCCAAAGACCAAAATACCATTGAGAGCACAAGTAACCGTTTCATGCAGTCCCATTCCTTTGAGAACGGAGACAACAGGCTGCACGACATCAGCCTATTGTATCAGACAAAAGGCGGTTCAAGGTTCGGAGGTGAATATACCCACTATAACAACGGAAGTCTGCAAAGGATGAAATACGATGACAAGACCGTTTCCACCGACATCTTCAACTATCGGAAAGACCAAAGCATAGAAAGGATAAAAGGATATGCAGACTTAAGCCATAATCTCAAGAGGAATTGGACATTGACCTACGGGGCAAGCTACTATTTTGCCAAAAACAAGAACGAACAGAGAAACGATGATGTCCAGAACGGAGGAACAGGAAACTACGTGACCATAAGTGAGACAAAGGAACATTCCGCAAATGTCTATATCGGAATACAAAAAAGTTTCTGGGAAGGAAAACTTTCTGCCAATCTCTCTTTGGAGGACGAATACTACAAAATCAATGATTATGAAAAGAACGAACTGATACCTACAGCTTCCTTGACTTATGTGCCTTCGCGGAATCACTCTTGGCAGTTGTCATACTATTCGTTGAAAAGCTATCCAAGCTATTGGGAACGTCAAGACTTTCTCAACTACAAAAATGAATACGAAGCCTACATCGGCAATCCTTTATTGAGACCCGCAACCACCAATGTATTGAACCTCTTCTATACATTGAAGAGCAGATACATGTTCCGTGTTTCTTACTATCGTGTCGACGATTTCTTTATCACACAAAGTTTTCAATCCACAGACGAACTAAAATTGATTTACAAGAAGTTCAACATCGAATATTCATCATGTTGGAACATCATGGCTATACTGCCTGTCAAATACAAGCAATGGTTCAGTTCAAATCTCATTATACAAGTATTCAATGAACGTTATAAAAGCAATGATTGGTTTGGATATGCTTATGACAGAAGCAAATGGAGTAGAGGAATCACTGCAAACAACACTTTCACATTATCAAGAAAACCCAGAATTACTGCCAACTTAAATTTCTTTTATAATACCGCAACCAATCAAGGTATATGGGATTTAGCAGGAAGGTGGAGCGTAGACGCAGGAATGAAATGTACATTTGCAAACAACAAAGCTATCATCAGTCTACAAGGCAATGATATTTTTGAGACCATATATCCATTGATAAAAACAGATTTTGAAACACAGAATTTAGTATCAGACAGAAATTTCTATCGCCGAAATATCACTTTAAATTTTACTTATAAGTTTAATGGATATAAGAACAGAAAACAACAACAGATAGACACATCCAGATTTGGGGTCAATTTATGAGAGACAGATGAAGACGTTTTCATTTTACAAACAGCATGACACCATGCAATGTGGCATTGCTTGTCTTGCCATGATATGCAAACATTACGGAAAAGCGTATTCCATTGATACACTTTCCCAAATATGTCATGCCACTACGGAAGGAGTTTCTATGCTGGGTATAAGTGAAGCAGCCACATCTTTAGGCTTTCAAGCCACCTGTGGAAGAGTAACCACTCATCAATTGCCAGAAACTCCTCTCCCCTGCATCCTCCATTGGAATCAAAACCACTTTGTAGTACTATATAAGGTAAAGAAAGGAAAGAAGTTCTACATTGCAGACCCGGGAAAAGGCCTGATAACCTACACATTGGATGAATTTAAAGAGCATTGGATTAGCACCCAATCGCAAGGGGAAGAAAAGGGAATCGCCCTCTTTCTTCAACCCACTACGGCATTCTATGAACAGAAAGGAGAAAGCGGAAAGGAAAAACGCTCCTTCCGCTTCCTCTTCGGCTACGTGAAGCGATACCGCCGTTACTTCGGGCAAATCGTTCTCGGAGCATTGGTGGGGTGCTTGCTGCAACTGGTCTTCCCTTTCTTGACACAAGCCATAGTAGATATAGGCATCAAGCAGCAGAATCTGAACTTTATCTACTTGATACTCATCGGACAGTTGATGTTGACCGTCAGCCGTACCGCCATCGACTTTATCCGACGGTGGATATTGCTGCACATCAGCATGAGAATCAATATCTCCCTCGTATCCGATTTCTTCATCAAGTTGTTGAAGTTGCCGATGTCGTTCTTCGATACCAAACTAATGGGCGACTTGCTACAACGCATGAACGACCATAGCCGAGTGGAGAAATTCCTCACTAGCCAAATGCTGAATGTCACCTTCTCGTTACTCAGTTTCGTGGTGTTCGGGTGCGTGCTGTTCTATTACAACCTCACCATTTTTGGCATCTTCCTTTCCGCCAGCCTGCTGTATGGAGGGTGGATAGCCTTCTTCCTGAAACAACGGAAATTGCTGGACTACGAACTGTTCGGGAAACAAGCAGACAATAACAACAAGACGTACCAGTTCATCACCACCATGCAGGAAATCAAGTTGCAGGACTGTGAGCAACGCCGACGCTGGGAATGGGAAGATGTGCAAGCGGAACTGTTCGAAGTGCAGATGAAAGCCTTGAAACTGCAACAGACACAAGAAGCCGGAAGCATCTTCATCAACGAAATCAAGAACATCCTCATCACCGTCGTGGCAGCGACATCGGTGATTCAAGGAGACATGACTCTAGGGATGATGCTGGCCGTGCAATACATCATCGGGCAACTGAATAGCCCGGTAGAGCAACTGATGAATTTCCTCTATACCTTGCAGGATGTGAAAATCAGCCTGGAACGCATCAACGAGATTCATGGAAAAGACAACGAGGAAAGCTATGAAAAGGCGTTGGCTCATTTTTCCGACCTCAAGAATGATTTATCGTTCAAGGAAGTGGACTTCAAGTACGACCCACATCATCCCAAGAAAACGATAGACCAACTCAGTATGAATGTACCCGAAGGGAAGATTACCGCCATAGTAGGTGCATCGGGTAGCGGAAAGACCACCCTCATCAAACTGATGCTGGGATATTATCCGGTATTGGGCGGAAAAATCCGTATCGGTTCTTCCAATCTCAACGACTATAATCTGAAGTGGTGGCGCAGACAATGTGGCGTGGTAATGCAAGACGGGGTTATCTTCTCGGAAAGCATCGCCCGAAACATTGCCGTAGATGACGGGGAGATAGACAAGGAACGCCTAAAGAAAGCAGCCGAAATAGCCAATATCTACGACTACATCATGGGATTGCCCTTGAAGTTCAATACCAAGATTGGCAGGGACGGAGTCGGTTTAAGCCAAGGGCAGAAGCAGCGCATTCTCATAGCCCGTTCGGTGTACAAGAACCCTCGCTACATTTTCCTGGATGAAGCTACTAACGCACTGGATGCCGAAAACGAACGGGTCATCGTAGAAAACCTGAATGATTTCTATCAGGGCCGCACTGTAGTAGTGGTGGCACACCGACTAAGCACAGTAAAGAATGCCGACCAAATCATCGTATTGGGACATGGA
>JAEIGA010018984.1_pt1 | contig 10484 bp, 14 predicted proteins | sample 9270691 | NCBI WGS metagenome assembly JAEIGA01 (sample SAMN17057246, study PRJNA624740) | gut metagenome | biome: biome; isolation source: fecal sample | host: Bos grunniens | place: China: Xizang | collected 2019
ATCTGGCTTAATGCTGAAACAAAAAAGTGGCTATCCGAAAAAAACTACGCAAAGGTATAAAAAGTCTCCGAAGACGCCCAACTCCCTAGCAGGAAGGGGTGTGGGGAAGGGCGGTAATGAGCCCTTCCCCACGTAGCGTGGTATAAAATTTCACCTTTTTCATTTTCATAATTGACTTCCGGGGCTTGGTATGCGGCGAGCCTTTACTTTGTGGGCGCACTAGAAGTGCAGAGCTTTTTCCAGTTCTCTGGAGCCGAAGCATTTTTTCTGGAAAATCATGACGGTGATGGCATCACTGAGCTCGTTCATGATGGTGGGGAAGCCACAGGTGTAGGTGGCTGTAATGTAGATTTTGCGATGGATGCCGGTGGGGACCGGGGCCTTTCTGAAGGTTTTCTGGTGTTCCTTATATTGTCCCAGGAGCTGGCGGATGCGGGGAACAGCGGCATCTGCCTCCTCCTTGCCGGAGATAGATTCGAGCAATTGGATGCATTCCCTCATGCAGGCGGCACATTGTCTGAGTTCTGCAATGGTGGGCTCTGCCTTGGCAAGTTCTGCTGCCGGGTAGTCGCTCAACAGGTGCAGCTGTTCGCCAAAGAAGCTTTGTTTCAGTACATCGATGAGCAGGGCATCCGTACCCGGGGTGTTGAGGAACTGGTGTCCCAGTTGTATCAGGACATTGATGTTGTTTTCCATCTTATCCTGATTCCACATCATCCAGCGTCGGACCAGCTGCTTCACTTTCTCGTCCTTGGTGCCGGTGCGGGTGAGGTATGCCTGCCGGTTTTGTTCAATGGCATGCAGCAACCGCTTTACCTCCGGTGCTGCCTCGTCTGCCTGAAGTTTCCCATCGCGTACCTGTGTGAGCAGGTTGCGGGCGCTTTCCAGGTCGGCTCTGACGGCAAACAGGGGTTGCAGAATGTTTTCCAGCTCGGCCTTCTGCTCGATGGTCAGGGATTGCAGTTGATTCGTGAGCTGCTGCATTACCTCCTTCCGGAGGTCGGCAGTCTTGCTTTCAGGTTGCTGCGGTGCGGCGGTGGCGAGACTGGCGGCACACAGGAAAAGGGGCAGGTATTTCATAGCAATAGGGATTTACAGGGATGTTTCGTGTTGCTCCAGGAAGGCGTTGAGCTCATCGAGCATGCGGCGCTGGGTGGGGCAGCTTCGCTGGCGGTCGCCCAGGAGCTTACTGCAGGATTCTACTCCGGCAAATTCGTAGGTGGTGAGCCCCAGTCGGCGCAGTTGAGCCAGGTGTTGCTCCAATTCGTTGAAAAAGAAGAGAGGCAGGGGGCTCTTTTCTGCAATTTCATGCAGATTCACCACTACCGGCGGGGTCTGCAGACGCAGGTGGTCTGCAATGCGCGGAAGCCCGGCTTGCCGCAACATGTTGGAGATGCGCTGGAAGAGGTAGTCCAGCGGCACGGCGTGCAGCGGGCACTGCTCTTCCAGATAGATGAGGATGGCCTTGGCGATTTCGCCGCGGAACGGCAGGTTGACCCCGGCGGAATCCGCGGCTTGTTGCAGCACGTCTTCCAGCCAGGTTGCATCGTAGTCGGAGATGACGCAATGCCCGGTCTGCAGCAGCGGACGCTTGTTCTTGAAGGCTATCATTATTCGAGGTCGAGTTTGCGCTGCAGCGGGTCTTGCACGGTCTTGATTTCCATGCGCCGTACCAGTTCGATGAATTCATCCACCGTGCGGAACTGGCGGTACACGGAAACATAGCGGATGTACGCCACCGGGTCGATGGTCTGTAGTTTTTCGATGACCTTCATGCCAATGACGGAGGAGGGGACTTCGCGCTGGTGGTCGCGGTGCAGGTCTGCCACGATTTCATCCACGGCAATATCCAGCTGGTCCATGCTCACCGGGCGCTTTTCGCAGGCTTTTACCATGCCGCGCAGTATCTTTTCGCGGTTCAGGGCTTCGTGCAGGTTGTCGCGCTTCACTACGCGCAGTTCGGTGCGTTCTATCTGCTCGTAGGTGGTGTAGCGGTAGCCGCAGCGCAGGCATTCGCGCCGGCGCCGTATGCACGTGCCGTCTTTCGACATGCGCGAGTCAATCACCTTGTCATCCATGTATCCGCATTGTATGCATCGCATGTGCCCAGATTAGCACAATTTCTTGTACCGTCAAGCGGGAAATTGTGCCGTATCTGGTATATCAACTACTTACGCGCACGCGTAAATGTTTACTTTTCCGAAGCAGTTGGCCCCAATGAAAAAAAGTTATAAAATTAGAAAAGTTCTAAAATAGTATTGACATACCAAAATGATAGTGATATAGTGAGGTCGTTCCCGGCAAACGGGTAAACCACACACGAAACACACACAACCAAGAAAGAACTACGACAATGAAAAAATACCAGTGCACTATCTGTGGCGAAGTCATCGAGAGCGAAACGCAGCCTGAAGTATGTCCCGTATGCGGGGTGGATACGTTCATTGAGCTGGACGAAGCAGCCGAGAAGGTCTACGCCGATGAACACCGCGTAGGTGTGGCTAAGGGCTTGGATGAAGAAGTAGTGAAGGGGCTTCGCGACCACTTCCAGGGCGAATGCTGTGAGGTGGGTATGTACCTGGCCATGAGCCGTCAGGCCGAACGCGAGGGCTACCCGGAGGTCGCAGAGGCATTCCGCCGCTACGCCTGGGAGGAGGCCGAACACGCCGCCAAGTTTGCCGAGTTGCTGGGCGAAGTGCTGACAGACAGCACCGAGAAGAATGTTTCCATGCGAGCCGATGCAGAGTTCGGTGCCTGCAACAGCAAGCTGGCCATTGCCAAGCGTGCCAAACAGCTGGGCTACGATGCCATTCACGACACCGTGCACGAGATGTGCAAGGACGAAGCCCGCCACGGCAAGGGATTCGATGGCCTTCTGAAGCGCTATTTCGGTAAGTAAACGTAAGCGAGAAAAAGTAGAACAAGCCAGGAGCCCGGGGCATCCCCGGGCTCCTGAAATTTGATTGGAGAGTTTTGACTTTCTTATTAACGTGTGGTATGATGCGGCGGCGCGCATGAATTATCTGGAAATTACAGTTATAGCCCTGGCTTTGGCAGTAGACGCCACCGTATACGCTTTTTCGTATGGGCTGGTGCTGCGGCAGGGGCGCGGTTGGGCTGCATTGTGGCTGGCATTATGCGTGGGGGTGTTTCAGGCGTTGATGCCCCTGTTGGGATATGTGGGGGGTGAGGCGCTCCGCGCTGTGGTAAGCACCTGGGCACCATGGGTTGTGCTGACTGTATTTACCGTGCTGGGTGGCAGCATCATCTACAAAGCCTGGCAGGGAGAGGTAGAAGAAAACGCCTCCCCGGAGGCTCTGGGAATATGCGGGTTGCTGCTGGTGGGCGTGGCTACCAGTATAGATGCGCTGGCCGTGGGCGCCTGCATGGCACTGGGGAATATAGGCGGGCCGCAGTTGAATCTGCCGCTGGCGGTAAGCATTATCGGCTGCGTTACCTTTGTCTGTGCCATGGTTTCCTTTCATAGTGCCCGTCTGCTGCACCACTTGCCGACGCAGTGGCTGGAAACCGCCGCAGGCGGGTTGCTGCTGGTGCTTGGAATTCACCAGGTGTTTGTTGTAAGCTGATTTTCCGGGTCTGTTTCAGATTTGCTGACTCATTCTGCTAGTCAAATTGACTTTGGCGAGCCTCAGGCGAGCGGAAAATCAGCCCCGGCAGGGGCTCAAAATTCCTCGGGCTTTCAGCTCGACAAATTCGGATTTATGAGAAGATGCCTCCAATCTCGATTTTGCAGCCTTTGCTTATATCTGCCAGCAAATCTGAAACAGACCTGATTTTCCGGGCATGCCTCGGTTTCCGCTTGCCAACGCGCGCGCGAGCAGGTAGAATGCCGGCATGAGTAAGATGATTCACCGTTATATAGGCATGATGTCTGTGGCTTTGTCGGCCCTGGTGTCGGTGGCTTGCGCCCAGAGCGATGAGGTGATGAAGGATACGGGAGACCTGGTTCGCGTGATGCGTCACCCGGACGGTACCCGCTCAATCTACCAGCGCCAGCAGGGGTGGCGGGGTATGCGTTGTTCCACATATACGGCGAGTGGTCGTCTGGCTGCGGTGAGTGACTATACAGAGGGTCAATATGGTCAGCTGGTCGGCTGTATCATATACGACCACACCAAGCGCAACATCATATATAAAGTGGCCTATGGGTATGACAGCCGGGCACGTCTTGTGGAGGAACGCATGTATTCGCACCCACAGGGTAAACTGGTGCAGCGCGTGATGTATAAGTACGATGCGAGCGGCAACCGCAGCAAGCCCCTCATCGTTTCGCTGAATACCTCCGGCCCGTCAACGGAGATTGCGCCCACGATGCAGTATGATGCAAATGCCATTAACCGCGACATGAAGAATAAGAGGCGTCGCAGATAATTTTCCCATATTCACCCCATAACCTCGATAGAACAGATGGAAACATTCTCCTGGCAGGACCGCGATGCCGACGGAAACAAGGTCATCTATGAAGCTCAGCATTTTGGTGGCTGGTGGCAGCTGATGGTGGCACCCAAGCTGGGGCGTTCCCAGCGTGATGAAGTAGTCTTCTCCCCGGCAGATTTCACCGAGGAACACTGGCAGACCCTGCGCGACCTCTTGTGGCGCAAATATCAGCGCCGCCGCGTGGCGTGGGACATGGTGCAGCATATTGATGACATTCTGGCGGGCAAGGCCACTAACGAGCGCCGGGACCGCCGCAACGGTAAGTCAAAATGACGGATGATGAAATGATTCACTGCCAGGAGCCCGCTCGCCAGGTTGAGCGGGCTGTGGCTATCATGCACCGCTTGCGCCAGCCGGGTGGTTGCCCGTGGGATGCCGAGCAGACGCATGATTCCATTATCAGCAGCCTCATCGAGGAATGTTACGAATGCATTGACGCCATCCGGGAGCGGGATTGGACTCACCTGCGGGAGGAGCTGGGAGATGTGCTCCTGCAGGTCATTTTTCATGCAGAAATTGCCCGCGAAAACCCGGTTGCCGCATTCGGCATGAATGAGGTGGCTCGTGACCTGGCAGATAAACTGGTGCGGCGTCATCCGCATGTGTTCGGCACGGCCTCTGTAGACAATGCAGAGGGGGTGGTTTCCCAGTGGGATGCCATTAAACGCAAGGAACACGCCATAGAAGATAAACCCTATCTGCAGGATTGTGGTAAAGGGTTGCCCTCTCTCCTGCAGGCATACAAGATAACGAAGAAGGTGGCCAAGGTGGGGTTCGACTGGCCCGATCATGCCGGCGTGGTTGAAAAAATCCGCGAGGAAACCGACGAGGTGGCGGAAACGCTGGAGCTGGCCGATGATGATCCGCATGTGGCAGAAGAACTGGGCGATTTGCTCTTTGTGGTGGTGAACCTGTGCCGCCGCCGCAAGGTAGACCCGGAGCTGGCCCTGTTCAATGCCAACCGCAAGTTTGAGCGCCGCTTCAATGCAGTGGAAAGCATGTTGAAAGAGCAGGGAAAATCACTGGCAACCGCCACGGTGGAAGAAATGGAAGCAGCCTGGCAGGCGGTGAAACGCACCGAAAAATCATGATACGCCCCGGTATAGTTGCCCTGGGGGTGGCTGCGCTGGCCCTTACCGCGTGTTCCCCCATCCGGACCGAGCTGAAACCAGACCGGAAAGCGGAATTGGCGGAGTCTGATAAAAAGGAAACCACCGTGCCCGGCATGAATCCGTTGTTGCCTGGTGTGGCGGTCGACCCCAATGCGCAGACGTATAACGTAACCACCTCTGAAGAACTGGAAAAAATTGACAATGGGGCAGAAGGTGAAGTGTATTTCACGGACCCGGATAACCCTGATGCAGATATTGAAGGAATCACCGCCGCATTCGAGTCTCAGCGCAGCGGTAATGTGTGGCTGAATAACTATGCTCAGGCCACGCGTTTTGCGCATCGGGAATGCCGCCCGCTCATCATCTGGTTTCATGATTCTGTGCTGGCACCGCGCAGCTCGCTTCTGGGGGCACACCTGCTCAATAAACCAGAGTTCGAAGAATGGTGTGCGGAGCGAGTTGTGCGACTCAAACTTGATTCCGGCGCAGAGATGGGGGGCTTTCAGCCCGGCGCGCCCAAATACGGGCGTGCGGCCATTGAGCGTCTCGCCCGCAGGTATGGCCTCACCAAACGCCCGGCCCTGGCTGTTATTTCGCCACGTGGCAAGTTTGTGGCCGGTGTTGATGGGTACGATGATTACGCCCGCCAGATTGGTATTCTGCTGAAGCAGGCTGTCATTAACGCCGAAAAGGAAATGGCGGATTACCGGCAGCAGCTGGAAAAAAAAGGATATCGCACCTGGAGCTCTGTCACCGGAGAAGAATCCCTCTTTGCCCGCCTGCAGCGTTATAACCCGGAAAAGCAGCTCGCCTACCTCAAGGAATACGGTGGCCGGATTACCCGCATCCGCCTCAGCCGACTCTGTAAGGAAGACCGGGATTTCATTCTCCGTGAGCAGGAAGAAAAGGAAGAGCGCAAGGCTGAGAAAAAACGCAAGCGGATAGAAGCATGAGCAAATCGGATGATACCAAGGCGCAGATTATGCGCGCGGCTGTGCAGCAGTTCACCCGCCTGGGGTACGAAGGCGCGGCCGTACGCGATATTGCCAATGCCGCCGGAGTGAATATCGGCCTTATCCGCTACCATTTCGGGCATAAGGCAGATTTATACCGCGATACGCTCGCGTACCTTTCCACCCAGTATAACGAGGTGTGCCTGGCAGCGCTGGCAGAAGCCCGCACCGGTGGCTCGCCGGAGGAAATCATCGGTTCCTGGTTGCTTGCACCCATTGTAGCCTGGCAGGATGCCACCGTGGCCACCGGTGAAGAAGTGCTTTGTTTCCTCAACAAGATGGGCTATGAAGCCCCGGAGCTCACGCGCGAGGTATACGAATCCCACTATTCCTACGCGCTTCAGGAATGGCAGGATGCCATACGTGCCCATTTCCCCGGCATGCAGCGCGGAGACTGGCTCTGGTTCCTTACCTCTTTGCGTGGCATGTATTTCAACATTGTGGCGCACAATGACTTCACGCTCTGGTCGCTCCCGGATATCTCCAATCGCGAGGCGGCCATCCGTCGCCTCGCTGCGGATGCGGTAGCGTTGCTTAAAATTGCCAGTCAGGCGTAATTAATGCAGCCCGGCTTGTGCCAGAATAGCGGCAATCTGTTCTTTCGGGCGCTGCGGCCAGAACTTGTTGGCAACCGGACTGGCGGGGGAGGGGTGCAGAATGGTGCCCAGGGTGAATTGCTGCCCGGGCAGGGCAGCGGCGGCAAGTTCGAGCTGTTTGAGCGCATAGCCTCCCACGCCGATGAGTACCCGCGGCTGCAGAATCTCAATCAACCGCACCAGGTGGCGCTGGCAGGCGGCATCCAGTGCCTCCACCTGGCTCTTGGGCAGCTGGGTGGGGGTGATGTTGGCGCCGCTCTCGCTCATCCAGATAAGTGGGCAGTAGTTTGCCACATAGGCATGCTTGAAAAACTCTTCCGCTGTGCCGTACATTTCTTCAAACAAGCCCCAGAGCCGCCGCCCGCTCACTTCGGAACGCGGACAGGAAAATCCCTGTACCGGGCGTTTCGGGTGCGTCTTCTCCGGCTGTCCCACTGAGGCCATGATACCCATCCACAGCGTGACTGCCGCAATCTCACCAAAGGGGACACCCGTCTGCGCCATGCCGAAAGGCCCCGGGTTCATCCCCAGGTAGAGCACATCCTTCTGCCCTGCGCCGAACTTGCGGATATAGGCCTCGTGGCCTTCCCAGGCATAATCAAGCGGGTTGTAGGTATAAGCCACAGGCGCGGCAAATTCCAGTGTTCCCACCTCGCGGCTTAATTCTTTGGCAGCGGCAATAAGTTGTTCTCTCTGCATGCGCTCAACATATCATAAAAACGGCGGAATGCAAAATCCAAAATCTGCGCATTCGTGTCTGTATGCAAGATACAACTTGAAAAAAAGAGCAGGTCTGGTAGAATGCCCGGCGTGAAAGTCATAGCCATAGCGAACCAGAAAGGCGGCGTAGGTAAAACCACTACGGCAGTGAACCTGTCTGCTGCCCTGGCAGCCCGCGGTAAACGCGTGCTGCTCATCGATATGGATTCGCAGGCGAATGCCAGCACCATGCTGGGGGTTGAGGTGGAGAGCGATGCCAGCCTGTACCCTGCGCTCATTGGTGAGTCCCTGCTGGAGGACCTGGTGCGCCCGACCAGGCGGCGCAATCTTTCCATCGTGCCGGCGCATGTGGATTTGTCCGGCGTGGAAGTGGAGCTCACGCAGAATGATTCGCACCTGACCTGCATGTACGATGCCATGGCAGGGCTGCGGCAGCGCGATTATTTTGACTATGTGTTTCTGGATACTCCGCCATCATTGGGTGTGCTGATGACTTCTGCCCTGTGCGCATGTGACGAGGTGCTCACCCCGATGCAGTGCGAGTTCCTGAGCCTGGAGGGCCTTTCCAAAATCCTCTTTGTCATGGAGCAGATCCGTGAACATGGTGTGAACTCCCGCCTGAAGCACGAGGGTATCATTATGACCATGTACAACAATACCAAGCTTGCCAATGAGGTGATTCGCCAGGTGCAGCAGGAATTGCCGGATAAGTTGTACAAGACCATCATCCCCCGCTCGGTGCGTGTGGCGGAATCCCCCAGTTTCGGCCGCACGATTATGGAACATGACCGCTTTGGTGCTGCCTCCATGGCGTACCAGGCTGCCGCGCGTGAATTCATGGCGCGCCACCGCTGATTTTTTTTCTGCGTATGCTCAGCTGGCTCTACCCCGGCACTTGTGAACTCTGCGGCGAAGAAGCAGAAATGACCATCTGTCCGGAGTGCCTCAGAAATCTGCCCCGGATTCCGGCGCCGGTCTGCCTGCATTGCGGGGCCCCCACAGCCGGGCAGCAGACTGAGCCCGACCGCTGCGGGGAATGCACTGGGCAGCCCCGCTCGTTTGTGCTGGCACGGCAGTTGCTGCGCCAGACGGAGGAAACCATGCGGCTTATTTACGCTTTCAAGTATCACGGCGCGCTGCATCTGGCGCGGCCGCTGGCGTATCTGTTGCAAGAACTCTGGGAAAAGACTCCGCACCTGCTCAGCCGGAATGACTGGGTGCTCGTGCCTGTGCCGGTGACGCATGCCAGATTGCATACCCGGGGCTACAATCAGGCGGGAGAATTGGCACAGCAGCTCGCCAGGCTGCGCGGGTTGCGTGTGGAGAACCTGCTGATACGCCGTGATACCGGCGTGCTCAGCCAGACCCGGCTGACCGCGCATGCCCGCCGGTTGAATGCTATGCGGGCGTACAGGTTAAAACCGCCTGGCTTATTTTCGCGGCGCAGAACATACCCGCCCTATCTGGTGCTGGTGGATGATGTCTTCACCACCGGCGCCACCGCCCGCGCCTGCGCCACTCAGCTCAAAAAGTTGCCGGGCGTGAAAGCTGTTGTGGTTATTTCTCTGGTGCGCATCGGCTCATGAAAAAAAAGCCCCGGCGGCTGGCGCAGGGGCTTGGCGGAAAAAAGCTGGTCAGCCTGAAATCAGTTCAGGCGGAACGTGATGCGGGCCTTGCTCATATCGTACGGGGAAACCTCGATACGCACGCGGTCTCCTACCACCAGGCGGATGAAACGCTTGCGCATCTTGCCGGAGATATGAGCCAGGAACTCATGGCCATTGGCCACCTTCACGCGGAACATGGTGCCGGCAAGTACTGCAGAAACCACGCCTTCAAGCTCAATCTCACCCTCGCCGTCGTCGTCTGTCTTCTTGGGTTTCGGGGCGGTGTTAACGGGGCGTGCTGCATTACCGGCAGGACGCGGACCATTCGGGCGCTGCTGCGGCTTGCCGCCGCGATTATTGGGGGGATTTGCCATTATGTCGTTCTTTATTTGTTGCTTCACGCTGCGCATTCCTGCGCTTGCGCGCGCTCAGTTTAATGCTGAAATGCCTGTAAGGCAAGCTCTTTTTCGCAATATATGAAAAAAAGTTGTGGCAAGTCACAAAATGCGGTTGACATTAAAATTATGCTGTGCTACCCTCTGCGAGCTGGCCTGTTTATGGGTCGCTATGTGGCGAAAGCCAAAACTGGAATACGAAATTAAGACAATATGAAAACCTTCTCTGCCAAGCCTCAGGAAATTGAGCGTAAGTGGTATGTGATCGATGCTGCCGGTAAGGTGCTCGGTCAGGTTGCAGTTGAAGCAGCTAACCTGCTTCGTGGTAAGAACAAGACCATCTTCACCCCCCACGTGGACTGCGGTGATTATGTGATCATCGTGAACGCCGATAAGGTTGTGCTCACCGGTAACAAGGAGCGCGCCAAGATTTACACCCGTTACACCGGCTATGTGGGCAACCAGGTGGTGACCACCCCCGCCAAGCTGCGTAAGACTCACCCCGAGATGATTGTGGAGCTCGCCGTTAAGGGCATGATTCCCCACACCCGCCAGGGCCGCGCCCAGGGTGGCCGTCTCAAGG
>JAEIGA010018985.1_pt1 | contig 10483 bp, 4 predicted proteins | sample 9270691 | NCBI WGS metagenome assembly JAEIGA01 (sample SAMN17057246, study PRJNA624740) | gut metagenome | biome: biome; isolation source: fecal sample | host: Bos grunniens | place: China: Xizang | collected 2019
GTAACCATCGGAAACATTAGTCAAAGCAACTCCGCTTCCGGCATTAGCTGTTTCAAATGCATATTTGGCAGGTGTTGCACCAATGCTCAAATAATAGTTTCCATCGTTGGCAAGATATTTTCCACTTTCATTCTGGAACGAATATGTTTTATCATCATTAACGATACAAGTCCAAAGATAGCTGTTGCCGTTTACAGATGTAGCTGTTTTGAGTGCACTACCATTGTCATACAGATAATGTGATACGAAAGAACCATCACTTTGTTTTGCATCGGCTGCAATATAATACTTTTTGCCGGCCTCGGGTTTTACGCCGTTGGCAAGCTTTGTTGTGACAACATCCTTGCCAGGCTGTGTGCGGTACTCAATCTGCCAACCGTCAATGTCAAGGAATTTGCGAAATCGGGCTGAGTAGGTTGCATCCTCACGAGCAAGCATTGAATACTCAAGTTCTGTGGTGAGCAAACGGCCATAGTGGTCGTACCAGCCGAGGAACTCAACATCCTCGCTTGCCTTTGTGGCACGCAAGTACATTGGAATATTTGCACTTACAACCCACTCGGTGCCTGTTGAGCCGTCTGGGGTCTCATCGGTCCACACCTCAACTGTTCCCCAATCGGCGCTGTTGGTCTCGACATTTATTGTAGCAGCCTTGTTGCTCTTCTCGGTTACGTTAAGAACTATCTCGTAACACATACGGTTGAGTTCTCCCTTTGAGTTGAACGCTTTTGTTGTGCTGTTGTATTGATTACCCCAAGCACTGTCGAAACGCATACGCAAGTGAGTGATACCCGTTGGAGCATCGTATGGAAGTATCACCTGAAAACTGCCGCTGCGGACAGCCGAGTTGTCGGCATTTCTTGTACCCACAACCTTTACAAGCTCACCCTCCTCTTCAAAGTTACCATCGCCATCAAAGTCCATATAGGCCGACATAAAGCATTTTGTCAGATTCTGTGTTCCATTGTCGGTCCAAGTGATTGTAAAGCTTGCGCCCTGTGGAACATCAATAATCTGCGGTATTGTGGTAAAGAGACTTGTTGGTGCTGCAGATGTAGCATCATATATGGTCTCTGCTTCGCGGTTATGATAAGCGAAATCTATTTTGCTTACATACTGGTTGTTTGTAACAGCTTCGCTCAAGCCGCCTGCTGTCATACTGGGCACGCCCCACTTGTCCTGAATGAAGTTGGCGGTAAATGTAGCCTCTTCCTTGCCATAGTAGATGAATGGGTTGTCGTTGCTGACTACCTCGCCGTCCTTTGTCCAGTTCTCGAAGTTGTAACCGGTGTTTGCGGTTGCTGTAATCTTCACAGCCTCGGTTGTTGTTATTGATAGTTCGTTCGCACCCTCGATGGCAACCGAGCCGTTAGCACCTGCAACTGCTGTTACGGTACGCGCATCGGTGATATCCTCAATAAGTGCAAGGTTGAATGTGATTACAGTGCCGTCGCTGTATGTTACTTTGGCTGTTGTCTTGCCAATGGCTGCATCGGCAGGTATTGTTACGCTGTTGCCGTTTGCAGTGAGTGTCTCACCATTGCCGGCATTGCCGTCGGCGTTAAGGTCAATCCAAACGCTTGAAATTGTAACGTTCTTGCCAATGATAAGAGGAAGTTCAACTTCCTGGCCACGATAAACCTCGGAGATAACGTCGCTCTTTGTTGCGTTTGTTGCAACACCCATCGGGAAGATATAGTTCTTTGTTGCACCCTTTACGCGGCCGAAGTAGTTGCCGAATGTCTGTGCAGCCTTTTCGGTTGCAGTCATGTCTGTTGGGATAACCACCTTTGAGTAGTCGCCGGCAAGGTCGTAAGTGTCGTTGAAGTCAACCGTCCAGGGATATTCGAAACCGCTGAACCAACCGCCGCTGAAAGCGTTGCCATTGTTCTCGAAGAACTGTTTCCAACGCTTGTAGTGGAAGTCCTTGATAAGACCTGCCCAGCAGCGGTTAGAGTAGTCGTGAAGGTCGGTGTTGCCCTTTGACCACACAGTTACCTGTGTACGTGCGTTCCACTCGAGCCAGTTGCGGTCGTGTTCTGTTGTTCCCTCAACCTCGTCGGCAATGTTGCGCGCAAGGCTTGTCCAACGCTCCAATTTGAAGTTCTCGTCGTAAGATAGCATCTCGTCAAGGTCGAGCATCAACTGCAGGTAGAGCTGGTAGAGACGAGTATATTCAGCGTCGTTGCCACGAGCTGCGTTGATGAGCGGCAGCAACTGCGCCGCATAGTCAACCATTGCCTGGCGCACAACGTCAATAAAATCGTAGTTATAGTTTGCGATACCATCCTGTCCACCGTTTGCCGTTACAAGGTCTTTAACGGAATACAACTGGTCGGCGGCAAGAAGGACATCCTGTGTATCCCAATAGATAGCCGATGTACTCCAAGAAGATACGCTACCGATAGTCCAGTTAGGACGTGCAAGGATTACAGCCTCCGATGTTCCCTGTTGGTTGACCTTACAATCCCAAACCGATTTCTTTAGGTTCTTCAATGCCTCAAGAGCAGCCGGAGCAGTCTTTGAATCTACGCCGTAGCGTGAATGAGCATACTCGGTCAACCATGCATCTGCCCCTGGGTTGCCATTCATCCAGGGAAGCTCAAAGAGCATGTCATATAGTATTGGGTTTGTCTCGGTACCCTCGGGTGTAGCACCGATACCCTGGCAGTTGTTGTTCTTTGCAAGAGCCTGGAAATAACCGTCCATCGTTGTTTCCAAACGGCCGTGCAAACCGCTACGGCCACCGAAATTGTGGAGCATACAGTAGATGTATGGGCAAGTATCGTAGTAGTCTGTTCTCCACTTTGCAGCATTGTCGGCATATATGTTGTCGGCAAAAAGGTCAAGGCCGATAAAACGATTTGTGTAGCCGGCATTCTTCATTGCAGTGAACGCACCGCTCTGAGGCACACCCTGCCAGTACTGGATAATCCAGCTTGGAGATTTTGTTACCTTATAAGAATCCTTTACGCTCTGCTCAACATTACCGAAATGTTTGTCAAGCTCCTTCATAATGTTAGGGTAGCATGTCTCGTTAGTCACGCCACCGGGAAGTGAGCCCTCGTGGAAGGGGTCGATGCTGTAGAGCTCGGACACACCCATCACCTCGTGCAGGTGCTTGTAGTAAACGGCTGCAAAAGTTTGATAGCTTGTTGTATTAGGCTTCAAGATATCGGGGCGTGTGTAACCGCCGGCCCAAGAACCGTTATTCACAACATCGCCGCTGCTGAAGCCGTTGATTGAGTAGTTTACGATGCAGTTGGGCACCTGGCCGCTGAAACCGGGAATTACAGGCTGCATACCAAGCTCGCGCATACGCTGGAGCATATCGCGGCAAAGGTTCTCCTGACGGGTGTACCACCAGTCGGGGTTACCCTGCATGAACACGCCTGTACCCTGTGACTCAATAGTTCCACCCCAACCCTCAAGGTTGTTCATCGCAAACCAAGCTATGAAGCCCGGACCTGCGATGTAGGCATTGATGTCGCTCTCGCTAACGCCAAGCTCGCGCAAGAACTTGCGTGTTACGACATCCAAGCCCACAAGGTTCAACGGAGCGTTGATGCCGTGCAGAGCCATCCAATCAATCTCCTGTTGCCAACGCTTCCAAGTCCAGAAAGCCATTGAGTAGGAGAATGTACAGGTGTTGAAGTCGTAACGGTAGGCTGCACTGCTTACGTGCTTCTCCTCTGTTGCAGGAACAGGGAGGTCAACCTTTGACAGGTCGGTTGTAAGGTTGTTCCATGTTAGGTTGACGTGTGCATAATGGTTCAAATACCAGTTGATACCTGTAGCAACCGATAGCTGTGTGTTACCCTTGATGCAAGGCTTGCCGTTACCCGGAGCAATGATGAACACGTCCTTGCCGTTCTCGGCGAGGTCAGCGTCAATCACAATCTCGAACAGGTTGGCTGCACCGTCGCCACCGATACGGTTAAGAAGGCCTGTGATAGCCTCTTCCGGTGTTGCGGTAGGGGTTTGTGCATTTACTGTGTTCGCAGTAAAAAGTGTTACAATTAGTAACACAATGGTTAGAATACGTTTTTTCATTATAATGATGTTAGTTTATTTGCATAATATTCCATTCTGCAAAAGTAATATAAATTATTTATAATTTATTGATTTTGGTTTGGTTTTTGTTTTGACACAGACAAAGGGTAGAAGAGGGAGCGAGTAACGAAGAAAACGAAATTGTAGGGGTGGGGAGGTGAAAGATGAAAACGACGTTTCGACAGCAACCACAGCAATGGGTCACGCGTAACGCAGACGCAGTTTGCGCCGCGTGGGTTGCGAAGAGTTGTTGCTGTCAACAGATGAGCAATTAGCGAACAATGAAACTGTAGGGGCAGGGTCGGCCTGCCCTTGTATTCCACCGCAGTTCTTACCCTTAACACTTTGGATTTGTATTCTTTTTCAAGTCTTTCTCTCTTAACTTTTTGTCGCACAAAAAGTTACAAAAAGGCCCGGCATAAGTTGAGCAAGTCGCTCAAGGCTCTTGTTCGTGAGTTACCATGTAACATCACTCATCCGCCTTTTACTTATCGCTTGTGTCTGCCGTTCCAATCTCGGGAACAAAAGAACTCGCTTCACGCGCTTCCTGCATCGTATGGCGCACACGCTCAGACACTTTTGTTCTTTTTCCTCTATTGGAACTGACACTCGCTGTTGCTCAACACCATGCCGGTTTATTTTTAAAGATTACCATTGTTCGCAAGAATCATCGGGCGGGCCAACCCCGCCCCTACATTCTCGTTAATCGAATTTCGTTGTTCGTTAATCAAAACTCTATCAGAATTCTTCCGTTTATTCTGCGGCCGGTGAGATAATTGGGAACGGCGTAGTTGTTGTTTGCAACATCCTTAACCCAATAATAAGAATTGACATTGTCGATGCCAAGAATATTGAACGCATCTATTCCTAACCAGATGTTTTTGAACCAGCTCTTTATTCCTGTGCGATGTCTGCGGTCTTCGTTGTCGAGCAAGCGGTATGACATACCTATATCCACACGCATATATGCCGGTGCATTGAAGATATGTTTCTCGCGTCCGCTGTGTGGCGGGCCAAAGGGCAAACCGTCGGCATATACGCCTTGCAGGTTCATCTTCCAGCGGTCGGTGAAAGGGAAGTAGTCGGTAAAATATAACGATGCCGAGAACAGTTGGTTTGTGGGGCGCGGAATCCAGTCGCCGCCATTTATTTTCTCTTTGGTGTCCATTACCGACAGTGTTATCCATGAGTCGGTGCCTGGGACAAACTCTCCAAAGAGTTTCAAATCCAATCCGGTTGCATATCCTTTGGCGCAGTTCTCGCCATAATATACAATGCGTACGTTGTCGATGTTGTATGGTATAAGATTATCGAGCTTCTTGTAATATGCCTCGGCTGTGAATTTGAACGGGCGGCCGAATATCTTGAAGTGATAGTCGTATCCCAATACAAAATGTATCGAACGTTGCGATTTTATTTTTTTGTTCAGTACCACTTCGGCAATGCCTTCTGTGGTTACGGTGTCACGCATCTCCTTGTAGAACGGGGTCTGATAATAGACTCCCGTGGCAAGACGGAATGTCATATCCTTGTTGAACTTTGGTATCAGACCCATTGAGGCACGTGGAGAGAACAGTACTTCGTTGTTCCAATCCCAATAGGATAGTCTGGCTCCGGCATTTATCGATATCAGTCCTATACTGCTGTTGAACTTGTATGTATCCTGGATGTATGCAAAGATATGATTGCTGTTGCACGATGTGTTGGCATTCAGGCTGTATATGGGGCGCATGCCGTCGGCGGTGTTTGGTGTGTTGTAGCCCACTGAGTCGCGCAACTCCCATTCGCGTTGCCTGTCGTTGAACCTCTCGTTTTTCCATTCCAATCCCCAGCGCAGGTCATTGGACTTAAGGTAATGCTTTCCTGTGAACTTTATGTTTACCACGTTGGCATTCAGATAATTGCGCGCGTGCTCCATGTATCCGCCTATGCCTAACGACTGGTCGGTGTTGATGTCGTTGAGCCAATACTCTCCAATGATGTCGTATGTCTCGTGCTCTACAGTTTGGAAAGCTGATGCCTGCAGCGAGAAAGCGTGGTATTCGTTCGGTGAGTAGTTGAGCGATGCCGCTCCGAACATCGTACGGAAAAGGTCTGTTTCCCATCCGTCGAAATATACCTTGAATTCCTTGACGTTCTCCAATGTTCCAAAGCTGGTTGTTCGGTCGCTTGGAGTAAAATTATATTCGTTGCGCGATATGTTGCCTATAAAACCAAGACTCCACTTGTCTGTTATTCGCCAGTCGATATACGCTTGATAATCAATAAAGTTAGGGCTGTATTCGCCTTTTGTGTCGAGCGTTCCCAACAAGTAGTTGTTGCTTTTGTAACGCACCGAGTTTGTTATGCTCACCTTATTGTTTCCCCAGCCTATGTATGCGCTTGCGCCGAGCAGGCTTGCCGACACTGTACTCTCGAATTCGCGTGGCTTGCGGTATGTGATGTCGAGCACCGATGACATCTTGTCGCCATATTTCGCCTCGAAACCGCCGGTGGAGAACTCTATTGCTCCCACCATGTCGGGGTTAATGAAACTCAATCCCTCCTGTTGTCCGGCTCTTATGAGCAACGGGCGATACACCTCTATGCCGTTTACATATACACTGTTCTCGTCAAAGTTTCCGCCGCGCACATTATATTGCGAACTCATCTCGTTGTTCGAACTTACTCCCGCCTGCGACTTTATCAGGTCCTCGATGGCATTTCCGCTTGCCGATGGTTGCAAGCGTATCTTGTCGGGCATGGCAAGTTTTTGCGTGCTGCCCATCTGACGCTCCTTGTCAACAATCTCCACCGCCTGCAGAGCAAGGCTTGAAGAGGGTAGTATTACATTTACCGTTAATGTATCTGTCGGGTTGCGGAACGTGCGTTTACGTGTCTGATAGCCAATCATCGAATATGCAATGACAAGGCTGTCCTTGCTGTTGCATGTGAGGCTGTAATAACCGTTCAGGTCGGCGACGGTGCCTATGGGCTCGCCTACAACGCTGATGTTGGCAATCTCAATAGGCTTGTGGTTCTCGTCGGTGACACGTCCCTTTATGGTGACCTTCTGTGCCATCGAACATAGTGTAAGCATTGCCAGCAGTGCGGTTATGTATATTCTTGTTCTCATCTGTTATATAACGAGAAAAAAGAGCTAAACGTATATCGCACGTAAAATTTTATTCAGCCATTGCCATTTGAAGTGAAACCAGCGCAGAGTGCCTTTCTGCTTTCCGCCGTAGTTTAGCAGTGTACTTATAAATTTCTGGTTTATGCGTGATAAAGCTCTCACCTCCAGGAACTCAAAATGTGCAAATCCTTGTTTGTAGGCATCGCTCAGTGCCGCCCATATAGCCATTATGCCGGGATACTGCATCGGGTGGCTCTTGCGTAGTCCGCAGCTGTAAGCAAGGTAGGCGCGTTCGTTGTCGTACAGGCAAAAAGAACTGCCTATTGCTTTGCCTTTGTATGTGACAATGAACATCTTTGCCCGTTCCGAAAGTGTTCCGTCAGTGTTGTGCAACATGGTGTTGAGCGAATCCCTGCTTGGCAGGCGGCGTGTTTTGCTAATGTAGTAGTTATGCAGCAGTTGTATGCCTTCGTTTATATCCTTCTGTGTTGTCGCACGGTGGTATGCCACTTCGTTGTTCTCTGCTTTGCGTATGTGTGCACGATATGCGCGTGTCAGACGTTCTAGTGGGGCTTTGCTGTGTAGCGATATATACATACGTTGGTCGCGCATTGGTACAAAACCATGCTCGCGCAGTGCGCCGTAGGCAAAACGGGAGTCTTCGATATTCTGTACTTTGATGAATGTGTGACGGAAGTCGAACATGTCGAGTACCTTTTCAAGGAAAATAGTGAACAGTTCCTCGCGATTGGCGCAATGGCTGCTGTATGCACCCTCGCCGTTTATGATGTACCAGAATGTCAGCATCGGCGGCAGTATGGTGAATCTTCTGCGTTTTATGACAAGTATGTGTCCGAGTTCCTTGCTGTTGTCATCATACGCCACAAACATATATGGCTTGCATGTCCTGTTTCTTTCGTATGAACGGAATGTCAGCACAGAGTGTAGTACCGAGCCGTCGATAAGTTCCGGTATCTGTTCGCTTTTTGTGAATATCTCTATGCGCATGATGATTTTATATTTTTTCTGCGTTGACGTACAAAAATATATAAAAAGAAGAAATAAAGTAGTATCTTTGAGTTAAAAACTCGAAGATATACTGCACTCGCAGTGAAATATTCAAGCAAGCTTGATATTATTTCGCTCGTTTGTCACTATCTTTGCAATAAATAATTATTTATGAGTCAAAACAAGGATATTTACATACTCGCGATAGAATCGTCGTGTGACGACACATCGGCGGCTGTGATGAGAAACGATGTCGTGCTTTCCAATGTCACGGCAGGTCAGGCAGTGCATGAACAATATGGTGGAGTGGTGCCCGAACTCGCATCGCGTGCCCATGAACAGAATATTGTTCCCGTTGTCGATACTGCTTTGAAGAGAGCCGGCATTACAAAGGAACAGCTCACCGCAATAGCCTTCACTCGTGGTCCCGGTCTTATGGGCTCGTTGCTCGTCGGTGTCTCGTTTGCCAAAGGTCTTGCAGCGTCGTTGGGTATTCCTATGGTCGAGGTCAACCATTTGCAGGGGCATATCATGGCGCATTTCATCAAAGAAGATGGTGTGGAACATGTTGCTCCGGAATTTCCATTCCTGTGCCTTATGGTGTCGGGCGGAAACTCGCAGATAGTAAAGGTCAATAGTTATAAGGATATGGAGATTGTCGGTCAGACAATCGACGATGCGGCGGGTGAAGCAATGGACAAGTGCGCCAAAGTCATGGGTTTAGGTTATCCCGGCGGTCCAATCATCGACCGTCTTGCGCGACAGGGTAATCCTAAGGCATATACATTCAGCAAGCCTCATATCCCTGGTTATGATTACAGCTTCAGTGGCTTGAAAACCTCATTCCTTTATACCTTGCGTAAACTCGTTGTCGATAATGAAAATTATGTCGAAGAGCATAAGGAGGACTTGGCGGCATCGTTTGAGGCAACCGTTGTTGCAATCCTGATGGACAAGCTCTATAAGGCATCAAAGGCTTTGGGCATAAAACGTATAGCTTTGTCGGGCGGAGTGTCGGCCAATACAGCATTGCGTCAGGCATATCACGACTATGCAAAGCGTTATAAATGGGATATTTTTATTCCCAAGTTCGGATTTACAACCGATAATGCGGCAATGATAGGTATTGTTGGATATTACAAATATCTCGATGGTGATTTTTGTGCGATGGACCAGCCCGCATTTACAAGAACAGTAATATAATAATAAGTGATTATATAGAATTCTACACAAGTGATAAAGACTTGTCATTCTATATTTGTAAAGTCATTGGCTCGTTTTGCTTTTCGCCACCCGCGTGGCATAAACTATCGTTTATGCTACACGCGACCAATGGCTGCAAAGCTCGCCGATAACAAAACTTTGTTTTGTCATTCTGAACATAGTGAAGAATCTAAAGTGTTGTTTATCGGAGATTTTTCCTCCTTTCAGTCGTCAAAATGACAAATAGGTGTAATATTGTATATAATTACCTAATAATATATATAAGGTGAGGGCCGATATCAAACAACTGTCAACAGAAATCGTGGAACTTTTGCGTAGTAAAGGTTATACCTTTGCAACAGCAGAGAGTTGTACCGGCGGAGCAATAGCAAGTGCCATAACGCAGATTGCAGGTTGTTCTGATGTTATGCTCGGCGGAGTGGTGGCATATCATAATGACGTGAAGCATGCTATGCTTGGTGTTTCCAATGAAACGTTGTGCGCGTATGGTGCGGTGAGCGAGCCTGTGGTGCTTGAGATGGTTGCCGGGGTGTCGGAGAGATTCGGTGCTGATTGTGCTGTTGCTACATCGGGCATTGCAGGTCCCGGCGGTGGAACAGCTGATAAACCGGTAGGCACAGTTTGGGTGGCTGTAAAGGTGGCCGATAAGGTTGTGACGCGCCTGTTGCAGTTGCAGGATTGCGGTAGAGAGAGTAATATTGAAAACACAGTGTTTGAAGTGTTGAAATTGTTGCGTTTAACGATTAATGTTTAATGTTTAACGAATTTGCTTGCAAATTCGTTAATCGTTTATCGTTTGTTGCCCACTCTGCACTTTACATAAGGGCGGGCAGACCCCGCCCCTACACTCTACACTCTACACTCTAAACTAATCTCGCTTGTTTTTCTTGGGAAATTTAAAAACTTCTAAAAATAATTGTGGTTTTGTTTGCACGGTTATGTAAAAACTTATATCTTTGCACACTGTTTTGAGTAAGTATCAAAAGAATAAACAAAAAATATATAGAGATGTCAAAGATTTGTCAAATCACCGGTAAGAAAGCTATGGTGGGTAACAATGTTTCACACTCAAAGAGAAGAACA
>JAEIGA010018986.1_pt1 | contig 10483 bp, 9 predicted proteins | sample 9270691 | NCBI WGS metagenome assembly JAEIGA01 (sample SAMN17057246, study PRJNA624740) | gut metagenome | biome: biome; isolation source: fecal sample | host: Bos grunniens | place: China: Xizang | collected 2019
TGTAGCCTTCTATTTAGTATTTCGCTTGCCTTCGTAAAAACTAAAACTGAAAATCAATCAGTTAAAAATTAAAAGACCGATTCAGTAGGAGTATCCTCTTTGAAATGCGTACAGTAGAAAAGACCATAATACGCAGTAAAACAACAATATACATAAAAGCAGGTGAAACGATTTTGGATGCAAAACTGCTCAATGTGTCGATTCGTGCATAAACGATGAAATGCAACCGCAATAATTAATTGTGTTGTTTCGTGTGTCTTTTGGGGATAAGGCTGTGAAATATGCCTAATATATACAACATCTGTTATGCTAAAATAATCCCGTTCGGGTATAATTGATAGTAAATCACATTGAACTTATACCCGATAGGGTTGATTTTAGACTCCTGCAATTGTGCTATTTATTATAAAATTTGCGGGAAATCGGGATTGGGTATCAATCAATGACAATAACACACAATAGGTTACACGCTTGGGAATGTTTCCTGGTGGCACCACAGCAAAGAAAAGCAGTTACTGAAAAGTAGCTGCTTTTCTCATTTTAAATTGTAAGAAAAAATAAAAAAAACAGAAGAATATCAGTAAATATTCTATATCTTTGCTACATAAATTTAGACATTTCCTTTATGAAAAAGCTATTTACCTTTATTTTACTGCTATTGGCAACCGCTTTTTCCATCCAAGCGCAACAAGCCAAGTATGTATTCTATTTTATCGGTGATGGTATGGGAACCAACCAAGTACTAGGAACAGAAATGTACCTCTCCGAATTAAGAGGCGAGATAGGAGTAACCCCACTCTTGTTTACCCAATTCCCCTATTCTACCGTAGCAACCACTTTCTCGGCAACCAATGGTGTAACCGACTCTGCTGCAGCCGGAACAGCTTTGGCAACAGGTTACAAAACCAAGAATGGAGCCATTGGTGTAAAAAAGGATCAGACAACGATAGTAAGCAGTGTAGCAGAATGGGCAAAAGCTCATGGTGCTCGTGTAGGAATAAGTTCGAGTGTAGCGATAGACCATGCCACTCCCGCAGCTTTTTATGCACACCAAGCAGACCGAGGCAACAGATATGAAATGGGATTGGATCTTATAACTGCCAATTTTGATTTCTATGCCGGATCTGATTTCGACGACCCGACTAATAGAAAAGCATCTAAGAAAGATGGAAAAACTTACGACAATTTATTTGATCTGACAAACAAGGCCGGATACACCCTTGCTAGAGGATACAAGGATTACCAAAAGAAAGCTAAAAAAGCGGAGAAATTGATTCTTTTCCAAACAGAAAAGGATTCGGATACCGACAGAGGATCCATACCTTATGCTATCGACCGCCAAAAAGGCGATATGACACTTGCGGAAATTACCCGCGCAGGCATCAACTTCCTGTCGAAAGATAAATCCAAAGGGTTCTTCTTTATGGTAGAAGGCGGGAAAATTGATTGGGCATGTCATGCTAATGACGCAGCGACCACTTTCCACGAAGTGATAGATTTCGATGAAGCCATTAAAGTAGCCTATGAGTTCTACGAACAACATCCTGATGAAACGTTGATTGTAGTAACCGCCGATCACGAAACCGGTGGTTTAATATTGGGTAATGGATCATACGCATTGAATTTACAAGCATTGAAAGCTCAAAAGATAAGCGAAGGAGCCTATACCTCTGTTCTCAATGGCTTAAGAAAGAAATACAAAAACCAAGTTTCATGGGAAACCATACAGGAATCATTGAAAGAGTATTTCGGATTTTGGGATTCTGTCAAATTACATAAGAGACACGAAGAACAACTCAAAGCAATCTATGACAAGAGTTTTGGCAACCAACCCGTTGACCTTGAGAAGAACTTATACCAGCAGAATGAACCTTTGGCCGGAGCAGCCAAACGCATTCTTAATCAAATAGCTATGATTAGCTGGGCAAGCGGAAGTCATTCGGCTGGTTACGTCCCAGTCTTCGCCATTGGTGTTGGCGCTGAAAAATTCCACGGACAAATGGACAACACTGAAATTCCGGTTAAAATTGCAGAAGCAGCAGGATACAAGCATTAATCAAAAGCTATATAAGCAGATAACCTCTCCAAGTCTTTCCCTGTGAATTCTTCGTATAAGGATAATTGGGAAAGACTTTTTATTTCACCTCTTTTCCTTCGGTGCTCTATTATGACTTTCGCTTGGTAAAAATTAAGATAAGGATGAGCACGAAGCTTATCCAATCCCGCTTGATTAATATTCAGCTTACGTATATCCACCTCTTCGAGTTTAAACCACTTCATCAAATCAGGAGTGATATATTCCACTTCTCCCAATTGCTTCAAACTGTAAAATCCCCCCAACCTGTTACGATGAGCAACAATAGCTTTTGCAATACCCGAACCTATACCGGGAATCTTTTTCAGTTCGGTCGTATCGGCAATACCGACATCCACTAATGTACCTTCCGGATATTTGAACATTTTCGGGAAAGTATCCATTGGATGCTCTAAAGAATCGTTACGCAATGTATCCGGACGATAGACAAACGCTTCTGAAATATGTATATACGGTTTCAGCTGAGCAAAACGTTCATCTGTCATTCCATAAATACGGGCAAACGACTCAGGAGTTGCAAACTTCCCACCCTTTGCCCGATACTTCAATATGTTGCTTACCACAAAAGGAGGTAAACCTAAATTCAAGAAATCCGTAGAATCTGCCGCATTCGGATCAAACTCCTTCAACACAATTTTACGTTTCGGTTGACGAACATATTTTACGTTACGTTCTTCTTTCTTCTCACGAATACTCTTTGAAAAGTTTTCTTTTTCTTCCTGCGTTGCACCGGATTGTTTCGGCTTTTCTACGAATTCAGGAAGCACCCAACTTCCTATCATGAAAAGAACAATCAACAAGGAGAGTACATACACCGCCCTCCTTTCACCTTTGGAATAATAGAAGAAATCCTTCCACATAATTTAAAGCAGCCCCAACTCGTTGATAAAAATCAAAGCTATGGCTATCGGGGCAATATACCGTAAGATAAACATATACATGGGGAAATAGGGTGCCTTATGCAAACCATAATTGGTTGTTTCATCGAAAGAAACAGAACGTTTCAGATACCAACCGACAAACAACGCAATCAACAAACCGCCTACAGGCATCATAAACTTGGCCGTTATAAAATCCAGCAAATCAAAGAAAGCAAGTCCACCTATAGTATACTCCGACCAAACGCCTAACGACAATGAAGATATTACGCCAGTAACCAAACAGAAAGAAGTTACCATTATAGCTGCTTTCTTCCGTTCAATTCCAAATTGTTCCTGCAAAAAAGCCGTAACCACTTCATGTAGAGATATTGTAGAAGTCAGTGCAGCCAAAGCCAACAACACGTAAAACATCAACGACAAGACCATAGCCAATACAGGCCATCCCCCAAACGCCTGTTGGAACACGTTCGGTAAAGTTATAAACACCAACGAAGGTCCTGCATCGGGTTGGATACCCACCGAAAAGGCCGCCGGGAAAATAATGACTCCAGCCAATACAGCTACCAATGTATCGATAACACCTACGCTCAAAGCCGTCTTCCCTAACTTAGTATCAGAGCCAAAATACGATGCGTATGTAGACAAACACCCCATACCCAAGCTCAAAGAAAAGAAAGCCTGCCCCATCGCACTAAGGAACACATCTGCATTCACTTTACTGAAATCGGGGCTCAACAGAAAATCCAATCCTTTGTCTGCATCAGGCAAAGTAATGGAACATACAGCCAAAACCAAAATCAAGACAAACAAGACCGGCATCATAATTTTGGAAGACCGTTCAATACCCTTCTTCACTCCTTTTACTATCACATAATGGGTAGCAAACAAGAAAACCGCCAACCATATTAATGGCCGGAAAGGATGCTGAGAAAATTGCTGAAAAGAGGATATAAAATCATCGGGAGTTTTTCCTGCAAATCCATTACTTAAGGCTTCCAATGTATATTCCAATGTCCAACCGGCAACAACCGAATAGTAACCTAATATAAGCAAGCCAACCAATACTCCCATAAAACCGACCCACTTCCAGGGAGTACCGGGCGCAAGTATCTGGTAAGCTTTACCCGTACTAGCTTTAGAATGACGCCCGATAGTAAATTCGGCCATCATAATAGGTAATCCCAGCAAAAAGACACAACCTAAATATACCAATATGAATGCTGCACCACCATGATTACCCGTTTCATAAGGGAAACGCCAAATATTCCCCAATCCTACGGCAGAACCGGCAGCCGCCAATATAGCTCCAATCTTACTTCCAAAATTTACTCTTTCTGTTTGATTCATAAAAAAAACTTCAATTTGTTACAAATAAACCTATTTGAACGCAAAAGTATAAAATTAATTGTAGCTTTGTACTTCAAATTATATAAAATAAGCTATGTTAAGTCATTTAAAGAAATATCCATTGTCATTGTGCATTATTGCCGCTATTTTCTATTTGTCTTTTTTCACACCTCCCCAAACAAATCTAGGTGAAATACCTGGTTTCGACAAATTAGTGCATACCTGCATGTATGGAGGATTTTGCCTGATCATTTGGTTTGAATACCTGCGAAGCCATCGAAACTTTAACCCTACTAAAGTTTGTATATGGGGAATCATCGCTCCGATAATAATGAGTGGCATCATCGAATTGATGCAAGCCCATTGTACTGAAAACAGAAGTGGAGAGTGGCTCGATTTTTACGCCAATAGTTTGGGAGCTGTGATTGCCGCTCTAATCGGTTTCAATGTACTCCGCCCTTGGATGTGGAAAAAATAAAGGAAACGCCGGCGATTCTCACGAACAGCCGACGCAATGTGATGAAAAGTCTAGTTATATAATTGTGAAGATAGAGGGACATAATCAACGGAAATCCTTCAATTCCTTCTGCAAGCGCTGACGGGTGAAGTATATCCTGCTTTTTACGGTACCGATAGGCAAGGCCAGTTTCACGGCTATCTCGCGATATTTAAAACCGGAAACATACATCGAGAACGGAACCCGGTATTCCTTAGGTAGAGAATTGACGATTTTACGGATTTCCTTCAAATCGTAGTTACCCTCGGTAGATTCAAAACCGGAATCTTGAGGAAGACTCAAATGATAAAGATTATCTGTCTGATCAACAAACGTCTGGTCGCGGACAGTCTTACGGTAGTTATTGATAAAAATGTTTCGCATAATGGTATACATCCAACCTTTAAAGTTTGTATCTGGAGTATATTTCTCCTCATTGTCCAAAGCTTTCAGAGATGTTTCCTGCAACAAATCATCCGCTTCTTCTTTGTCTGCAGTCAGTTTCATAGCAAAACGGTGAAGTTCCGTTTGTAGGCCCAGTAAGTTTTGTGTAAATTCGGCTGATCTCATAATCTTTATATTTTAAATGGTTTCGAATTAGCTTCATTGCTTTTTCTGGTGCAATATTAGCTAGTTATTCAGCCGGCCATGCCATAAAAACAGACAACAAAAGGGGTAAAAACTAACATATAACAGTTTTTACCCCTTTTGTTGTCTGTTTACAGGAGGTTTATTTATTTCCAATCCTTATACGGACACTTCATTAGGAATGAATTATAGTATTTTACAATGCCTGTTACTTCTTCTCCTATAAAAGGAGGTTTTTCAAACGATTCATTTTCATGTTTCAATTCTACTTCAGCAATTACCAATCCCTCATTATCACCATAAAATTCATCTACTTCAAACGTATGATTACCCGAGGCTACCAAATAACGCGTCTTATCTATCATACCCGGTTCGCATATCTTCATCAATTCCTTGGCCTCTTCCAACGGAATTTCCTTTTCCCATTCATAACGGGAGAGGCCTCCTTCTTCCGATGGTCCTTTAATTGTAAGATAACCTTTCTCATTACGAATACGTACACGTACCGTTCTGCCACGTGCACTACAGATATAACCTTGTGCTATGCGACTGGAGCTGAAAGCCATCAGTTTATAACTTTCATCCTTTACCAGGAACTTGCGTTCTATTTCCAATGCCATATACCTTATTATATATAAAGAAGCCTGCAAAAATGCAGGCTTCCAATTATTAAATCAATTGCGAAATACCGATTAGCAAAACGGCAATTACTACCAAACCGATAATCAGGTTTCTCATCACCTTCTTTGCCTTTTCTTCTTCGCGTTTTTCCTTTGCGGCTTTTCTTTGAGCCTTCTTATTCTGTCCCATAGTACTATAATTTTTAAGGTTGAACTTCTTTTTTCTTAAAGTATCCCAAAAGTACAATGTTTTTATAAGAAAACAAATTCTTTGCTTATTTTTTTATTCATTTTCTGAAGCCGAAAACTCCATCAAGTAGGCTTTGATAAATCCGTCTATTTTTCCATCCATGACTCCGTTTACATCGGATGTCTGAAAATTGGTGCGATGATCCTTTACACGACGGTCGTCGAATACATAGCTTCGTATCTGCGAACCCCACTCAATCTTCTTCTTTCCAGCTTCTACCTTTGCCTGTTCCTCCATACGATGCTGAAGTTCCTTATCGTAAAGGATAGAACGCAACTGACGCATAGCATTTTCCTTATTCTTAGGTTGGTCTCGGGTTTCGGTATTTTCAATCAAGATTTCTTCCTCTTCACCAGTATAAGGATCTTTATACTGATAACGCAAACGCACTCCTGACTCCACTTTATTTACGTTCTGGCCACCGGCACCACCGCTTCGGAACGTATCCCAACTCATACGGGCAGGCTCAATATTCACTTCTATACTATCGTCTACCAACGGAGTCACGAATACAGATGCAAAAGAAGTCATACGCTTTCCTTGTGCATTGTAAGGAGAAACACGAACCAAACGGTGCACTCCGTTTTCCCCCTTCAGATAACCGTATGCAAAACTACCCTCTATATTAAAAGTCACAGTTTTGATACCTGCTTCATCCCCTTCTTGAAGGTTGGCCACACTTACCTTGTAACCATTGGTTTCACCCCAGCGCATATACATACGCATCAACATGGATGCCCAGTCCTGACTTTCCGTACCACCAGCACCCGAATTGATTTTCAATACACAGTCCATGGAATCAGCTTCCTGCCGAAGCATATTCTTCAGTTCGAGGGCTTCCACTTCGGCTATAGCCTTGGTATATGCCGCATCCACTTCTTCTTCGGTTACCATTTCTTCCTTGTAGAAGTCGAACGAAAGTTCCAATTCATCGGCCAAAGTCTTTACTTCCTTATAACCTTCTATCCATTTCTGGAGTTCCTTCACCTTCTTCATCTGTGCTTCCGCCTTCTTGGCATCATCCCAAAAACCTGGAGCCTGTGTGCGGAGCTGTTCTTCTTCCACCTGTACTTTTTTGCCTTCTATATCCAAATATCTTTCTAGGGCGGCCGTACGTTCCTTTACGTCTTTCAGTTGCTCTATTGTAATCATTTTGAGGAGTTTTTCTGATTGAGGTGCAAAGATAATGCAATTTAAGGGGATACGCAAATTTAATGTAAACAAGAGATGGCAATGGTATGCTTTTCACGACAAGAACTTGTTTGGAGGAAAAGAATGATTGTCAATATATATTATTCAAAAAAAATCGTATCTTTGCCATAAATCTTAAGACGAATTATTAACCATTCATTATCAGAACCATGAAAATGTACACAAATGACTTATTGAAAGGATGGATCTTGATGTTGTTCTTTTTATTTTTCAGCATGGTTTATGCGCAAAATGATGCTGAACGAATCAGTAAGCGAGATGCTATCCTGAAAGAAATTACCGGAGCTCAAATGCCAGTAAAAGAACTGTATGTAACCAAATTCGGAGCCAAAGGTGATGGGAAGAAAGACAACAAACCGGCATTCGACAAAGTGATGAAACGCGCCAAGCGTATGGGTGGTGCACACATCATCGTCCCTGCCGGCAATTATTTGGTAAATGGACCTATCCATCTGGAAAGCAATGTTTGCCTTGATTTACAAGAAGGTGCCAACCTTATTTTCTCTTCCAACCCTCAACATTATCTGCCATTGGTAAAAACCAGTTGGGAAGGAACTTTCTTACAGAATTACTCTCCTATGATTTATGGTTATCAGTTAGAGAACGTATCTATCATAGGTAAAGGGACCATCAATGGCAATGCATCGGAAAGCTTTGCTACTTGGAAAAAGGATCAGAAGAAAGGCCAACAATTAAGCAGAGAGTTCAACCACAACGAGACTCCGATAGAAGACAGAAACTTCGGAGAAGGTTTTTATCTGAGACCGCAACTCATCCAGTTCTACGAATGCAAGAATATCACCATCAAGGATGTATTCATTACCGAATCACCCTTCTGGTGTATCCATCTCCTGAAGTCGGAAAACATTATCTGTGACGGTATCCGTTATGATGCCAAGTTGGCCAACAATGACGGGATAGACCCGGAATTTGCCCGCAACGTACTTATCCAGAACATCGACTTCAACAATGGAGACGACAATGTAGCCATCAAATGCGGACGCGATCATGATGGAAGAAAGGCCAACCAACCTTCTGCCAATATCATCATCCGCAACTGTAAGTTCAAAGGATTGCACGGTGTAGTGCTTGGTAGTGAAATGTCATCGGGCATTGAAAATGTCTTTATAGAAAATTGCACCTATGGAGGCTATTTGAAGCGCGGTCTTTACATCAAGACAAACCCAGACAGAGGAGGATTCATCCGCAACATATACGTTAACAACTGTCAGTTTGGAGAAGTGGAAGACTTCTTCTTCCTTACTTCCAAATATGCAGGAGAAGGACTGGACAACAAATATTTTACTGCCGTCCACGACATCTACGTAAAGGATGTAACTTGTCAAAAAGCCAGAAAGGCAGCCATCGTATTGCAAGGAACCGCACAGAAACCATTGCATAACATTCATTTCGAAAATGTAAATGTAGACGAAGCAGCCATTGGCATTTCCATGTCGGACACCAAAGCCATAGAACTTACCAACTGCAATTTGGGCGGATATGCCGGTGTTCCCACAACCGCTAACGCCAAAGACGGCATATTCGATAAGGACAAGAAATAAAAAGAGCCATTTTATAACAAAAAAAGTGCCACTTTACGGATAACAAAGTGGCACTTTAATTTATTTAAATAGAGATTACTCCTCGTACATCTTTTCTATCTCGGCAGCATAGTTCTTGTTAAGCACACCGCGTTTGATTTTCAAAGTATTGGTCAACTCACCCTTTGCCATACTAAACGGCTCGGGCAGCAATGTAAACTTCTTGATTTGTTCATAGTGAGCAAACTGCTGTTGAAGTGTATCGATTCGCTCGCGGAACAATTCCATTATAACATCGTGCTTCAGCAATTCCGCCATGGATTCGTACTTGACTCCCCTTTCTTCAGCATATTTCTTCACCAAACCATAATCGGGAACAATAAGCGCCGAAACAAACTTGCGTTCATCGGCAATGATAGAAATCTGGTCGATATAACGATCCACCACCATCTTGGTCTCAATCGCTTGCGGAGCGATGTACTTACCATTCGATGTCTTGAACAAATCCTTGATACGCTCGGTCAAGAACAAGAAACCATCCTTCATATAACCGGCATCGCCTGTACGGAACCATCCGTCTTCCGTAAAGGCAGCCTTGGTAGCTGCTTCCTTCTTGTAATATCCCTTGGTTATGGCAGGACCCTTCAAGAGTATTTCATCGTTTTCACCGAACTTAACCTGCATGTGAGGCATCAGTTTACCCACCGAACCAACCATGTGGTCAAAGTTGTTTTCACAAGAAACTGTAGCGATGGATTCGGTCAATCCGTAGCCTGCCACCATATTGATACCTACCGACAAGACAAACTCCTGCACAGCTGGAGGAATAGCTGCACCAGCCGTAGGGAAGAATGCTCCTCTGTCCAAACCAATCGTTTTCTTCAATACGCTATAGATGGTTTTCTCGTAGAACTTATACTTCAAGTGAAGCCACAAAGGAGCCGTTTTACCCTTACAAACATATTCTACATTGTGCTCACGACCTACTTTGATAGCATCGAGCATCAAAGTTCTCTTAACTCCGGTAGCATTATTGATAACCTCCTGAACACCGGTATACACTTTTTCCCAGAAACGAGGTACACTACACATAGCGGTAGGGCGAACCTCCTTAATCGTCATCTGAATATCCTGCGGACGGAGGTTTATATTCAACTCTGCACCTACACAAAGACACCAACAACTCCAAGCACGCTCGAATACGTGAGTAAACGGCAAGAAGTTAATTACCACATCATTCTCACCCAATCCGGGGAAACGGTCGCAATGCGCATCCATCACCGATTCATATCCGGCATGTGTTAAAGTAACCCCCTTGCTTTCACCGGTAGTACCACTGGTATAAAGAATATTCATCAAATCTTCCTTCTGCGATTCAGCCGTACGCTTGTCTACTTCCTGCTGATGCTTTCCTCCCTTACCTAAAGCCAGAAAATCATCCAAATAGATGGAA
>JAEIGA010018987.1_pt1 | contig 10483 bp, 7 predicted proteins | sample 9270691 | NCBI WGS metagenome assembly JAEIGA01 (sample SAMN17057246, study PRJNA624740) | gut metagenome | biome: biome; isolation source: fecal sample | host: Bos grunniens | place: China: Xizang | collected 2019
AGTTCGACTTCGGCGGCCACAACTGCCATGTCTTCAACAAGGAGACCGGCATCAACCTGGAAGCCTAATTTCCGATACATAAAAGCCTGCGGATTCGTCCGCAGGCTTTTTTTATGTTTAGGGACACCCGGGGACGGGTGTCCGCACAATTTCAACGATTTATCAGCGGACACTCCGAGAGAGATATCCATATAAAGTTTGATAAAAATACCGGAAATTTCCAATAATATGTAAGTTTTGGTAACTTTCTGCGATGTATTGACAACCCTGCTCCCGGCGGTTATCATAGGGCAATATGGGTATGGAAACTGCCTTTCCGGGCAACAATTTTCCATACACGCCATACACTGATATATACGCGGAATAGGAGAGGTATTATGGGTTATGATTCTGAAAACATCCTGAATTGGACGGAGGCAAGGCTGAAATACGCCCACGATGTATCCTTGCAGGAGGCCGATGCCAATGCCCTCCACGATGCCTTGGGGCAGGCGGTGATGATGGCTGTTTCCGACAACTGGAACAAAGCCAAACGCACTCGTATGCAGAGCCGGAAGGCTTATTATATATCTGCCGAGTATCTCATCGGCCGGTTGGTGTATGCCAACCTCTATAATATGGGAATTTTGGAGGAGGTCAAAACGCTGTTTGCCCAAAAGGGCGTGGATTTGGCTGTTTTGGAGGATATTGAAGACGCGGCCTTGGGCAACGGCGGTTTGGGACGGCTGGCAGCCTGCTTTTTGGACTCTGCCGCCAGCACGGATATCCCTCTGTCCGGCTACGGTCTGCGCTACCGGTTCGGTCTGTTCAAGCAGGGCTTTGACCCCGAGGGCGGCCAGCGGGAGGATGCGGACGATTGGGCAAAATTCGGTGACCCTTGGTCTTACCGGCGATATAACCACACCGTCCGGGTGACCTTTGCCGACCAAACGGTGCTGGCGGTACCCTACGATGTGCCGGTGATCGGCTACGATACGGAAAATGTGGGAACCCTGCGCCTGTGGCAATGTGAAGCGGAGCAGGAACTGGACTTCACCGCCTTCAATGACCAGGATTATTTTCGGGCGCTGACCCAAAAGAACCGGGCCGAGGACATTACTCGGGTGCTATATCCCAACGATTCCACCTGGGAGGGCAAACGCCTGCGGATCAAGCAGCAATATGTCCTGTCCTCGGCATCCTTGCAGGATATGCTCCGGGTGTTCAAATCTGTCCACGGTGGTGATTTGCAGCGCTTTGCGGAGTTCTACTGCGTTCAGCTTAACGATACCCACCCGGCTATGTCCATTCCGGAATTGATAAGATTGCTGATGGCCGAGGGGCTGGATTTTGAGAGCAGTTTCTCTATCGCCCGGCGCACCTTCTGCTACACCAACCATACGGTGATGGGGGAGGCACTGGAAAAATGGGATCTGGAGCTGCTGCGCTCTGTGGTGCCGGAAATTGCGGACATCATCTGCCTGATCGACGACAAGATCCGCAGAGAACACCCCGGTCTGTGGATCATCGATAATAACACCGTCCACATGGCAAATTTGAGCATTTATGTCAGTAGCTTTATCAACGGCGTGGCGGAAATCCACTCCCAAATTCTCAAAGACGATGTGTTCCGGGAATGGTACAAAGTGTTCCCGGAGCGCTTTCAAAATAAGACCAACGGCGTGACCCCACGACGGTGGCTGGGCCTGTGCAACCCGGAATTGACGGCATTGCTGGAAAGCCGAATCGGCGGCGGATTTTTGAAGGATTTGGACCAGCTGGCAAAGCTGAAGCCGATGATCGACGATGACCTTGCCCGGCAGTTCAATTCCGTGAAACGGCAGAAAAAGGAAAAGTTATGTAAACTAATTGAGAGACGGGAGGGCGTGAAGCTGAACCCGGATTTCCTTTTTGATGTGCAGGTCAAGCGGCTTCATGAGTATAAACGCCAACTCCTGAACGCCCTGTCCATCGTGGATATTTACTTCCGCCTGAAAGCAGGGGAGCTGCCGGATTTCCACCCCACGGTGTATATTTTCGGCGCAAAAGCCGCACCCGGTTATGCCCGGGCGAAGGCGATTATCCGCTATATTAACCGCATTGGGAAAATGATTAACAACGACCCGGAAATGCAGGATAAATTGAAGGTGGTCTTTGTTCAAAATTACAACTGCTCCTATGCCGAAGCCATTATTCCTGCGGCGGATATTTCCCAGCAGATCTCCCCGGCAGGCACGGAAGCCTCCGGCACCGGCAATATGAAGCTGATGTTAAACGGTGCAGTGACCCTGGGTACTTTGGACGGGGCCAATGTGGAGATCGTTCGGGAGGCAGGGGAGGAGAATAACTATATTTTCGGTCATACGGTGGAATCCCTCCGGGCCGCCCGGGACAGCTATTACCCCCGGGGCATTTATGAAACCAACCCCCACCTGCGCCGTGCCATCGACACCTTGGTAGACGGCACCGTTCCCACCGACGATGCCCAGCGGGAACTGTACCACGCCCTGTTGGACGGCACCCATTGGCATAAGGCAGATCACTATTTCCTCCTGCTGGATTACAAATCCTATCTGGAAGCAAAGCTTCAGGCAAATAAAGATTATGTAAACCGAGAAGCCTTTGGAAAAAAGTGCCTTTACAATGTGGCCGGCGCGGGAAAATTCTCCTCCGACCGGACGATCCGGGAATACGCCCGAGAAATTTGGCGCATCGTCCCTACCAAATAATATGTGTCATCCCGAGCGTAGCCGAGGGATCTTCGCAACAAATAACTGCTTAGCGGTATCGATTTTGCGTAGATTCTTCGACTCTGCTGCGCTCCGCTCAGAATGACGCGATTTTTGTGCAATCCTGCTGAAATCTTCAGCAGGATTTTGTTGCAATCAAAGCATACCTTCGGTATAATAGAAATAAGTCGAAAAATCAGACACAGAGGGTCTTGATATGAAAAAATTTACCGATAAAAAAATATTGCTCCCGGTGATTTTGGGTATCTGCCTGCTGGCGGCCATCATTTGGGGCCTGACTTTGGACGGTCCTCTGCCCGAGACCGGTATCACCGCCAAGGGTGTGGTGTTCAGCGAGGTCTGCGCCAAGAATGAATCGGTCATTGCGGATAATGACGGCCGTTATCGGGACTATGTGGAGCTGTATAACGGCGGTGAGGACACCAACCTGAAAGGCTTCTGCCTCACCGACGGCAATACCAAGAGCCAGCCCTTTGGTGACCTGCCATTTCCTGCAGGCAGCTATTGGGTGGTGTTTCTGGACAAGGACCTGACCGGATTTTCCCTGAAATCCACCGGTGGCGAGACCGTGACCTTGGTGGATGCCCGTGGCAAAGCGATTACCCAGGTTAGCACTATGCCCATGCAGGCTGACCAGGTAATGGTCTACGGTGAGCAGGAGTATCGCATTTCCGCCGCTGCGACCCCCGGTTTTCCCAATGACAGGCCCGGTTTGCAGGCTTTCCAAAAGGGCAGCGAAAACAAAAATCCGGTACTGAAGATCACCGAGGTGCTGACGGAAAATGTGTCCAGCCTGGCGGATGAACAGGGGCGTTTTGCCGATGTTTTGGAGCTGCACAACACCGGAAGCGAGCCGGTGTGGCTGGGCGGCTATGCCCTGTCGGATAACCCGGAAAATCGCTTCCGTTACCGCCTGCCCGGGGTGATGCTTGCGCCCGGCGGCTATCAGGTGATCTTCTGCGACGGGGAGAATTATGTGGCAGAAACCGGCGAGATTCACGCCGGCTTTGGCCTCTCATCCGGCGATACTTTGTGCCTGACAGACCGGCAGGGCCAATATACTACCTTGCCGGTAACCTTCCCCGGAAAAGATGTTTCTTTGGCGCTGGAGGCTGACGGAGAATATAAGGCTTCTGCGGTGAGCCTGGGCTATGCCAACGATGAAGCCGGCGCAGCCGCCTTTATCGCATCCCGTATGGCGCAATCGCCTGCATTGGTCATCAGCGAGGTGCTTTTATCCGCTTCCGGTGTACCTTACGGCGGCAGTTTTATTGATGGGGTGGAAATTTACAACTGTTCTGACAAAGGGGTGGACACCACCGGCTGGTATCTGTCCGACGGCGGTGACCCCTATAGCTATCCGTTGCCTGCCCGGACCCTGGCCCCCGGCGGCTATATGGTGATTCCCTGTACCCGGGCGCAGACCAATTTTGCCCTGTCCCGGCAGGATGTGGTGAGCCTTCTTGCCCCCGGCGGTAAATGGGCATCCCGCATTTCCTGCGCTGATGCCGTACAGGGCCAGAGTCTGCAAAGAACCGCCGACGGCTTGTACATCAGCGGCCCGGTGTCTTTGGGTTATGAAAACACGAAAACCGGCGCGGGAATGTATCAAACAGTACCTGCCGACCTGCAAATCAGCGAACTGATGAGCGCCAATGCATCATACTTAAAGGGCGCTTACGGCAAGACCGCCGATTGGATCGAACTGTATAACGGCGGCGACAAAGCCGTCAATCTGAAGGATTACACCTTCTCCACTGACAGTGACCGCCTGGCGGCCTACACCCTGCCGGATAAGACCCTGGCTCCCGGTGATTACTGCGTGATATTGCTCAGCGAAAAGAGTATTTCTCTTTCCGGCTACGAACGGTTGTCTACCAACCTTTCCTCCCAGGGGGAGAATGTGTATATAAGCCGGGGTGGCCAGGTGGTAGATTATGTAAACCTACCGCAGTTGCCCACGGATATGGCCTATGGCCGTGAAAACGGCGCCGGTCCCTTCGCCTGCCTGTCCGCTCCCACACCGGGCAGCCAAAACGGCGGCGCGGTGGCGGTTTCAGCCGCACCCCAGACCGCAACGGCCCAGGGCAGCTATGCAAATGCCGTCAATGTGACCCTTTCCGCCGGCGGCGCGGTGTATTATACCACCGATTGCACCGCCCCCACCGACGCATCCACCCCCTATACCGGCCCCATTACCGTGGACAAGACCACGGTGATCCGCGCCGTAAGCTACGAGCCGGGGAAGCTGCCATCGGAAATCGTGGACTTGACCTATGTGATAAACGGCGGTCATAGCCTGCCGGTGGTGAGCCTGGTGGCAGAGCCAAAGGATTTGTGGAGCGAGGAGACGGGCATTTACGCTATGGGACCCAATGCCCAGCCCAATTATCCCTATTTCGGCGCAAATTTCCACAAGGATTGGGAAAAGGCCGCATCTGTTTCCTTGTTTGAAACCGACGGCACAGGTTTTTCTTCAAAATGCGGCATCTCCATTTTTGGCGCATATTCCCGTGGCTCGGAAAAGAAAGCCTTTTCCCTGCATTTCCGGGATTACTACGGCGCAGGCTCTTTGGAATACCCTCTGTTCGGTGACGCAGGTCTGGACAGTTATGAGGCCTTTATCCTCCGCTGCAGCGGTCAGGATGCCTTCTATTCCCGGATGCGGGATGTGCTGCTGACTTCTCTTGTTGCCGACAAGACTACCGTAGCCGTGCAGAAATATCGGCCTGCGGTGCTGTACTTAAACGGCCAGTTCTGGGGTGTGTATTTCATCCGGGAAAAGGCCAACGAAAACTATGTGGCCGGCAACTACAACGCGGATGTTTCTGATGTGCAGATCACCACTTTCAACGGCACTGACAAGCCGGAATATACCGCCCTGGTGAAATATGCGGCTACCCACGATCTGACCGAGCAGAAGCATTATGACTATGTATGCTCCCAGATGGATGTGGACAATTACACCGATTTTATGATCGCCCAGATGTATATCGCCAACACGGATATCGATAACATCAAGTTCTTCAAGACCCCGGATATCAAATGGACCTGGCTCTTTTTTGATACGGACCTGAGTTTTTCTTCTCCCGGTTACAATACCGTCAAGGATTACACCAACCCCGGTGGCACCGGCAGCGGCACACTGTCTACGGAGCTGATTAACGCGCTGCTGAAAAATCCCCAATTTAAAGAGAATTTCCTCCGACGGTTTGCCTGGCAGATAGAAAATATCTGGTCTACGGAAAATGTAAGCGCCCGGGCAGACGAACTGGAAAAGCTGATTGCAGAGGATGTCAGGCTGGATTGCAGCCGTTGGGGTTATAGCTATTCGGGCTGGCAGGGAAGTGTGAACTATCTGCGGCAGTTCCCGTCCCTGCGGACACCGAAAATCACCCAGTTCTTGCAGGAATATTTCGGCCTGACCGATCAGCAAATGGAAGACTACGGCTTCCCCAAGGGGTGATGGTATGCAGCGACACGAAGAAAAGTACATCATCAGCTATGCCCAGTATGCCATTTTGAAAGCCCGGGCAGAACAGGTGCTGACCCCCGATGCCAACGGCCAAAACGGCAGCTATACCATCACGTCGTTATACTACGATGACCCTATGGACACCGCCCTTTTAGAAAAGCTGGACGGCCTTGCCCGGCATACCAAATTCCGCCTGCGAACCTACGATTATTCCCACAAAGTCATTCGTTTGGAGAAAAAAGTCAAAGAGGGAATCCTCACCCAAAAGGAATCTGCCCCCATTACCCGGGAGGAGATTTTCTGCCTGGACCGGCTGGATAGCGACCTTGCGGTGCAGATGCGCACGCTGCGGCCTGCCATTACCGTCCGCTACCGACGGGATGCCTATACTTACCCGGGAACGGATATCCGCCTGACCTTTGATACCGATCTGCGGGTTTTGCCGGCAGATACACAGACCCTGTTTGACCCCAATTACGGGGGTGTCCCGGTGCTGGAGGGCAACCAGGTCATTATGGAGATCAAGTACGGCAGCTACCTGCCCACATTTCTGCGGACGCTGACGGCAGTGCCATCTCAGCAACTGTCCGTATCCAAATATGCTCTTTGCAGAGAGAAATTCCAATAAAGGAGCGCGTTTATGAGTATTATCGACGCCATTAAAAACAGTGTTTTAGAGGGGTTTGACACCAGTGTTACAACCACAGATATCCTGTTGGGACTGCTCACATCCCTTTTGGCAGGTCTGTTTATCCTGCTGGTTTATAAAAACGCCCGGAAAGATGTGACCCCCAGTACCGGCTTTTGCCTGACCCTTTTGATGATTACTGCCATCAGCGGTATGATCGTGCTGACCATTACATCCAATTTGGCTCTGTCGCTGGGTATGGTGGGCGCACTGTCCATCGTCCGATTCCGCACCGCTATCAAAGATTCTGTGGACACTGCATTTCTCTTTTGGGCGGTGGCGGCAGGTATCACCGCCGGAGCAGGCTTCTATCTGATTACCTTAATTGGCTGCCTGTTTATCGGCGCCCTGTGTATCATCAGTTTGCTCCTTTTGGAAAAGGCCGCCAAGTCCTACCTGCTGGTGGTACGGATGGAGGAAACAACCGTGACCGATGGGGTAGAGGACATTCTGAAAAAAGAGCGCATGCAATTCAAGCTGACCGCGCTGACCAAAACAGAAGGCTATGCCGAGGCGGTCTACGAGCTGGCATTTCAGAGCAAACACCGCGCCGTTATGGGGGCGCTGGGTAATTTGGCCGGTGTAAAAACCATCTCCTTGGTGGATTGCAGGAAAAATTAAGTAAAGGACGGAATAGACTATGACAAAGTTATGTTTTACCACTACCGGCGCCTGGGATCAGGCAGACGGCTTCGGCTGCGCCAGCTTAGGCCTGGCCGGTATCTGCGGCAATGATGAAAAGAAAACCGTGACCCGGGAATACGGCGCAGAATCTGTGACCTTCACCGGTACTTATGCCGAGGTTTTGGCCAAGGTGCAGGCTATACAGACCCCGGTCTACGCCGCCATTGTGGTCTTTGGCAATGTGGGTGGAGAGAATGTCTTTATGGAAAAGCTCTGCGGTGTGCTGGATTGCCCCATCGTGGGCGGCGGCGCAGCCATTGACGGCGAAACCGGCCGCAAGGGTCTCATTCCCGGCGGTGGCGAGGTGGCAATTTTACTGTTCACCGATGACCGCTATACCTACACCGCCCAGACCCTGTGCATCCACGATCAGGTGCTGAAGATTTGCGATGTGGTGACGGAAGACCCCCGTACCCTCGTGACCATCGACGGTGTGCCTGCCGCAGAATTCCTGGCAGCCAAGCGGACAGAACTGGGCCTTGCGCCTACCGACTTTGAGCATCTGACTCTGTCCGATCTGGACGATGTGAATGCCCACTTGTCCTGCCCCGAGGGGCAAATCAAAAGCGGCCGGGATGTGTGCAAGCAGATGAAGCTGCGGTATGTTGCCCACGAAAAGGTCTATGACACTATGCGGAATTTCTATGCCGACCCCGATGCCGTTGTCTTTGGCTGCGCAGGTCTGTCCGGCCTGCTGGATCGGCCTTTGGATACGGAATCTCTGGGTCTGTTCCTCTTCGGTGAGGTCTGCGCTGTGGATGGCAAATCGGAATTCGGCAACCTGATGCTCAGCAAACTGAAAATCACCGAAAAATAAGGAGAAGCCTATGGAGCAGCTGCGTTACGGCATTTTAAGTACATCTTCCATCGCCCCCCGGTTTATTGCCGCAGTACGCACTGCCGGCGCCGGTGAGATCGTGGCGGTGTCCTCCCGGTCTTTGCAGAAAGCGATGGCGAAAGCGCAGGAGTGGGAGATCCCAAAAGCCTACGGTAGCCACCGGGAACTGCTGGAAGATCCTGATGTGAATATCGTCTATATTTCCTCTGTCAATGCCCAGCATTACCCCCTGGCCAAGGAGGCGCTGCAGATGGGCAAGCATGTGGTCTGCGAAAAGCCTTGTACTACGGAATCTGCCCACACCCGGGAACTGTTTGCCCTGGCCCGGGAGAAGAAACGCTTCTTTATGGAGGCGGAGAAAATGCTCTTCCTGCCGGCCATCGTAGAGGTACGGGACAAGATTATGGCCCGGGAACTGGGCAAGATCCATATGGTGGAGCTGAGCCACAGTTTTTCCGCCGGGTATAATACCTGGCTTTTCGACCGCTCTTTGGGCGGCGGACCGCTGCTGTCCAGCGGTATTTATGCGGTGCAGCTGCTAAAGTGGCTCTTTGGCGATATCAAGTCCATCCACGGTGTGAAATCTGCTTTTGAAGACGGTACCGAGTGGCAGTATGTCCTCACCGGCGAAATGGAGTGCGGCGTACTGTTTTCTATCAAGAATTCTACCCAGGCGGTGCTGGATAATGTGGCCCGTATCAGCGGCACCCGGGGCTATGTGGAGATCCCCCAGTACTGGAAAGCCCGGAAGGCGGTCCTTTACAAGCTGGGGCAGGAGCCGGAGATCATTGAGTACCCCTGTGAGCACGAGCTGATCTACGAAGCCAACCACATCGCCAAATGCATCCGGGACGGCAAGCTTACCAGCCCCGTGGTGACGGAAGAACTGTCCGTGGCGGGCATCGAAATTCTGGAAAAAATCAAAACCCAATGGGGGTAAAAAACAACCGCAGCACCAAAACCGGTGCTGCGGTTCGCTGTTATGAAAGTGGAATTTAGCTAAGAGAGCACTCCTGCAAAGATAGCCAATGTTCCTATCAAGAGCATAACAAATGCTGAGACCCATTCGATTTCGCCTTTGAATTTGTTTGGATAGGCATGACGCGGAAACCATTTTACGTATACCATTGAAGTTTTGGGTAACAAATGGCGCTTAGTGTGCATTTTGCTACCTGAATATCTATATGTCTTACCTTTAACACAATAACTATATGCATAGTTTGTCAAAGTCGGAATAGATGTCCCCCACCTTCTTTTAACATTTTTATAGGTTTTTGTATTACGCAAGGTTCCAACTGTTGCAGAGAGACATTGCGGAAACAACCCCAAAATTGCGATTGTCAAATTCCATAAACCTATAGAAACTATGAATCCACCGATAAATATATAAAAATAATCCATATAATTTACCTTCCCGTGCTATCTCAAACAAATTCAAGCAAAATAATGGTAGGGACACTGTTCGACAAATTGGAATTTGTTGCTCAAATAAGCGCCTTGACGATCAATACGATTACTGCTACCCAAATTAAAACAAACGGAATAGCATAGTACCATTTTTTAAGTTTCCCGTCTTGCCACAATCCTGCAGAATGCACTTGACATTCCATAAATATTGATTTGGGAATCAATTTTATTGTCAAAGCAATCAATACAGGAAGTACAATCACATCATCTAAATAGCCAAGAATAGGTATAAAATCCGGAACTAAATCAATCGGTGACAAGGCGTAGATGACAACGATTGCTGCCAGTATTTTGGCATACCACGGAGTGTCTTTTCTCTTTAATGCGAGAAATACGGCAGGCAAGTCTGTTTTTAATTTTTTTGCACGTTCTTTTAACTTCATTTATCAATCCCTACAAAGTCAAGTTTGTCTAATTGAATGATACCACCGGGGAGGGGGAAAGTCAACAAAGGTATCGATTGTGTTGCCCTACTGTCGGAAACAACCCCTGGCAAGTCATTGCGGCTTGCCAGGGGTTGATTTTGGCGTTTTAGAGGGGATCGTTTTCGTGCTTGCGGATAAAGGCCATATACTCCAGCCAGTCCTGGCGGCACAGGCAAT
>JAEIGA010018988.1_pt1 | contig 10483 bp, 9 predicted proteins | sample 9270691 | NCBI WGS metagenome assembly JAEIGA01 (sample SAMN17057246, study PRJNA624740) | gut metagenome | biome: biome; isolation source: fecal sample | host: Bos grunniens | place: China: Xizang | collected 2019
AACCTTCCAGCAGACATTTCCCATGCATGCATCTCAGTATTCTCCACCATATAATGTGCCAAATTGCCTGGTGCATCCTTGCCACACCCATTCTCCACTGAATGACGCACCAAATCCAAATCCTTTTTCATATATATATAAAAAGGAGGAACAGCCCATTGCGACTTTGGCACCTGCGGTTTCTCTTCCATGCCCAGCACCTTCATATTCTCATCAAGCTCCACCACACCCGTACGCTGCAGCTTCTCTATGCTTGGTTGCTCATGGCACATGATGCACGATGTACCTTTCGCCTTCGCAAAGTCCACAAACTCCTGAAACGAGAAGAACAGGATATTATCTGCCGCCACCACCAGCATATCGTCATCCACACTCAGCTTATCCATGGCATACAGCAAATCACATACAGCCCCCAGGCGCGTCTCGTTCGTCTCTGTCCCATCATCCACAATGGTCACAGGCTTAGTATAATTCAATCCTTCTTTCCATTCCTCAAATATCGGAGCAAACTTATGATTAGTGATGATGATGTGCTCATCAATCTCTGGAATCGAGTCGATGTCATCCAGCATTCTGCCCAAGATCGTACTCTCCCCTATCTTCAGCAATGGTTTCGGGAAGTTCCTTGTCAACTCCCCCAATCGGGTCGCATAACCCGCTGCAATTACTATATTTTTCATAACCAGAAAGACTACAGACAACTGACTACGGACAACAGAACGTCCACCGCAAGTTTTCTATTATCCTTTATTTTTTATTAAAAACTGAATTAATTTATATATTCCACTTGATATTTCATATAAATGAGCATGAAGTTTTATTCTCTCTTCTGATGTACAAATATGAAAATCTTTACATAAAAACAACATACTTTTCACTTCAGCACAACTTCCCTTCGCAATTTGAAGATACCTGACAAAAGCAGCATCACTACCACTTTCAAATCCTTCTGCAATATTGTTCATGATTGAAACAGAAGCACGTTGAATCTGATCACGGAATCTATAATCACAACATTGAGCCATCATCTTATATATCTCGTTCACAAATGCCCGCGAATCATTCCATATTTTTAGATTCTCTATTTTCCGTTCCATCTTAGCTGTTGTCCGTTGTCCCCACTCAAACAAACCTTGCTCCATCATCAGGCTTCACAAAGAAACATTCAAAGGTCTTCTCATATTCAGGGAATTGTTCCAGATAGCGTGCAGTCAGTTCTTTCTCAATCTGCTCCTTGTAGGCAGGGTCAACAATAGCGATGCAGGCACCTTTGAATCCCGCTCCGCTGAAACGGCCTCCCCAGACACCAGGCAACGTGCGCATAATCTCATAGATGGCAATCAGTTCTGGACTTCCACACTCATAGTTATGGATGGAGCTCTCACAACTGTCAAAACTTAACTTTCCGAACAGTTTCAGGTTACCCGTTTCCCAAGCTGTCACTCCTTGCCTTACTCGCCTGTATTCAGAATAGAAATGCTCTGCACGTCTTGCAAAGCGAGCTGGCATCGCAATCCTCGTCTTCTCAAATGTCGCCTTTGGAATATCACGCAAGAACGTCTTGTCAAACGTTTTCAGCGGCTGATCTGTATATGCCAGCATATTCCACGCTGCCGTCTTGCACTCAGACACACGCAGGTTATAGTCGCTATTCACCAAGCTTCTCGTCAAGCCAGAGAAGAAGATGCCCAGTTCAAATTCCGGCATCTCAGGATTCTTCTTGATAACACGATACTCATTGCTGTCACAATCCAAGAACAAAAGCCCATCCTTCTTGCCCAGCGCAATACATGCCTGATCCAGCAAACCATTGTTCAGGCCAATGTACTCACGTTCAGCCTCCGATGCGATCTGCACCACCTCAAATGGCTGCAACGTGATGCCATTCGCCTTCGCAAAAGCCATCACATACGCAATCAGCACCGCAGCCGAAGAACTCAGTCCTCCCACAGGCAAAGACCCCTTGATGACGCCCGTAATGCCCCTTGTCAGTTCAAATCTCTTCTTCAACGCAAACTTCGCGCCACGGGCATAATCGCCCCAATGGTGCTCCTTCACCTGCGTCGGAGATGCCACATCAAAATCCACCTCACCTTCAAATGTCAACGACTCCAGATGCACCTGTCCATCCTCCCTCGCATCAAACCAGAGATCCACACCTTTATCAATAGCGAAACCTGTCACCAGCCCATGCTGATGGTCCACATGCGCTCCCAGCGGACACACTCGATAAGGAGAAAATATATGATACTGATATTCTTTCATTTTCGTTTTCAATTAAATGATGATACAACAATCATGCCAATCGCACATCAAGCCATTTCTGCATGAACGATATGCAAAGATAAAACATTCTTTCCTATCCTCCAAAAACATCCCCATTTTTCTTTATCCACCAACTTCCACAAACAACAATCTCATAAAAGTTCAAATACAAATCTTTATCTTTTTCAGCCCCCATTTACCGCAAACCGCAAAATTCAACCAAATTCTGCGGTTACAACCGCAAAATTTAGCCAAATATTGCGGATATAATGATTATTATCTGTACCTTTGCCACATAAAACATACTTTAAAATCAATATTCCAATGATAGAAAGACAACTCAAGCATATTATCATCCAAGATTTCAACAGAAACAAGGTTATCGTCATTTTAGGAGCCCGTCAAACAGGCAAGACAACATTGCTCAACGAACTTTCTACAAATGCCAATCAATTGCTAAAACTCAATTGTGATGATTACGATGACGTACAAATATTGGAGAATCGAACCTCGTCTGAATTAAAGCAACTATTAACTCCTTATGATATGGTTCTTATAGACGAAGCTCAACGAGTAACCGACATAGGTCTGACACTCAAGAAAATCGGAGACTTAAAACTCAACGGAGTCAAAATCATTGTCACAGGTTCTTCATCGCTTGACATTGCTAATCGAATCAACGAGCCTGCGACTGGCCGTCTTATTGAACATCGTATGTTTCCTTTTTCTCTTTCCGAACTCGCCCGACACAGCAGCCAGCGTGACGAAAGTCGCTTACTATCCAACAGACTCATTTACGGAATGTATCCCGAAGTCGTCACAGATCCCGCACATGCCCGACAACTTTTATCAACGCTTTCCAACAACTATCTCTACAAAGACATTCTCTCTTACAAAGGGATGAAGAAACCTGAGATGCTACAAAAACTACTTCAAGCTCTTGCTTTGCAATTAGGCAGCGAAGTATCATATAACGAATTGTCCAATCTTTTAGGCATTGATCGAGAAACAGTAGAGAACTATATCGGCCTGTTAGAAAAATGCTTTGTCGTATTTCGTCTTCCATCCTTCAGCCGTAACCAAAGAAACGAAATCAAGAAAGGGAAAAAGATATATTTTTACGACAATGGTATAAGGAATGCAATCCTTTCAAACTTTGCCCCATTAGAATTACGCACAGATACAGGAATGCTATGGGAGAATTTCATGATAAGCGAACGAGTAAAACGCAATGCCTATTCAGGCAGTTATGCTAATCTCTATTTTTGGCGTACACACGATCAAAAAGAAATTGATTTGATAGAAGAAGAAGACGGGCAGTTACATACATTCGAATTCAAATGGAATCAACGCTCCAAAGTCACAATGCCTCAAACATTCTCCACCTCCTACCCAAACAGCACCTTCACGGTCATCACTCCTGATTCATTTTGGCCATTTGTATCATAAGAAAAATCACACTTGCCAATAAAGTCACAATGACCGTACCATTCAGCTTCTTTTCTGCCATAAATTCTTATGAAAGTATTTAGCATCCTTCTTTGTTTGTTAATATTTTTGGAATTAAACCCCAAAATCTTTTAATATTTTTGGAATCAAATCGGATTATTGCTATTTTTGCAGCAACAATATAACAACAAGTATATGATAAAGCGCATAATAGAAAGTCCAATCGACTCTTTACTCGGAAGCGGCAAAGCCATTATCATCATGGGGGCTCGCCAAGTAGGCAAGTCAACCCTATTAGAAACTATTTTTCGTGACAAGAAAGATGTACTTTGGATGACAGGTGATGACTTAGATGTACAAGAATTATTTAGCCAAATGACATCTACACGTCTCAAAGCCCTTTTAGGAACAACCAAGACTCTTATCATCGACGAGGCCCAGCGAATCCCTAATATAGGACTACGCATAAAACTCATCACAGACCAGATAAAAGATGTACAAGTCATTGCTACAGGCAGCAGTTCATTCGAGCTGGCATCCAAAGTCAATGAGTCTCTGGCTGGACGAAAGCGAGAATTTCGCATGTATCCTGTTTCTTTCAGCGAGATGGTGTCCCACACCAATCTTTTAGAAGAACTTCGTCTCATTCCCCACAGGATGATTTACGGCTATTATCCCGAAGTCATCTGCAATCCAGGCAATGAGCCTGCAATACTGAAGGAACTTTCTGATAGCTTTCTATATAAAGACATCCTCTCATTTGAGGGCATCAACAAACCCGACAAATTAGTACGTCTGTTAAAGGCCTTGGCCTTCCAGATAGGCAGTCAGGTAAGTTATCATGAAGTAGCTCAACTTGTCGGATTAGACTCCAAGACCGTCGAACGATATATTGACATCTTAGAGAAATCTTATATTATTTTCCGTCTGAGCAGTTTTTCCCGCAATCTGCGGAATGAACTGAAAGCAAGCCGTAAAATCTATTTCTGGGATTTGGGGATTCGCAACCTTTTGATTGGTAATCTTGCCCAAGTCGAGAATCGTACAGACGCAGGAGCACTATGGGAGAATTTCATCATTGCCGAACGTTTAAAACGCAACTCCTACAATGGCAGCATTGCCCAATATTGGTTCTGGCGCACCCAGCAACAAAAAGAGATAGACTATTTGGAAGAAGAGAATGGTCTGTTGAATGCTTACGAATTTAAATGGAATAACAAAAAAGCAAACGTTCGTGTTCCCGAGTCGTTCTCGAAAGCCTATCCTGACGCAACATTTCATATAATAACCCCTCACAACGCTGATGAGTTCCTATTATAGGGCAAAAAATCCATTCATCAAGCAAACAACCGCACATTAAGCATTCCTGCATGAACGATATGCAAAGATAAAACATTCTTTCCTATCCTCCAAAACATCCCCATTTTTCTTTATCCACCAACTTCCACAAACAAAACGAGGAACAACCCAAATTGTCCCTCGTTCTATCGATTCCTCATCCTCCAGACGAAATACCATGTTCGGAACACAGGTTCACACAACGCTTCAGCAGGATAATGAAATGCTATTCGCAAATTACGAATAGTCATCCGAAAATATCGTCTGACTATACCTTCACCATCTTTCTTCCCTAAACGCATATCATATTGACCGAAATTGCCGCCAATCATTATTTCTCGAAGAAGGAATCGACCTTCTTTTTCATTGGGTCTCACCAGCAATTTTTCATCCTCCAATCCAAACACCTCACGCAACACCCACATCATTGCTCCCGCAAATTTTCTCATTCCCAAATCACTAATAGAATCATCAAGTCGGCATCGTCCGTTATTGGCTTTTAGTAGAAAATAGTAATCCATTAGTTGTCTCAATCCTATTCCTTCTGAAAAAAGATGTCGATAAACATGGTTCATTTGATATATGAGATTAAATTCCAATGTTGGCATGTTTATCATCCCCCTTCCATCTGGCAGTTCTTTAACATGAGAGAATTGCGCTTCAGCATGTTCTTTGAACCATTGCTGCCATTTATAGTTCAACCAAGGAGCATTCATAAAAGAAGGAGTAAAATGTACTTCAACGGGGATTCCTTCAAAATTAGGAATTTCCACGTGGTGATAACGTATGGTACAATTCTTCCATCTTTCATTTACAAAATTTAGCATTTTCTTTCGACCGCCATTTAACCAAATATCAATATCACCACTCATTCGTATGTATGGATTGGGGTAAATCAATGAATTCCCCTGTCCTTTAAGGATACAAGAACGGAAACCATTCATCTGGAAAAAACGTTCTACTTTCACCACCACTTTATTTGTTTGTATATTCTCTTGCTTGATACGTTCACTTGCCAAATACCACTTCAAGAGCAATCTACGTTCAGGCATAATATCGTCGGCATGGTTCATCCTCCGGTTCTGTATTCCATAAAATAAAACACCCAACAGCGATTGCTGTCGGGCCATTTCATAAATATTTTCCCAACATTCCTCTGTCATTCCTTCAGGCCATTCATCTGAAGCATGAACAGAATAACGAAGAAGTACAAAAAAGGAACTAATATCACTTTGGTTGGAAAACATTCTTTACAAAAATTTCAGTATATAAAAAAACTTCTGTAATTTTGTCATCATGAAACAGAAAGAGTCATTTCTTGGCAAGATTCTTCCTTATATAATCTTTATTCTTTTGTTGCCAATCTCACTTATCTACATGGCAACAAAATATTGTATTATTCTTATCCGAAGAATCTTTCCCAAATAAAACGTGCAGGAAAGATTAATCCAGCTTTCACATATCGCATTCTTGTATGCGGTTCTTTATACATTCGGTAGAGAAAACGTACATTCATACGGTCAACCCATTGGGGATAATAATCAATCTCATTTTTGGCGGTTTGGTGAATGAACCCTCCACAAGTAAAACCAATCCCCTTAAATCCAGCCTCCTTCACTTTCAATAAGAATTTTTCCTGCATCAATGCTCCCATACCAACTATCAAAAAGTCTGGATTAAGTTGGGTTATATAGGTAGCCTCTTTATTTTGTTCCTCCTCAGAAGAGAAATATCCATTTCTGTATCCTGCAACTATCAAATTAGGATATCGCTCCTTGAATATTTCTAAAGCACTTTCCACTTCTTCTTGTTTGGAGGCAACAAAGTACAAACTTTTCCCCTCATTCTCAGCGTATTCAAATAGCTCTGGAGCCAACGAAGTCATATCGAAGCTTCGTCGAGCCACCTTCTTTCCATAAAGCATTTTAATTGCAGCAACCAACAGAGAACCATCTGCAAATATTCCATCAAACCGTCCAAACAAATCAGTGTGCTTCAATGCATCTAAATACGACACAGGATTCAAAAAGGTATATATACAAAATTTTCGATTCCAAAGTTTTTCCCCAAACACCACGTTTGTCGAAACAATCTTTCCCACTAATAACGATCTAAAGGTTGAATGCACTATATTTAGCATATAACATCTATTATATTTGCAATAATTGTCATTAAATTCCGTAAGAAATAGTTTTACAAAAAATCATAATAGACTTTATTTACTTATTATATTATTTATACCATTTACAGCAAAATTTTTTATATTAGAAAATTTCTGCCTTTCTTTTTCGTTAATATATAACCCTCCAATATATGAATCATTTAAGACTATATACACATCTTTTTCAATCTGCTCATTATTAAGATGGAATATTTCCGGATGAATCTTAGTTATATCCATCTTCCACATATTTTTATTATGAAAATTTTTATGTTGTGAAATAAACAGACTTGTTTTATTTTCAATTAGAAATGCTCTATCAAAAGTATCACTAAAACATTGATGAAGAAATATTGGCTCACCTCCTCTTACTCGAAAGAAAGCACTTTCATCAATCCAGTTTCCATTTTCAATCCAGGCATGAATTCTTTCATAAAAATTACTACCCTTATTATCCACAGCTATATGACAATTAATCATTGCACAATCCGTAAAATGACAATCATGAGTATCAATCTTAACACCAATAGCTTTATTCTCTCCACCTTCTATATGAATGTTGTCAAAAAACATTTCAGCACCTTTTTCGACTTTAACTCCACAAGCATTTTTCGGAACTCCATAAATCCAACAATCCGACACATGCAATTTCACAACATGACGACAATTTATTCCACTTTTTGCTTTTTTATTCAAATCCAAATATAATCCAGAAATGATTCCAGAATACAATCTGTTATTTTTTTCTGTTTTTAATATAACTAGCATGTCTATAGTGTCTGTTGCTATTAATGTCGCTCTATTAAATTCAATCGAAATAGGTTGGGTTATATATAAACTTTTCGATATATAATATTTTTCTTCACCTTTAGATGTAATTTTTTTCCCTGTTTTAACAGCATAATCTATCATTTCCTGCATCTTTTCAGAATTATCTGAAGCTGCTTTTATTTCATTTGGGATACAACCAAAATCTTTCGGAGTAATAAAAAAAGAATTCTCTACGTGCTGAGCAAAGATAGGAGTAAAGTAATAAAAGAAATGGAATATTATAGATAAAAATTTCACTTTGCTTTATTTAAGGATTGATGATTTTATTATTAAAAATAAGCGATTATTTTATGAATTATAGCCATCCCTAAGACCCTGTATAACGGATTTTAAAATTTTTATTCTTTTCTTTCCTCTAATTATAGAAGGAAGTGTAAAATAAAAAAGAAATCCCATAAAACTTCTACAATAAAAATTATCATAACCTATACCTCCAAAATCTTTAAATTTTTTATTCAAATATAAAAGATTTCTATGAACATAATAAACACGCACAGCACTAACTTCCTTATGATAAGTCAATTTTGCGACATTTTTATTATGTGTTATTTTACTTAACCATAAATAAAACTTTACTTTGTTTGGGGATTTTAATCTAATATTACCAAATTCTTGATCAATAACAACATGTTGAAGTTGTAAAATCCGATATCCTGCTAATCTTACCCGTTTACAATAGTCATTATCAACAAAATCAATAAATAGCCATTCGTCAAATCCTTCAACTTCCTCCCAGATGCTAACATTCGTACAACTTGCAGAAGTAATACAAAAATCAACATCTTTTATTCTGCCATCAGCTTTATTCACATTTAAATATGGTCTTCTTTTATCAACAACTTGTGGAGATATAATTGCTACATTTTCTAGTTGAATGTATTCACTAAAACATTTGACCAAGTCTTCAGGAACTAAAGTATCTTGATCTAGCGTCACAACCCAATTAAAGTTATCATTTTGGGCTCTTTTCATTATTTGATTTAGTCCATAAGCTATTCCTTTGTTCTTCTGTTCTGTTATATATATAATATTATTAGATTCCTGGAACAAATAACCCATATCCCCAACATTATCAAAAATAATAATTTCTTCAAATTGCTTCTTCACTATTTGTAGACACTCTAAAAAACGAACCTTATTGGGTCTATACAGAACAAAACCTGCTGCGATCTTCATTTTCTTTTTTATTTTTTGAATAAAGATATATAGTCATCTTTACTTGCACCTTGATATATTGAAGTTATTCTTCCCATTTTTAATGCATTACATATCGCAATAGAAAGAGATTTTACGTCTTCTTTCTCTGCTAAAAAACCATCTATACCATCTCTTACCATACGTTCTATGATCGGAATACATTTAAATGCTGCAACTGGAGTTTTTAGATATAGAGCCTCCACAAGTACATTGGGTAATCCTTCAAATCGACTACTAAGTACAAAACAATCTGCATATTTCATGTATACAAATGGGTTATCACAAAACCCTAAACAATGTATAGATTCTTTAATTTCCAACTCTTCTGCTAGTTGCATTACCTTTTCGTATTCAGATTGCCATTGACCCTGAAATGATCCTACAATGTATAAATCCGTATTTTTATCTTTCTTATGAATTTCAGCTAACGCTTGAACTAGAAAATCATATCCCTTCTGTGGATGAAATCTCCCAACTGCGACAACATGCTTTTTCCCATCCACAGGATAAGGACAAATGCTATCTTTTATTCTCTCTTCTATTGCTTCTTTATCTACAGGATTTTCCAATGTAACAATTCGATCTGCAAGCAATCTTGCATTCTTTATAAAGTCATTTCGCATTTCCTCTGTTTGTGCTATTAATATGTCAGCCTTATTATAGGTATGCCGGATAATGAATTTTTTGCTTTCAACGAATGTTGAATAACTGTTCTCAGCCCGGATAATAAACTTCACTCCCCGTAATAAAGGTTTCAAGAAAAGAATCTTATCATTAATATTATAGTGAGAGGCAAATACCACGTCGGGGGCTTCTCTCTTGATGGTTTTATACAACTTAAGTACTTTATCAAAATGCCCATTTGTATTAATCGTATACATATCACTGCCGTCAGGAATGAAATCCGTGACAGAAGTTGAATTCTTCTTGTACTTTTCCTCCTTTATGATGACATACTTAACATAAAACTCTTCAGATGATAACATTTTACTGATGTTGACACTCATCCGCTCAGAACCTCCCACCTCCGAGTTAATGATAAATAGTATTTTCTTTTGATCTTGATACATAAATAGAATTTATTGAAGTTCACATTTTGAAACAATCCAAGCTATTAGTCTTTTTAAATCATCGTTTTGTTTCTTTGTTACATAATTATACCTCTCCACAGCTTTTTGGGAAAGTCTTTTATAGAGATTATCTTCTGTGATCATTAGCAATCTATTTTTGATTTCCTTATAA
>JAEIGA010018989.1_pt1 | contig 10482 bp, 9 predicted proteins | sample 9270691 | NCBI WGS metagenome assembly JAEIGA01 (sample SAMN17057246, study PRJNA624740) | gut metagenome | biome: biome; isolation source: fecal sample | host: Bos grunniens | place: China: Xizang | collected 2019
GCACAGCAGCGCACAGACTAAACAAAAAACCAATCTTTTCATAATCAATCATCTAAATAATTGTTAAACAAAAATTTGCTTACCCCAAATGAGTTACGCAGTCTGGGGAGGGGCTGTGCGGTGGTCGCAAAAAGGGATGATTACAACACGCCGGAGGAGATGTGTATGTCCATCGGATATAGAATGGTTTTTGCAAATATATAAAAAAGAATTGAGATTTGAGAAACGGGAGTTGAAAAAATCCGCCTCACCCCCCCCAACTAACTAAAATATGGACTCTCTTTTGTGGGTTTTATCACTCCCGAAAAGGTAAAGTTCTGCTGTGCGTGGAGAGGGGATGTGTTGTGGATGCCGGTGGAGCGACAATAAAAAAAAGAGGTTCCCACGATGGAAACCTCTCTTGTGACACCGACAGGACTCAAACCTGTAACCTTCTGATCCGTAGTCAGATGCTCTATTCAATTAAGCTACGGTGCCGAATTGCGAGTGCAAATATACGGCTTTTTTCAGTATCTGCAAGAAAAAAAGCAAAAAAAATGCAATAAATTTTATGCCCCACTCATTATCAGCTCTTTACGAATGGCTCGAAAGAGTGGGGCGTAGGGTGATATTCCTCGCTACAAGGTGGCGAGTTTGTCGAGCGCCATCTCAATCATCTGCCTTACGAAGGGTTTGTAGTCGGTGTTCATATCCTTCACAGCCCTCTGTGCGATGATGGTGCAGATGGTGCCGGCACGGTGGCCCATCAGCTTGCCGAGGCCTGCGAGTGCGCTGCTCTCCATCTCGAAGTTGGTGAGGCGGCGACCTTCATAGCGGAAACTTTCGATTTTGGCGTTGAGCTCCTTGTCTGCGGGGGCGATGCGCAACCACCTGCCTTGGGGACCATAGAAACCGGGGGCAGCGATGGTGATGCCATCCACCACCGAATCCTTGAAGTGCTCAAAGAGTGTCTCGTCGGAATCGACGAAGTAGGGGGCGGGGAGCTGGGGGTTCCAACCGGTGTGCTCCACAAAGGCCTTTTCGATTGCCAGATCACACACCTCGTTGCGGCCTGCGTAGTAGTTCAGCAGGCCGTCGAAGCCAACCGAGGAGTGGGCAAAGACAAACGAGCCGAGTGGAATGTCGGGCTGAACGGCACCCGATGTGCCGAGGCGCAGGAGGGTGAGCACACGTTTCTCCTCCCTCTCGGTGCGGGTTGCAAAGTCGATATTGGCCAGAGCATCGAGTTCATTCACAACAATGTCGATATTGTCGGTGCCGATACCTGTCGATATGACGGTCATACGCTTGCCCTTATAGGTACCGGTGATGGTGCGGAACTCACGGCTTGCGATGTTGCACTCTTGGTTGTCGAAATAGCTTGCCACCATCTCAACCCTGCCAGGGTCGCCCACGAGGATTACGATGTCGGCCAAGTGTTCGGGGCGGATGTGGAGGTGGAATATCGAGCCGTCGGAGTTGATGATGAGCTCGGAGGTGGGAATGGTTCTCATAATTTTATGTGGTGTAAAATTTTTTATTGTTACCTAAAATTTGTAAATTTGTAACCTGACCCGCAGGAGGCTGCGGGTAGGCAACTACAAAAATAGTGAAAATTTACTTTATACGAACCTAAAATTATGAAAAAGAGTAATCAATTTGTACAAGAAAATCGCGAGAGATTCCTCTCCGAGCTGTTTGAACTTCTGCGCATTCCCTCCATTAGCGCACAGAGTTTCCACCACGACGATATGGTCAAGACTGCCGAGTGGTTGCGTGAGTCGCTCCTCAAAGCGGGTGCCGATCGTGCCGAGGTGATGCCCACAGCGGGTAATCCCGTGGTCTATGCCGAGAAGATGGTGGATCCCTCGAAAACTACCGTTGTAGTCTATGGCCACTACGATGTGATGCCCGAGGATCCCAAGGGCGAGTGGCACACCGACCCCTTTGAGCCCGTAATCAAGGATGGTCGCATCTGGTGCCGTGGTGCCGACGACGACAAGGGTCAGCTCTTTATGCACGCCAAGGCTTTCGAGGCTATGGTGGCAACGGGAGAGCTCCCCTGCAATGTGAAGTTTATGCTCGAAGGCGAGGAGGAGATTGGTTCGCCCAGTCTCTACGCTTGGTGCGAGGAGAATAAGGAGCTCGTCAAGGGCGATGTGATTCTCATCTCGGATACGAGTATGATCTCGATGGATACTCCCTCGATTACTTGCGGTCTGCGCGGTTTGTGCTATATGCAGGTGGAGGTTACAGGTCCCGACCACGACCTTCACTCGGGACTCTATGGTGGCGCTGTTGCCAACCCCGCAAATGTCCTCGCCAACCTCATCACCAAACTCGTGGATGAGAATGGCCGTGTGACTATCCCCGGTTTCTACGACGACGTACGCATCCTCACCGAGGAGGAGCGCACCAACTTCAACAAGGCTCCCTATGACAAGGAGGAGTATATGAAGGGCGTTGGTGTTGAGGAGCTTGCCGGCGAGGAGGGCTTCACCACCATCGAGCGCACCGGTGTGCGTCCTTCGCTCGATGTGAATGGTATCTGGGGCGGCTACACCCTCGAAGGTACCAAGACAATCATCCCCTCGAAGGCATACGCAAAGATCTCTATGCGTCTTGTTCCCGACCAGAATTGGGAGAAGATTGCCGAGCTCTTCGAGGAGTACTTCCGCAGCATTGCGCCCAAGTGCGTGAAGGTGGATGTCAAGTCGCTTCACGGCGGTCAGCCCTACGTTTCGCCCACCGACTTGAAGGCCTATAAGGCTGCCGAGGCAGCTATTGTCGATACATTCGGCAAGCAGCCTCTGCCCTTCTATTCGGGCGGTAGCATTCCCATTGTGAGTGGTTTCGAGCGTATCCTCGGTATGAAGTCGATTCTTATCGGTTTCGGCTTGGGTAAGGATGCTATCCACTCGCCCAATGAGAGCTATGGCCTCGACCAATTCTACAAGGGTATCGACACCATCATTCGTTTCTACAAGCACTTCGCCGAGTAACGAGCGATTTCGGTCGTTGTATTTCAAAGGTGGCTTTCCAATTGTCGGCGGAGCCACCTTTTTTACTGCCGACTATAAACAAAAAAACGGAAGCCCCGATGGGACTTCCGTTCTTTGCTGCGGTATGGACGGGACTCGAACTCACGCTTTGCGTGAGCTTTTTCCGCGAACTATTTTTACAACCCCACCAAACCTCCCCTTGAAAGGGGAGGCTTCGGAGGTCGCGGTTCGAGTCCATCTTCATTACCGATCATAAACAAAAAAACGGAAGCCTTTTGGACTTCCGTTCTTTGCTGCGGTATGGACGGGACTCGAACCCGCGACCTCCTGCGTGACAGGCAGGCATTCTAACCAGCTGAACTACCACACCGTGTTTTTCTGATTGCGGTACAAAAGTAGTGTAAATTTTTGTATCTGCAAATTTCTCGGTAACTTTTTTTGCAAAAAATTATGCTTTTTTGAAGAAGGCAAACTGCACACTTCCGTAACTTCTTGATTGCCAAAAGTTAGGGTGGTTTTCGAAATTTTTGTCTTTTGAGTGCTCAAAAACCAAAAAACCATCCTCTTTGAGCAAACCGCGGCCGAAGACCAACTCGATGACCTCCTCGCTACCCTCCAAGTCATAGGGCGCATCCGAAAAAATGAGGTCAAATTGCTTGCCACAGCTCTTCAAATAGAGGAAAACATTGGCGTGGGTCGCATACAAATTGGCAAAGCCGAGTTCGCGGGCGGTCTTGCGGATGAAGGCATTGTGCACCGAATTGACCTCCACACTCGTCACACTCTGTGCGCCACGCGAGCAGAATTCATAACTGATTGAGCCCGTACCGGAGAAGAGGTCGAGAACATCTATCTCCTCGAAATCCACGAGGTTGCCCAGCACGTTAAAGAGGTTTTCCTTGGCGAAGTCCGTGGTGGGACGTGCTCGGAGGTTGCGAGGAGGGGTGATGGTGCGCCCCCTGTATTTCCCACTGATAATACGCATATAATATATATAATATAGGTATGGTTACTTCTCGCAGCTCACGCGGCGGAAATATTTTCTGATTGTCTTATAGTATTTCGCACTGCTCTCGCCGAGGAGTATGAAGCGCGCCTTGCCGAGGTCGTAATCCTGATTGAGGTGGGCAAGAAGATTTACAATCTGCTCCTCGCCATCCATAGGCAGAGCCTCCGCAAATTGCACCCTCTTGTCGTGGCTAACAGCCGCGTATGTCACCCCTTCGGCAATAAGGAGCACTGCGGTCTTGGGGTGGCGAGAGCCCACGATGGCCCTCACTACCACCTTCGAGAGAGGGGTGTGGAGCGAAACCTCCAAACCCTTTGATCGGAGTTCTTCAACCCACTGTGCGCACTCCTCCGAGATGCTTAATGCATAGCCGATGGAGCCCTCCGTATTGGCGATTACGACCTTGCAACCCTCGCCGATGGTGATGCCCGCGGCGGCAAACATCGCCCTCATATCTATGCGTTCCGAGAGCTCCTTGGGGAAGGCTACGACATCCGAGCCCTCGATGGTGAGCTCCACGGCGGTGACTTCATCCTCGATCGAGAGGGTGTCCCTATGCAAAGATTGTCCATTCGGGATGCGAATGGACAATCTTGCAGTGCGGTTTTTATCTCTATTACTCCCAGTTACCTGCATCGTTGGTAGCCTGATTCAAGTCACCGACTTTGATACCGGGGTAGCGGTAGAGTACGTTCTTCTGCTCGTCGATGAGGTTGATAAGGAGCTGCTCGTTCTGGTCGAGGAGGAATGCTTTGTAGGGAGCTTTTGCCTCAAACACGGGAACTTTCACGTTACCTACGTTCACCTCACCTGCGCCCATGATAAACTCTTTCTGCTCGCCCTCGTTTGCCACAGCCGAGAAGGGGATGTAGCGGAGCTGCTCAACCTGCTCAGGGGTGAGTTTCCTTGCACCGAAGAGGGTATCGATAGCTTTAACAGTGAATTTCTCGATATTTTTCTTGCGCATCTTTTTGAGTTTTGCAAGACCTACCGAGTCATCCGACGATACGAGCTGACGCTCAAACTCCATCTCACCGGTGAGTACGAAGTTGATGAGGGTGTCAAACGAACTGGTGTACTGGCCGTGCACCTGTTTGTAGCCACGCTGTGCCGAGCGGATGTCGCTGATGCGCTCGATAACTGCTTTCTCACGTGCGATGCGGGTGTTGTCGAAACGAACGGGAGCCATAATGCTGTCGTAGAGCAAATAAGCGAGTGCAACCATAACGATTGCGAGAACGATTTGGATAATAGTCTTTTTCATTTCTATTTTTGTTGTTAAGTTTGTAGCGTTAAAACCATACAATTATGCTTAACGAGCACATTGCGTCCCAAATTTACGCCAAATTTCAATTTGCACCAACTTTTGGGCAAAAAAAAATTATAGAATCTTTGTCGGAGTGGATTTCCGATGAGGATTATGAGCGCATTTTCATCCTCAATGGCTATGCGGGTACGGGTAAAACCACCCTCATTGCAGCCTTTGTGGAGGTGCTCAAAGAGTTGAAACTCAAACCGATACTGCTTGCGCCTACGGGTCGAGCCGCAAAGGTGATGACTCGAATGGCACCTTCGACACCTGCCTACACCATCCACAAGCGAATTTACCGCGAGAGAACCTCGGGAGGATTCGATTCGAAGTTCGATTTGAACTTCAACCGCGAGAAGGATGCGGTCTTCATCATCGACGAGGCCTCGATGATTGCCGACTACTCCGACGAGGGGGCGCTCTTTGGCTCGGGCTCGCTGCTCGACGATCTGTTTGAGTATGTGCGTTCAGGTCAGAGGTGCCGTGTGATGTTTGTGGGCGACTCGGCGCAGTTGCCACCCGTGGGCCACGACCTCTCGCCTGCACTCGATCCTCGCAAGATGGCGCTCTATGGCTCGGTGAGCTACAATACGCTCGATGAGGTTGTGCGCCAAGAGGTGGAGAGCGGCATACTCTTCAATGCCACGATGGTCAGGTGTATGATCGAAAACCGCATCTGGGAAACGCCCTTGCTGGATATGAGCTACCCCGACTTCAAGGCTGTCAGCGGTGGCGAGTTCTTGGAGAAGGTGGAGGAGTGCTATTCGCGCTATGGTAAGGATGAGGTTATCGTCATCACTCGCAGCAATAAGCGTGCGGCACACTTCAATCAGGGCATCCGTGCGCGCGTGCTCTATGCCGAGGAGGAGATCGAGTCGGGCGATATGCTGATGGTTGTGAAGAACAACTACCACTACACCGAGCGCGACGAGGAGGCGAAAGCGGCATTTATTGCCAATGGCGACGTGGCACAGCTGCGCCGCATCCGCCGCTTCAAGGATCTCTATGGCTTCCGCTTTGCCGAGGCGACACTTCGTTTCCCCGACTATGACGACTATGAGGTCGAATGCAACCTCCTGCTCGATGCTCTCAACTCCTTTACACCCTCGCTAACGAGGGAGCAGATGAAGGAGCTCTTCTATGCCGTCGAGGGCGACTATGCCGACATCAAGAGCAAGGCCAAGCGTATGCGTGAGGTGAGGGAGAATGAGTATTACAACGCTATGCAGGTGAAGTTCGCCTACGCTGTGACCTGCCATAAGGCGCAGGGCGGACAGTGGAGTGCGGTCTTCATTGATAGGTTGCTCTTTGGCGAGGAGCGTATGACCAAGGAGTTCCTTCGCTGGCTCTATACGGCCATCTCGCGAGCCACCTCGGAGGTCTATCTGGTCAATTTCGACGATAGTTTCTTCGACCCTACGACATACGAGAAGGAGGAGTTTTAGTAGCGAGCGAATCTTGCAGGCATCTGCTGCGTTACGCTCGGGCTCGAAATCCTCATTTACATTTAGAAAACTGCGGTTTCTCGCCCATCGCAAGCTCGGATTATGAATCTTTATAAATACAAGTCGCAGGTATTAAAAAAGATACCTGCGACTTGTGTGTTTGTGTGGTGTTTGGGGGTTAGGGCACGACGATTACTTGGTGGGTGCCATCGGGGCTGATGACGATTTTATGCGCGCCGTGATCCACAACTGTCGATGTTGAACCGTCGGAATTGTGGATAATCTTGTGCGCACCGTGATCAATGACGGTCGAGGTGGTGCCATCCGACTTGTGGATGAACTTATGTGCGCCGTGGTCCACGATAGTTGTGGTCGAGCCGTCGGACTTGGTTATAATCGTGTGCGCTCCACTCTCTGTGACGGAGGTGATGTGGCTCTCGGAACGCTCGCCCTCCTCCGCCACCGGCTCACTCGGCTCGGCATTCGTCACGATGTAGGCCGCGGTTGCAACCGATGCTGCCGACGTGCCGAAGACGGCAAGTGGTAGTAGCACCTCGCAAGAGGTTGCCACCAAAGCCAAAACTCCAATAATCAGAAATTTACCCAATCGTTTCATATTCTTTGTGGTTGGGGTTGAAATTGTAAGTTGTGGGTATTAAAAAAGATACCCGTGAACAAGTCGTGGGGTAGTGGGGTGTTATTTCTCCCAGCAGCCGACAATCTCGCCCACAAATACGCGGTGGAAGTCCCCCTCTGGATAGATCACCTCACTCAATTTATCAACCACAAAATCATCCGATTTCAGTTCGCCATCGTAGAGTTTGCGGCACTCCATAACGAGTGTTGCCTCCTCGAAGGTGGGATTGCCACTCTCGGTGAAGCAGGGTGTGAGGCCCGACTCGGCAACTTTGTCACCATCGCGGCCCGAGCGTGTGCCGAGCAGTTGGAGTGCGGGGCGGTGCTCCTCGCCGAAGAAGGAGAGTGTGAAGTGGCTCTTGCTCTGCACAAAACCGAGTGTGTGACGCTGGGGGCGGATGAAGATATAGACCACGGGTTTGTTCCACAGCACGCCAAAGCCACCCCAACTTGCAGTCATCGTGTTGAATGACTCTCTGTCGCCTGCCGAGATGAGAGTCCACTGCTCACCAATGAGGCGGAATGGGTTGGCAGTCAATTCTTTGGGGCTTATGGATTTGAGATTTTTCATACCTTTTTTCTTCTAATATTTATACCAATTAGAGAGTTGTCAGTATTGTTTACGGGTGGCTATTTGATGCCCCTCACACTCTTCTCCCAAGCCCAAGCGGCTGCGAGGGTTTCGTCGAGGGTGCGCTGTGCCTTCCAGCCGAGTTCCTCGTTTGCGAGTGCAGTGTCGGCCCACACCGAAACGGTGTCGCCAGCCCTGCGGCCTGCAATGCGATAGTTGAGCGAGAGGTTATTGACCCTCTCAAAAGCATTCACAAGCTCCATAACGGAGGTGCCATTGCCGGTGCCCACGTTGAAAATCTCATATTTGGCTTTGTTCCTACCCTCAATCAGGCGGCCGATGGCTGCCACGTGTGCCTGTGCCAAATCGACAACATCGATGTAGTCACGGATGCAGGTGCCATCGGGGGTGGGGTAGTCGTCGCCGAAGATCGCAAGGCACTCCCTAACGCCCGCAGCGGTCTGGGTGATGAAGGGTACGAGGTTGTTGGGCACGCCACGGGGCAGCTCGCCAATGAGTGCCGAGGGGTGTGCGCCCATAGGATTGAAGTAGCGCAGAGCGATACCCTTCATACCCTCGTAGGCGGTCATCGAGTCACGCAGGATATCCTCGCACATCTGCTTCGTGTTGCCATAGGGCGAGGTTGCGGGCTGGCGGGGCGACTGCTCCGTAACGGGTAGAGCCTCGGGCTCGCCATAGACGGTGGCCGACGATGAGAAGAGGATGTTCTCCCTGCCCTCCTCACGCATAAGTTCCAAGAGGTTGAGGAACGAAATGAGGTTATTGGAGTAGTATTTCAGAGGCTCGCTCACGCTCTCACCCACAGCCTTGAAGGCAGCAAAGTGGATGGCGGAACGGAAGTGGTACTTCTTGAAGATTGCGCGCAGTGCCTCCTTGTCGCAGCAGTCCACCTGCTCGAAGGGGATATCCACACCCGTAATATTCCTCACACCCTCCACTGCGTTCATATCCGAGTTGGAGAGGTTGTCGATAACGACCACATCATAACCGGCCTCAATGAGTGCCACGGTAGTGTGGGAACCGATGTAGCCCGCACCGCCACTTACCAATACCTGTTCTTTTGCCATAATCTTTGCTCTATCTCTATAAAAAAATGTAACCTACTCACCGTAGGGTAGTGAGTAGGTCACAAAGATAATCATTTTTTTCGGACTATTCAACAACGAACATTGCCTGACCTTCCTGCAAGGTGTCGCCCTCGGCAACGAGAATCTGACGAACAACGCCCGAGTGCTCCGAAGGAATGTCGTTCTCCATCTTCATAGCCTCCAAGACAGCCACTTTCTGACCGGCCTTAACCTCGTCACCTACCTTTACGCAGATTTCGAGAACCTTACCGGGCAGAGGTGCAGCAACCTTCTTGCCTGCTACGGGAGCCTCTGCTTTGGGAGCCTCCTCAACAGCATCGGCAATAACGAGGATTGCCTGACCCTCCTGCAAGGTGTCACCCTCGGCAACAAGAATCTGTTTCACAACGCCCGAGTGCTCCGAAGGGATATCATTCTCCATCTTCATTGCCTCCAAGATAGCCACCTTCTGACCTGCCTTCACGGTGTCGCCCACCTTCACGCAGAGCTCAACAACCTTACCGGGCAGGGGAGCAGCTACAACCTTACCGCTAACTTTCTCTGCGGGTTTTGCAGCCTCCTCAACCTTCTTCTCCTCGGCTTTGGGAGCCTCCTCTGCGGGTTTGGTAGCAGCCCACTTCTCGGTCTTAACCTTTGTGAGATACTCCTTGGCTACTGCGGGGAAGAGTTCGAGCAAGAGCTCCTCTTTCTCGTTCTCGGCGAGCCTTACACCACCTGCATTCTCCAATACGGGGTTGGGCTGGCGCTGGTTCTTCGAGGTGTCATAGGGGATAGCCTCGCGAGTGCCGGCAATCTTCAAGCGGAACTCGGGATCGATCTCTACGGGGGTGTGGCCATACTCACCCTTCACCAAGTTTACAAACTGGGTCGAGGTGGTAGCATATTTATCTTTACCCTTCTCCAAAGCGATAGCGCAGCTAACAGCCTGCGAACCTACGATCTGGCTGGTGGGGGTTACCAGAGGAGGAAGACCTGCATCCAACCTCACGGAGGGGATGAGCTTCATTGCGGGCTCCAAGAGGTGCTCGCTCTTCAAGCCTTTCAGCTGGGCAACCATATTGGTGTACATACCACCGGGGATCTCTGCTTTCTGCACGAGCTCGTTGGGCTCGGGGAAGCCGAAGTATGCCTCGATCTTGTGGCAAGCATCCACCAAGGTCTCCTCATCCACAGCGTAGGCAGCCTTCACTGCACGGTCAAACTGTGCCTCGATCTCTGCGGGGATAGTATCGGTGAGGGGGTTGAATGGTTTGGGGAACTTTTTGACAGCGTCGAATGCTTCGAGCTCCTTGCGGATGCCGAGAAGCTCGGCGTTGATCTTCGCAACAGCCTCCATATTTACACCCAACTTAACATCCATCTTGCCGCAGAAGATATAGACCAGCTCCAATGCGGGAGCAGCGGGACCACCTGCGAAGTTCC
>JAEIGA010018990.1_pt1 | contig 10482 bp, 5 predicted proteins | sample 9270691 | NCBI WGS metagenome assembly JAEIGA01 (sample SAMN17057246, study PRJNA624740) | gut metagenome | biome: biome; isolation source: fecal sample | host: Bos grunniens | place: China: Xizang | collected 2019
AATCCTCGGCACCATCTCTCCAACGCTCAAGTCTTATTGATACGCATGGCTTATCAACACCGAACGCTTCGCCTGGATACACCAATATTCCGTCACCAACAGGAAGATCTGTCCTCTGACGCAACGGATTCATTGAACTGAACGCATTGACAACCCAATAAAGGAAACCGGTCGTCTGCTCCTTCCAATGTCTCCACATTACGACTCTGTTTGGAATACCTGTAGAGTTATTTGCAAGACCTGGAGAATCCCCCATGCACACATAGCTCCACCACTCCTGACCTTCACGAATCTTCGCGCGACACATAGCTGAGCGATTCTCATTTCCCTGCAGAGACCATACTCCTGTACAGAAAATACTTGTTGCACCATTCAGGACATCGAAGACTGCAAAAAGGTCATCCTTACCTTCTCCTTCAACAGGTCCACAATAGAAAGATGTCAACACCTTTGCAGATGGCGCATATTTATGCAATCTATCCGCCATAGTATGAATCTGCTGATACTCAGTATGCTTCGTCGGTTCGTCCCACACATAGAAATATGCATCATCCAACAAGCCCTCTGCCTGTGCCCGCTTCAACATGGCATCAAGTTTTTCATCTGAAAGGTTGTGATATGGAAGAGCAATCCTTGAAAATCGAGGATCCTTGAGATATTCCCATGTACGGTCATCATCTACCGGATAAGGAGAAGAGAAACATTCTGTCTTCATTGTTCCAGACAACCATGTCGAGAAATAAGGAGATACCCTGTACTCAAGCAAAAGGTCCGAAACTTCTCTTCTCTTTTCCATTTTCTGTGCATCAGTAAGTCCATCAAGAATGAAATTACTTGGATTGATACCGAACACAGAAGGGAGAGTCGGCTTAATTGGCAGTGTTGCATCTTCAACTATCACATATACCAGAACGGCATACTCTTTTTCACCTGATTTAAATCGTATAATTTCCTTATAGGTACCAGCAGGAGCATTATCCTTAACGGCAAATGAAAGCCAGACCTTGACTAATTTATTCTGTGGCTTGACCGAGCCATTACATGGAACAAGAACATCATTCCTTATTTCTCCGAACTTGACAACCCTTCTACAATCAAAATCTATAACAGACGGATTTCCATCTCTGACAATCTGCAATTCATTGTTGTTGTCTGTTGAAATAACCAACTGAATATTCTCATGCTCGTTCCTGAACATTCTGATAGTCTTTCTGTTTTCCGGTTCGAATGATTCATACGTATCTATGTCCTCCAAACTGTTAAGCATCCATGTACCAACCGCCTCAGTCGGCACTGAAGACTCATCTGGTCCTTCATTCAAAGTCGGTTCACACGAACAAGCGGCAAACAGCAGAACCATCGACACCATTGATGTCAAAAAACTATTTCTCATAAACATATCTTTATTAATCTTGCACCATGCGCATTTACTGCAAGGTTCACTTTATTGTCTTCTACTTTCAAATCAGTCTTCGTCCAAACATCAAAAGACTTCACATTACCGAGGACTCCGACCTCATCAAGGGCAAACACATAATTTTCAAGCATGTGGTCTGTAGTATTGAAAACAGCAACATAATGCTCATGCCCGTCCGCTGATTCCGCAGCCCATACTATCACTCCTTCTTTCTCGTACACTTCTCTATTATTCACTGAGTGCTGATTGACATTTATAACCTCTTCATTAGTTATAAGCGACAGAGTAAAAGGATCTATTTCAGGAAGATTGCAGCCCAACATAAGAGGAGACTTGAATATCGCCCACAATGTCATCATTGTGTATTGTTCGTCAGGTGTGAAAGCCGACATTCTCGGCTCTCCTCTCATTGCCCTGCGCGCCATAGGTCCAATAGGCAGCATATCTGCATCAGGCCAACTTCCAGGTTTACCATATGATTGCCACTTGCGACACAACGGGAACTGTCTCTTCAATGACTCCCAATTATCCCAGAAATCTTCTGATATACGCCACAATTGAGAAACCTCAGCCATGTGACGTACATTTTCTATCGGCGCCGGTCCTGGCGAGAGGCTCAACACAGGGGGATTCTCCAACTTGGCTATAGCCTTTGCGATTGCATCAATCTCATCGTAGGCATAAACAGGAGAAAGCAGATCATCTGCCTTTACATAATCAATATCCCATGACTGATAAAGTTCAAATATTGAATCATAGTATTCCTGCGCTCCAGGTTTTGACATATCAATACCATAAAAGCCCCGGTACCATTCACAATGAGAATCAGGATTTGCAATATCACGCGCAGTGTACTGAGTGCCCTTGATCGGAGTGTCTTGCTCATACGCCTGAACAGGTATCCCTCGCATTATGTGTATTCCAAGTTTCAGTCCCTTGGAGTGTACATAATCCGCAAGTGGTTTCAGACCTTCGCCATTAATAGCAGACGGATATTTTTCCACATCAATGATGAGACGTCCATACTCATCGATCAACTGATGCGGATGTTCACTCTCATACTGTTCCAAGGAAACCATTCCCGGTGCATACCAGCCTGCATCAATTATAATATATTCCCATCCATAAGGCTTCAGATGCTCAGCCATAAAATCAGCATTCTGCTTCACCTCTGCCTCTGTCACAGATGTGCCGAAGCAAATCCAGCTGTTCCAACCCATAGGAGGGGTCTGAGCGAGCAACTGCTCCCGGCCCTGCTGACCGGAAGGACAGCAGGCGCCCAGAAGCAGAGTAAGCCCTAAAAGGATAGAGATTTGTTTGAATTTACTCATACATTATCTCTATATATATGTAAAACTAGTCAAGAACGCATCTTACGCTGAAGCCACGACCTCTAACATATGGATAGAGAGCAGCGCCATGATCATTTGCATTGAATGCATATGTAACACCCTGATAAGGATAGTCTGCTACAGGTGGATCCCATGGATAAACATCACCCTCAACTGGAGCATTAGCTGTCCAGAAGCATGCAAACTTACCTGCCTCAATAACAGAATTTGCCAATGGACGCTGTCCCTCTACATCTGACTGCCAGATATATCCTGCACCTGGAAGACCGAATCCGAACAGATTGAGCACAGGCTTGTTGTTATTTGTTGCCTCTGCTACCCAATAATCTGCATTCTTAAGGGCTCCAGGGTTATCACCTGCACTATTGATAAGGAAGTCCCATTCTGGCTTGCTGGCAACATGCCATCCAGCAGGACAAGCACCCTGTACCTTTGGAGTAGCCTCAGCACCTGTTGTACCTCTTACTGCTCCGGTCCATGTATAATATCCGCCATAGATGTCTTTCATGGTAGCATCCTCACCAACATTATCTCCGATGAATCTTACGTCTTCTCCGATTTCTGTTCCATCAGAATACTTTGTTGAACGGAGGTTCTCTGCCATCCATACTGCATACTCTCCTGTAGTTTCGTTAACTACGCGGCACACCTTATACTCCTGCTCATTTACTGTATCGACAAATGGTTTGTAAAAACGGAAAAGCATCATGCTGCGAACTTCGCTTGATGAAACCAAGTTTCCATTAACGCCCTCAATTGCCCAATAAACGTCAGCATTGCGATATGGAGCGACCCCGAGTTCTGCCATTACATTATCCAGATCCTCATGTGTAAGAGCTGTCTCAAACTCGCCAACACCGACCTTCAGCTTGTAAGGAGAAGAAAGATCATCAAGAAGACTGAATACGATAGAGTACTCCGCCTCTGCATCAGCACACTCCCACTCAAACTCAAGAGTGTTTGTCTTGTTAGCCCAATCCAGATCAATTTCCTCCATGTCATCAGGAAGAACAACCTCTACGGGACTTGCTACAGGATCGCCAGATCCGCTACCACCTGTTTTGTCATCACATGCAACGAAAAGCATTCCAGCCATTGCTGCAACTAAGAACATTGATTTTTTCATTGTTTTAGAAATTAAAGGGTTAGTATTAATGTTATTATTGAATTGTTAATTCTCCTATTTTCAGCCATCCTTGTATCATCTGAGGATTCTTGACAGCCAGGGATATCCCTGGAGGCACATCCTCTTTTGATGTATCGGCAATACATACCAAAAGTTCATATTTGCCACGTGCCACATCCGGAACAAAGACAGACTCATATTCGGTATCCGAGCCATATAGCCATGCTGAAGGCTCTGCTTTTTCATCGACGTACCTATATGCTATCTTCTCCTTGACAGGATCATACAATGCAAACGAGACCTTGTATTTATAATTCCACCGTCTGTTATTATTCGGACAAACCCCTACTCCACTGTTACGCCATTTATGTCTTATCCTCACCTCTGACGAAAGACCGACCTGATCAGTCCACTTCATTGAGACCGGAGTCATACGATAGCCACCCTTGCTGACAAAATCCTTGACCAGGTCCAACGCCCGCCGTGTCCAACCTCTTGTCTCCCTCACCTCCCGAAGGTCAAGAGTGTTGGCGTGTCCCATAATTGCATCCTTATATGCCTGCTGATAAACATCTACCCACGACGTAAACACATCCTTATACAGGTTATCTTCCAGCCAAGGCTGATATGTATCTTCGTTTCCGCCCCAATAAGCACATTCTGCGATAAAAGGAACATGCGGGAAATATGTATTGTTAATTATCCTTAGTTCAGTATCCTGAAACCAGACACTTGCCAAAGAATTTCTTCGAATCACATATCCCTGATTCTGCACGGCCAATTTTCGCTCGACCTCCAGTCCCATTTCTGTTCCGAAATTCGTCACCAGAATCACTCGTGAGAAACTGCTTCCATACAGTTCTGTAATCCATTTAAACACATTTGCCTTGTTGCTTGGATTCAGATACTGTATATGATGTCCCTCGCCCCACCAACCAAGATTGAATGCATCAACATAATCCACGATGTCAGGGTCATCAAACTTTTCAGCAAAGGCCCGTATGAAACTCGAGAACTTTTCCTGAAAGACCGGATCATCAACATAAGGCGTCCAGTTGTTGTCTACACCCTCCGGATCCCAAAGGCGATGTACCGGATATCCCTGCGCACCAGCTTCCCGTACAAAGTCAGGAGTTCCGTTCCTGATATTATCTTGTCCATCCACATATACGCAGAAAGCCAATTTCAATCCCCTATCCAAAGCACCTTGCAATAACGCCTTGAAATTTTCATCAACATCCCACGCATAGACTCCTTCCTGCGGTTCTAGTTCCGCCCACCTTCCTCGCCAATAGAATATTGATGCGAATCTTCTCGCTGCCAGATCCTGCGCATCCCAATAATATTCCGCATCAGCGACCTCGTCATTAGCATCATCATACAGAGTCCATCCCGAGACGGGATTTCTGACCAACGAAGTAAGATCCGGAGTATAAGTGATATCTGCCATGTCTCCTGTATCTTCATTGTTAAGTTTATCAGAACATGAGACAAGTGCAGCAAGCAACAGGAAAAGACATATGCGATCAGAAACCGTCATTCTGCGTCATATTAGGGTTCTCGTAATACACACCCTGAGGAATTGCATACAGAATATGTTTCTGCTCAGCCATCACTTTACCTCTTGCCTGAGCGTTTGTAATCAATTTTCCATGACGGATAAGATCAGGACGTCTCATTCCTTCCCAACAGAACTCCCAGCCTCTTTCAGCTAAGATGTGATCTCTGAATGCGGACTTGTCATTAATATTATCTATCAACTGCTCATGAACGCTATTCTCATAATTGGCGAATGCGCGAGATCGTACCATATGAAGCAGATCCTTTGCCTGTTGAGTAGGTCCATTCAGTTCATTCAATGCCTCTGCCTTTGCCAGGATTACCTCAGCGTATCTGTGTATTACATACTCACTTGCATCCCACTGTCCGGTAGTGCTTGAGTTCTCCTGATACTTCATCGGTATCGCTCCCGGCTTACCGACATAGGTAGTGCGTCTGTCAACCATCTGAGAGCCATTCCAATATTCCGTCATCAAAGCAGCACGTCTCTTGTCAGCAGGATCATACGTATCGTAAAAATCCCAAGGAACAAGAAATCCGCCCCACGTTGTCAACGGAACACCGTTCTTCGACACATAATCAGCCGGCAACGCATGGGCAAGGAAACAGTTTCCCATGCCGCCTACAGGGAAGTTCGGTATCGGAAATATAATCTCGTTATTCTTCTGATTCAAAGGAGACCAGATAGACATATAATCATCTTGAAGTTCATACTCCCCGCTGTTGATGATTTCGGTAGCGATAGAATCCACTCTACTCCACCATACCTGTGCCTGGGCCTCGTTATTGCGATAGTGACGTTCCTGACCGGCCTCGTGCATATACAGTTTCAGCATATACATTCTCGCGATACCTTTAGTCATTCTACCATAATCTGTCTCTGACTGATCTGAAGCCTCTTCAAGATTCTTCTCTGCCTCTTTAAGTTCCGAGTCTACAAATCTCACATACCAATCCACTGACGGCCTTTTGGGATTATAGTTCTTAGCCTCTTCCGGATTGAGCGCAATGTCAGGATCCGTTACAATCGGAACTGTTCCATACAAATCGTATAAATCATATGCCCACATCGCTCTAAGACATCTGACCTCTGCAGTATATTTTCGTTTTAGCGGGGCTGAGAATTTTGCCTTCTTCAACCTTTCAATCAAAGAAGTTGCCTTGGTGACAGCCGGAACCATCGCATAATAGAACAATCCCATATCATATGTATCGGCCTTCCACAGATAATCCATCTGAACATCCCAGTTCCAGTTACAATCACACTCATCAGTACACCCCACCTGCATTGTAAGAAGAGAGCCCCACGCTACATTATATTCCTCCCATCCACCGCCTCGAAGTTCATGATATATACCTGTCACTGCCGCACGAGCATCATCCTCGGTATTAAGAACATTGTCAGATGACAGGCGATCATACACCTCCACCTCCAAGCTGCATGAACTCAGAGCAAAAAACATCAGCATTAAAAAATATCTAGTTTTCATATGTAATCCCGTTTTAGAATGTAACATCAAGTCCAACCATGAAAGTCCTCTGATTCGGATATCCTGCCTTGAAATCCGTTTCAGGGTCATTACCCGTATATGGTGTTATAACGAATGGATTTGAAACATCCACAAAGACTCTGGCTTTTGAAATGTACTTGCCCATCCACTTTGAAGGCATAGTATATCCGAGAGTTATATTCTTGCATCTTATAAACCAAGCATCCTCCCACAAATAGTCCGAAGGTTGAGGATAGACACTGACAAAACCAGAAGGAAGAGTTGCGTCGGCATTATCTTTAGACCACCTGTCCCTGACTTCATACATCATATTCTGGCCATTCAGGATTCTTCTGATCTCGGGGATCGAATACTTTCCTCTTGTTGCATTATTGACAATTCTGTCAAACATGCCATAGAAGAAGATATTCAAGTCAAAACCCTTCCACGCGAATGTGTTGCCGAATCCCATTGAAAGTCCCGGATCATATGTGCCCAACAATACGATATCGGCTTCATCGATGATACCATCCGGTGCATTCATATATTGTACATTACCATCTTCGCCCATAACAAGATTTCCGAAATCATCGCGGACATATCCGTTGACATCCTTCACCTTATACTGTCCAGGAAGCAGCGCCGGCATAGATTTAGGCGGAGCCTCACCAATACCTAGAATACCATCTGACAGATATCCGTAATGAGCGCGAATCGGATCATCAGCTTTCTGCCAAGGACTCAATTCATCTTCAGGGTTCCTTTCTTTCCACCTATCATTATATCTTGTCAAGGTCACTTCAGTCTCCCATCTGAATTCTCCGACAAAATTTCTGCTTCTGAGAGTGAGTTCAAATCCACGGCTCTGAGTCTTTCCGATATTGGCAGCAACAGTCGGAACCTCCATGAAGGATTTCAATGTACGATAGCCCAACAGGTCCTTCACTTCCTTGTCAAAATACTCAAACGCACCACTCAGACGCTGATCAAAGAATCCGAAATCCAATCCTATATTCATTTCCGTAGTGGTCTCCCACCTCAGATCAGGGTTAGCCAACTGCGATTTTTGTGTACCTGTTGCTACTGACGAGCCAAAAACATAAGTTTTCCAAGCTGAGGTGTAATACTCATATGCGTTATTTCCGATATTACTATTTCCAGTCTGACCATAACTTAAACGTAATTTCAGGTCAGAGAGTTGCTTGAAGTTCTTCAAGAAAGGCTCGTTGTTTATCTTCCAGGCAAAGGCACCTGATGGGAAATAACCATAACGATTGTTTGCACCGAACTTATTGGAACCGTCTACACGCATGGTGAAAGTGAAGAGGTACCTGTCCAGAAGGTTGTAATTACCTCTCATAAAATATGACATGAAGACATTGACTCCTTTTGAGGAACTTACGGTAGGACGTTGACCTTCACCTGTTGCCAAAGAATTATACTTGAACAGATCCGTAAAGAACTGTGAATTAGAAGCACTCATTCCTTCAGACGTAAAATCCTGATATGAATATCCGGCCAACAGGTTCAGTTTATGAGCCCCGTCTTTGAAACTCACATTATAATTCAGCGTAGCCTCCAACAGCTTGTCAAAAGAGGTTGCCATACTCTTGCTGGCTTTTCCTCCTTCCTGTTTTCCATATAAAGTAGTCTTTGGCACATAAGAGTTACGTATACCTGTCTGGTCATCAATACCCAAGTTTAACTTAGCGGTCAATCCCGGTATGATTTCAGCTGATATCCAACCATTGACCAACAATCGTTTTGTTGTGGTATAGTCATCAATCTCCAACATTGACACTGGATTAGGCACTGTTGTCATCAAAGGGCTGATAGAATAATTACCCTTTTTATCCTTGATTGGAACTGTAGGGTCATAAGCCAAGGCAGAGTTAAGCAGACCGGAATTCTCAAAATCCTCGGTACCTAACGGAATATTTGTCGAACGGATGTAACTCTGCGTTGCATTGACACCATAAGTAAAAATCTTATTAATCTTATGCTCCACATTCAGTCTACCGGAGTATCTCGTAAAATCTGAATTCTTAACGACACCATTCTGATCGTAGAAGTTGAATGAAGCCATGTATTTCAAATTCTGAGTTCCACCCGATACAGACACGTTCTGCTGATGAATCATACCCGTCTGAGTAACCAAATCATACCAGTCGGTACCCTCTCCGGCGTTGGCAATATCCTTATTCGAGTATGGAAGTTCAAGTTTTGTCTTCACAGTAGAAGGATCTGTATTACCGTATGGATATATTCTGTTATCATAATACCACTTTTCCTCTGCAAACTTATTTGCTTCAATCATGAAATCTGTGGCATTCATCATTTCTATCTTATTTGCGATCTGCTGAACACCATAGCTGGCATTATAATTAACGACAGCGCGACCTTCACGACCTTTACGAGTCGTAATGATAATCACACCATTTGCCGCTCTTGCACCATAAATGGCTGTTGACGACGCGTCCTTAAGAATCTCAATCGATGCAATATCATTCGGGTTGATTGAGTTCAATGGATTTCGAGAACCGAAATCAGAATAACGGTTATCTGCTGCGGGCTCAACAGAACCGCCACTTACCGGGAAGCCGTCAATGATATACAAAGGAGCATTTCCCGCACCAGTCGATGCTGCTCCACGGATAAGCATCTCGACTCCACCTCCTGGCTGGGCACTATTCTGAACGACACTGACACCGGCAGCACGTCCAGAAAGCATATGCGCGATAGAAGTATTTGACGCCACCGGGAGATTATCCGTTTTTACAGAAGATACCGCACCTGTCAGGTCACTCTTCTTCATCGTGCCATAACCGATAACCACAGCCTCATCCAAATCATTCGCCACCTTGGATAAGTATATATTCACCTTATCTGACTTGCCTAACTGGACGTCCTTAGTCTCATAGCCGAGATATGAAAACTGGAGGGTTACACCATCCGGAACCTCTATAGAATAAGCACCTGTGAAATCAGTGACAGCACCATTGGTCGTTCCTAATTGAACAACTCCCACTCCAATCAACGGCTCACCTCCGACATCACACACTCGTCCCCTTACCGTTCTCAAAGAAGTGGTTTGTGAATCTGCGACCTTCTCGATTCTGACCATCTTTCCGCTAATGCTGAATACAACATTCTGATCATCGAATATCTGCTTCAAGACCTCTGTTATTTCAACATTTTTAAAAGAGGATGTCACCTTTTTCTTCAAGTCTATATCATCAGTCTTGAAAATAAAAGAATAACCATATTGATTCTTAAGAATCTCAAGTGCCTGCTCCACTGTATCACCTTTCAGGTTCAATGTCATTTGCTGAGCTGAAACTGAAATAGAGAATATAAGCAGCAACATTACGATGGCGCAACGGCCTACTTTCGATTTCATAGGTTGATTGATTTAGAAAAGTTCCACTATGTTACCGTGACGAATAATATCTATCTTGCTATCCTGGTCGATAAAATCAAGTATCTGTTCGATTGACTCATTATTGACAAAAGCCATATGATACCTCAACTCTTTCA
>JAEIGA010018991.1_pt1 | contig 10481 bp, 5 predicted proteins | sample 9270691 | NCBI WGS metagenome assembly JAEIGA01 (sample SAMN17057246, study PRJNA624740) | gut metagenome | biome: biome; isolation source: fecal sample | host: Bos grunniens | place: China: Xizang | collected 2019
AAGTCTACAGGAGTAAGCCTCGGAGCATCCAAGAGCAAGATGTTCTCGCTCAACAATACTGAACTCGGTGGTGCCGTAATCGACGGCCAGTCTGCTTCTTCAGGACGCTCTACATACAACAATGAAGGTTACTTCCTCAGAGCTCAGTACGATTACCAGAACAGGATCTTTGCAAGTGCCTCATTCCGTCGTGACGCTTCGTCTCGTTTCCACCCTGACCACCGTTGGGGTAACTTCTGGTCACTTGGTGGAGGATGGCTTATCAATCACGAGCCTTGGTTCAATGTCCGTTGGATCGATATGCTCAAACTCAAGGCTTCGATCGGATCTCAGGGTAATGACAACATCGCGGATTACCTCTATACTGATATGTACTCGATCACAAACAGTGACGGTGAGATCGGTATTAAGAGAGGCTCGATCGGTAACCCTGACATCACATGGGAAACAAATACCAACTTCAACGCCGGATTTGACTTTGATCTCCTCAGAGGTCGTGTTTCCGGATCGGTGGAATACTTCTACCGTCTGACATCGGACATGCTTTACTTCGTGTCAATTCCTATTTCATACGGTTTCAGCGGATACTATGACAATATCGGTGACATGAGAAACTCTGGTATCGAGTTCGCGGTCAACGGTGCTGTAATGGACAGAAAGAACTTCCGTTGGGATGCTTATGTGAACTTTACACATTATACTAACAAGATCATCATGCTTCCTGATACTCACAAGAACCGTGAGATCGACGGATACCAGGGATATGCGTCAGGCAACAAGTTCGTGGCTGAGGGACTTCCTCTCAACACATTCCTTATGCCTAAGTATGCCGGTGTAGACAAGACAAACGGTCTCCCTATGTGGTATAAGGATGTTATGGATGAGAACGGTGATGTTATAGGTACAACAATGACTTCGGAGTATTCAGAGGCGACCGAGTATCTGTGCGATGATCCTACTCCAGCCCTTTATGGAGGTTTCGGTACATCATTCAACTTCTATAACTTCGATATTTCAGCATCATTCACATACTCTCTCGGAGGTCTTACTTATGACTCGGGTTATGCGAGCTATATGTCTCCTCCTGGCGGTTCGGTAGGTTCTAACTTCCATAAGGACGTTCTCAAGGCATGGAGTCCTGAAAACAAGAACTCTGATATTCCTCGATTCGTCTACAACGACCAGAACATCAACGGTTCTTCAGACAGGTTCCTTGTCCCTGCAAGCTATCTCAACTTCCAGAACGCCCAGATAGGTTATACTATCCCGTCAACTGTCACAAACCGTATCAAGGTTGAAAGGATGAGAGTATATGTTGCATGTGACAATATCTGGTATTGCTCATACAGACATGGTCTGGATCCTCGAAGCAGCTTCTCTGGAGGAACCAACTATGCCAGCAACTCGCCTGTAAGAACCATTACAGGTGGTATCAACATCACATTCTAATCAGAGGAGGCAAAAGATATGAAGAAAACAATACTTAAAGTTTCTGGAATTCTTGCTGCTGCTGCTCTCTCGGCATCATGTATACAGGAATCAGTTCCTGTAGGTGGTTCTGTGACGCAGGAGCAGGTGTCGGCATCTGATTTTGCTTTGATGTCGATGATAAACGCCATGCCTGCCAGCATGACTACATCTGGAACAGGCGGTTATGCCGGATCTTACGGCGACCATACTGACTTCGGTATCCCTGGCATCCATCTTCGTCTGGAGCACATGCTTGAGGATATCGCAACAATGGCGGACAACCCATACTACAACCGTTTCTATGCTTATGATCTGAATCAGGCCCAGGGCCCTCAGTATACATATTGTGCATATTTCTGGGATATGTACTACACTTGGATCAGACTTGCAAATGACGTGATCTCATCTATGCTTCCTGCTATCGAGGACGGTGCAGACGAGGAGACAATGGCACAGTTGAGAAATAACCTTGGTCAGGCATATGCTTATCGAGCATGGTGCTACCTCGACCTTGCGCGTCTGTATGAACCTAAGGAGAATGCAGAGGTTCCTATCCCTTCAGACATTCTCGAACTTACCGTTCCGATTGTAGATGAGACGACTACAATCGATGATTGTAAGAGAAATCCACGCGTGACACGCCAGGTCATCTATCAGTTCATTCTTGACGATCTCAAGCGTGCTGAAGAGTATCTGGAAGGAACATCAATGACCTGGTCTCAGCCAAACCTCATGATGGTGAACGGCCTTTATGCGCGTGCATACATAGAGCTTGGATATGAGCGCAAGGGTTATAATCTGGAGATGTTCGAGAAGGCTGCTGAATATGCCCGCAAGGTCATTACAGAGAGTGGCAAGACTCCTCTCACTGAGGCTCAGTGGACTGATCCGTCAACAGGATTCAACAGCGCTTCATCAAATAACGCCTGGATCTGGGGTGTGGCTCTTTCAGCAGAAAACCTCAACAACCTTCTTTCTCACACATCTCACATGTCGAATGAGGCTGCATGGGGTTATGCATGCTATGCACAGATCGGTGCCAGTCAGCTTCTCTACGATGCAATCCCTGATACAGACTTCCGAAAGCTTTCATGGCTCGGACCGGACAAGGAAGAATGGTCAAGCGGAAAATACCGTTTTGCAGGAAACGAGGCTGACAAGACGGCATTCCTTGAAGGTTCAGGCCGTCCTGGCGCAAAGCCATACTCTTCTCTCAAGTTCCGTCCAGCACAGGGTGAGTGCAACGACTTCAATGTCGGAAACGCAATCGACTATTGTCTGATGCGTATCGAGGAGATGTATTTCATTGAGATGGAGGCTAAGTATCATCTGAACCCTGCTGAAGGTGTTGAACTTCTGAAGGACTTCATGCATGAGTACCGCGATGCATCGTACAACCGCATCCAGTCAGGTGCAGACTTCGCAACCTTCAAGAAGGAGCTTCTTCTTCAGAAGAGAATAGAGTTCTGGGGCGAGGGTATCCTGCTGTTTGACTACAAGCGTCTCGACGAGCCGATCGACAGATCTGCATCTAACCATGCAGGTGTCTTCAGACTAAGAACCCAGCGCAGGTCTCCACAGTGGAATATTGTGATCACCCGTGCCGAGTTCCAGTCGAATACAGCTATCAATGATAGCAACAACAACCCTGACCCGTCTGAAAAGATTGAAATACTTTAATCATAAGGAATGATGAAAAAGTACTTATATATAATAATGGCAGCATTGCTGTCGATGGCTATGGTCTCTTGCGTTGAAGAGGAAGCATATGCACCAGGCGAACTCGATAATGAGGATTGCTACGGCGTGTATTTCCCAACACAGACTGGTGTCGGAGACCTTCAGATTGAGCCAGACGATCCTACTACTTTCACTTTCATTGCCCGTAGAACAAATACAAGAGGTGAGATTCATGTTCCGGTGAAAGTCAAGTCAAACTATCCTGTATTCACTGTTGATGAAGTTGTATTTGAGGATGGATCTCCTGTCGCTGATGTGGTGGTTCACTTCCCTTCGGCAAAGATTGCGACTACATATGAGTGCAGCCTTCTTCTCGAGGGAGATGAGTTTGTCTCAAAGTATTCTTCCAATCCATCGCACCTTTCATTCAGTGTCACTCGTGTGAAGTGGAATGATGTGGTAGGCCCTGGCGGTGAGACAACAGGCAGATGGCGTGACGGTATCTTCCCTGAATGGTTCTCTGTAGCAAATCCTAACCTTGAGAGGTCAATCACTCTTCAGGAGCGTGATGACATGCCGGGATTCTACAGAATCTGGGATGTGTACAGCGAGGCATATCTGGGTGATATGTTCGCATCAAATATGTCCAGCATCTGTGTTTCACAGCACTATACCTACATCAATGCTACCGATCCTGACAAGGTCTGGATTCCTACCTTCAAGACTGGTGCGATTTTCAGTCCTTCTTATGGTATGACAAGTGTCGGATCATATGTTGCTGAGAACAGTGAAGACTTTGATCCATCCATTGCATCTGTATATGGAACTTTGAAGGATGGTGTCATCGAATTCCCATATGGTTCACTTCAGATGAAGCTTGAAACTTTAGGATGGTACTCTACCAACTCAGCCGGCCTTCACAGAATCATACTTCCTGGTTATAGAGCAAAGGATTATGAAATGAACGTCAGCGCTGGTATTTCTGACAAATATGGCAATCTTCCTGTCAATGTGACTTTCGGAACTGATATCGCTCAGGTCAAGCTTGCTGTATTTGAAGGTGTCCTAACAGAATCAGCTGCCGCTAAGAAGGCTCAGCTTCTTGCTGATAATGCCGGTTCTGAGGAGCTTGGAGAAGTAGTTACCGTTTCTTCAGCAACCACAGTGGATTACTCATTCGAGGACAGTGGTATGTATACGGTAGTAGCTGCTGGTTTCGACATGGCTGGCACATATCGCGTGATGAGCCAGTCTGCATTCGGATATCTCAAGAAGGGAGATGACAGTAAGGAGATCATTCTCAGCTGCGGACTCATCTGTTCTGACAAGTATGCTGTAGAAGGTATGACATCTAAAAACTCGATGGAAATCTATATCTCGGGAAAAGATATCCAGCGTCTCCATGCAGGCTTCTATACTAAGGAGAACTGGATGCAGAATGAGCAGCAGATAAAGAAGGAACTTGAGGAATCGCAGATGACCAAGGCCAGTCTTGATCAGATCAATGGTACAGGACTTTTCCTCAAGCAGGGATATCTTGTTCCAGGTACAGATTATGTGCTCGTGATCAAGGCATACAACGGCTATCGTGAAGAGTATTTCATCGCCGAGGAAAAGACTGCCGGAGACTGGGATCCAAGACTTGCTGAGTATGACCTCTCGGATGTTGATATGAACCTGATTCCTGCTGATCATACAGGATATTTCGGCAAATATCACTACTATGCTTTTGAGGGTGACATGTACTCAAGAGCATATCTCGGTGATGTGACCATTTCGCAGACATTCCCGTCTGACTACACTCCAAGTATGTCAGGATATACATTTGTGAATATCAAGGGTCTCTTCCCGATGGCAAAGACATTTGGTCTTGAGGATGACTCATATACATTCCTCTACTATGATAATGTACTTTACAATTTCGAGCAGGCATTTGAAAGCTTCTATTCAGATGGTGCACTCTTCTATCCTGCCGCTTATATGTATTCTGCAGGAGGATCCGCATTTGGTGGACGAATGGGTCTGATGGGTGCCTTCGTGCAGGATGGTTATCTTGCCATTATGGACTCAGGAATGTTCGCTGATTATGGTGAGGTGATTGAGGGACTTGCTGTCATCGCTTACCAGGATCCTAATCATAAGACATATGCTGGCGTCATCGACATGGTGACAGGTATGCTCCTGGTTAGAGAGGACCTTGATCCTGATCCGATCTATGACGAGCGTCGTGAGGAGAAGAATAATGCTTCTCAGGCAGCTGTTCAGTCTTATTTCTCTGCATACAATGAAACTCTCAGAAGAGGCCCTCAGAACTATGTCGAGACATTTGAGACATATCTTATGAAGGCTGTTCAGAGTGCGCACACTCAGGTAAGGATCAAGAACTATCTCGATGTGAACAATCTTCAGATCGTAGAGTCTGTAGACATGAAGCCTGCAGCTCATACCGCATCTGTCAATTAATCCGATTAAAGTATGAAGATGAATATGATAAGAAGAATTTTCAGTCTGATGCTTCCTGCGGCACTCGTTGCCGTAGGATGCGCAGAGAAGGAGCTTCCGGTGCTCGAGCAGCCTTCTGTTGAGCAGACTACCTTGGAGACTAAGTGTCTGAACAGCTCCGAGAGGGCTGAAGCCGGTACGCTTCTGCTATATCTTGACGAGGCTGTGGCTGAGCAGCTCGCAGCAGGTGCAGGAACTCCGGAGTGGGAGCAGGCCTGTGCAGAACTCGGCGTTGAATATGTGGAGAAAGTGTTCCCTGACACATCTGATGAGCTTTCTCAGAATCTTGGCCTGCATCGTTGGTACATGGTTTCATTCCCTGAGGAGACCAATGTCGTAAAGGCAGCGGAAATCATGGCAGATCTTAGCGATGTGGACGCTATTCAGTTCAATACATCTATCGAAAGACGTTTTGGAAGTGAGGCTCCGATCCCTTGGACTCCGTTCCAGCAGGAAGGTCACGGTGAGTTCAATCTCCCTTTCAATGATCCTATGCTGGTAGACCAGTGGCACTACATCAACAATAAGGACCTCAGCGTTGCTCAGACATCACGTACTGGTGCAGACATCAATGTGAGGAATGCATGGGGACTTACTGCAGGTGATCCTCGTATAATCATTGCGGTCTGTGATGAGGGTGTGAAGTATACCCATCCTGACCTGGTTGAGAATATGTGGGTAAATACAGGGGAGATTGCTGGAAACGGCATCGATGATGATGGCAACGGTTATGTGGATGATATCCATGGATGGAACTTCCTCTCTACCGAGAAGTATCCTAAGGAGATCAGCTGGAACGAACCTGGTGATGTGAGCCATGGTACTCATGTGGCTGGTACTGTAGCTGCAGTGAACAACAATGGCTTCGGTGTCAGCGGTGTTGCAGGAGGATCAGGTAACGGTGACGGCTGCCGCATCATGTCATGCCAGGTATTCTCAGGCTCAAGCTCAGCAACGGTAGCAGCACGTGCAAGAGCATATCATTATGCTGCTCAGATGGGTGCATCTATTCTCCAGTGTTCATACGGACAGGAAGCAGGTCTGCTTACATCTGACATAGGATTCGAGAATGCATACAGCGTTGAGATCGCAGGTTTGAGATATTTCCGTGATTACGGCAACCAGAAGAACGGTTCTCCTGTAAACAAGAACCTCATCATCTTCGCTTCAGGTAATGACGGTGCATCTATCTCAGGCTATCCTGCTGCTCATAAAGAATTTATCTCTGTGTCTGCGTTTGGTCCTGACTATCTTCCTACAAATTACACCAACTATGGTCCGGGAGTAAATATCTCGGCTCCAGGTGGAGATGTGTCTATCAATCTGACAGCACATTCGGAGAGAGCTCAGATCCTCTCAACAACAGCAGTAGAGTCTGAGCAGTACGACTCTAACTATGGCTGGATGCAGGGAACATCGATGGCATGCCCTCATGTTTCAGGTGTTGTAGCTTTGGGTCTCTCATATGCTCTCAAACTCAACAAGACATTCGACTATGACGATTTCGTGGCGATCCTGTACTCTTCTGTAAATGACCTCGACTATTACATCGAGACTTGCAGCAAGCAGGCTAACGGTGTGGATTTCGACCTCACTCCATTCTGGAGAAAGATGGGAACAGGTGCAGTCGATACCTGGAAGTTCCTGATGAACATCGAGGGTACACCTAATATCATTGCCAAGGTAGGCGAGCAGTCTAAGGTTTCTCTCGTACCATGTTTCGGCCAGCCTGCAGCTAACCTTACATACACAAAGATCGAGATTGATGATCAGGCGAGAGAGACTCTCGGAGTTGAGGGTGAACCTTACATCGACAACGGCCGTCTTTTCATCAAGTGTACAAAGTACGGTTCCGCTAAGATCAGAATCACCGCTATTGCAGGTGGCGATAATGTAGCAACCGATGCAGTCATGGGCGGTAGCGAGTTCACTAGAGAGGTATCACTCCTCTCACGTGACAGCGTTGCAGAAAATGGTGGATGGCTCTAATATGTATAAGCTTATGAGAAAGATATTTACTAAAATAATTGTTTGTGCAGCGGCAGTTTTTGCCTTTGCTGCGTGTGGCGATCCCGAGGCACAGAAACTTGAGAAGATTGCAGGTGAGTGGCATTATACTGCTGTAGAGTCTGGTGTTGAGATTGATATCTATCTTGGCCTTTACACTGATTATACTTTTGAACTTTATCAGAAGGTCGGTGATGGACCTCATTACCTGTACAAGGGAAAGTACAGTTATGATGGAGAACTTCTGGCAGGTACATATTCCGACTACACTCCATGGGCGCATGATTACAGAGTTTCAGTATCCGGCGGTTCGTTGACTTTGACATCTGCCTCAATGCCTGACTATTCGTTGACATTGAGCAAGGAATCAATTCCTCAGTCAGTCCGTACGCATTTCATGCCTATGACCAAGGCAGATGAAACTGAAGGTAATGATAATCTTCCAATTCTATAAACAATGAGAGGCTAACCACTGGGTTAGCCTCTGTTGTTTTTCTGAAGGAATTATTTTTTCTTGGTACCTAAAGTATCAGTTCTCAGTCCTTCTATATAGTTATCTATCTTTCTGATCTCTGTTGGTATATTGATTTTTTGTGGGCAATGTTCCTTGCACTTGCCGCATCCGATACATCTCTCTGCCTGTCTCAATTTTGGAACGGCTCTGTCATAACTGACAAGATAGGCTCTTCTTGCTCTGCTGTAGTCGCTGTCATAAATGCTTTCTACAATGTTTCCATCAATTACGCATTTATTGTAATGCATCAGGATTGCCGGGATGTCTATGCCATAAGGACATGGCATGCAGTATTTGCAATCGTTACATGGTATGGTCGGGTCATTTTCCATCAATTCTGCAGTCTCATCAAGAAACTCGATGTCTTCCTCTGTAAGTGGCTTGAGCGGCGAATAAGTCTTGAGATTATCCTGGAGATGCTCCATATATGTCATTCCACTCAATACGCATAGTACTCCTTTCGGTGTGCCTGCAAAGCGGAATGCCCAAGAAGCTACACTTACTTCCGGATTACGGCTTTTAAGACGAGTGGCTATATATTCTGAGACCTTAGACAGTCTTCCTCCCAGCAGGGGTTCCATTATTATGGATGGAATGTTTCTTTTCTCCAGTTCTGCCTGCAGGTATGATGCATCAGCATTTTCACCGCTTGCGTGGTTCCAATCCACATAGTTCAGCTGTATCTGGACAAAATCCCAATGGTATTTGTCATGCAGCTCCAGGAACTCATCGAATGTCTTGGCATCTCCATGGAATGAAAATCCAAGATTGCGTATGCGGCCTGCCTTTCTTTCCTCCATCAGGAAATCAAGCATGCCGTTGTCGACATATCTGGCATTGAAATCATCCATTCCGCCTCTTCCGATTGAATGAAGAAGATAATAGTCTATGTATTCAGTCTGTAGATTCTCAAATGACTTATGGTACATTTTCAGGGAGTTTTCCCGTGAATGATTGCTGAAGTTCGATAGTTTTGTAGCTATATAGTAGCTTTTACGTGGGTGTCGCTTCAGTGCTATTCCCGTAGCAGTCTCACTGTGTCCCTGAAGGTATACCGGAGCGGTATCAAAGTAGTTGACCCCATGGTCAATGGCAAAGTCGACCAGTCTGTTTGTGGTCTCCTGGTCAATTGTCTTTCCGTCCGGGTTCATCGGCCATCTCATACATCCATATCCAAGGAGACTGACCTTATCGCCGTTCTCCGGGTGGATGCGGTAAGTCATTTCCCCTTCTGTTTCAAAAGCTTCAGTCTTTTCTTTCTTCTTTCCGCAGCTTGCGATTGTCGCCAGACTGCCTGCTGACAGAGCTGCGCAGGCTGTTTTTTTCAGGAACTCTCTTCTGCTTATATCTGTTTTCATAGCTGATTACTTTAGAGGATTATATGTCATGGTGCATTTCATGACCTTCAACATGTATTGCTGCCAGAGGTCTGGCAGGACATAGATATTCACACTTTCCGCAACCTATACACCTCTCCTCGATGACACTTGGTATTCGTGGTGAATTATCGTCATCTTTGTCGATTGGGACATATTTGATTGCTCGTGTAGGGCACTTGCTTCCGCATTGAACACACATTGCTCCATCTGTAACTCTGACGCAATGTTTCGGATTTATCACTGCATGACCGATTTGAACTGATGATTTTTCTTCTATGGTTATCGCAGTTATCGCTCCAGTTGGACATACCTGTGAACATTTGTTGCACTCAGGACGACAGTAGCCGCGTTCGTATGACATTTCCGGCTGCATCAGAGTCTCAAGGTCGCTCGATGGCCTGAGCACCTGGTTCGGACATACGCTTACGCAGAGCTGGCATCCCGTACAATGGCTGTTGAAGTTTCTCAAGCTCTTTGATCCGGCAGGAACGACAGGTGTCATTCTACGTGGCTGCTTAGCATAATCAATTTCAGCAAGGCCGCCGTCTACCTTCTTTTCCTGAGCTTTCATGGTTGCTGCTGTCGCCATCAGCAGGCCGGTTGTAAGGAACATACGTCTGTCGACGTTTGTTCCTGTCTCCTTATTGTCAACCCCAGTATTCGCTTTGCTCGGGTCGGGCGACACCGTTTGTGCGGATGTCGCGGTGCTGATGTGCCTTGGCCTAAGAGTGATGGCTCCGTGCTTGCAGTTGTCGATGCAGTCCATGCATGCGACACAGCGGCTATAGTCAATCTTGTGCTCCTTTGTGTCGATGCATGATGATTTACATGATTTGCCGCACAGTCCGCAACTGTTACATTTCTCTGTGTTGATCACAGGTGCGAAAATGCTGAATCTTGAGAGGAATCCCAATGTGGTTCCGACAGGG
>JAEIGA010018992.1_pt1 | contig 10481 bp, 6 predicted proteins | sample 9270691 | NCBI WGS metagenome assembly JAEIGA01 (sample SAMN17057246, study PRJNA624740) | gut metagenome | biome: biome; isolation source: fecal sample | host: Bos grunniens | place: China: Xizang | collected 2019
GCTTTTGTGCCCGCTCTTCAAGAGGATGACCGCGTAACCATCCTTTTAGGCGCAGCCACGCTCCTGCCGTGGGAGCCCATTGAACATCCTGCCGTCTCCTATCTTATTGCCCAAGAAATTCCGGGTTCATTGCGTGCGAACACCGAAATTGTTTCGATTATTAAGCAGATGAATCCAGATATTTGGTGGACGGCGGATATCACGCTTGCGCCACCTAAAATGAAGGCTCACGCGCCCAAAATCGTCTATGCAGTAGAAGATTTTCGCATCTTAGAAGGATTTTCCAATGATGGATTCTGGAAACGCTATCTCACCAAGCGCAAAATCTGCCAAAACCTCTTAAAGGCCGAGGCCATTATCTGCCCGCTTAAAGCGATTGCCACCCGCTTAATTAGTGTAATTGGGTTAGCTGCGCGCCACAAAACCTTCATTATTGAGAATGGGATTCACCCCATTTTTAGACCCCATTCTCCAGATGAAGTGTTGCAAATTCGCCGAAAGCATTTGATTCCCCAACGCTATGTTCTAACGACTTGCACCTCTGCTACGGCGGAATATCTTACACCCGTCTTTGAAGCGATTGGGGCGAGTGAAGAAATTTCCTCCATTACATGCGTTGTGCTTGGGGATGCGGCACTCCCCTACACCTTGCGTCAGGTCATTCGAGATTGCCACTTAGAGGGCATGATTCGCTTTCTCAATATGGCGAAATTAGAACCCTACGAGGTGGCCGCCCTCTATGGTGGCGCCTCAATCCTCTTTGAGCCCTCTCAAGACATTGCCTATCTCCCCTCCGTCTTACGTGCGTTGGCCTCTGGGGTGCCTGTCATCTGTGCGGCAAGTGCGGCCAACGAAAACATCTATGGCAATGCCGTTCTGCGTGTACACCCCACCGATGCACGGGAATGGATTCGCGCCTTAACAGCGCTCACGCTCTCCTCAACGCTCCGCGATCGGCAGGTCGCCAATGGTCATGCCCAAGTCTCCGCACTGACCTCTACGGCAATGGCCAAACACTCATTTGCCTTTGCACGCTTACTTTCTGCCGTACCCGCAGCCACCATTCGCAAAAATTCGCTTGATGCTCACCATGACTGAATCTGAACGTCGCTTTCATGAACACTTTATGCGCATCGCCTTACGCGAGGCCGAAGCGTCTGCTGCCGCAGGAGAAGTGCCATGCGGTTGTGTTATTGTCATGGCGCCGGAGGGTGTTTTTGAGCCCGGCATTGCTCACCCCCCTACACTCTCCGATCCTTGGTCTGCTAAAATTCTGGCCAAAGCACACAACCAGACCGAACTCCTTAATGACCCCACCGCCCACGCAGAAATGATTGCAATCACGGCCGCCACGGCTACAATCGGCGATTGGCGGTTGAAGAATGCCATTGTCTATGTCACAAAAGAACCCTGTCCTATGTGTGCCGGTGCCCTCATTTGGGCTCGTCCAGAGATGATTGTCTGGGGGCTCAGTGATAAAGAGCGTGGCGGCGAGCACGAATTTGGTATACTATCCAGCAAGAAAGTGAACCATCACCCCATTTTACTTCCCGGCATTTTAGAAGAAGTTTGCCGTGAACAATTTGTTGATTTCTTTAAAACTAAACGGAAAGAGTCGTAATATGCACCCTCGTTTTGCCCTCCTTTCATCCCTTTTATTCACCACTACGCTCACCGCGTTTGCTACCACAACACCTGCCGCAACTGAAGCTGCACCCGCTGAGCCTACCGCAACAGTTGCACCTGTGACAGCACCTGCCGCACCTGTGGCCGAACGCTTTCCTAAAGCCGGTTGGAAAGAAACCGCTGATCCTTATGCCTCTCCGTACGCTCGTCCTGGTGGTACGTTGACCTACGCTGGCAACAATCCGCCCAAGAGCTTCAATGGTTACTTGGATAACAACACCTTTACGATGATGGTGTTTGGCATCATGTATCCCTCTCTTTTGGGTACAGATCCCATCACAGGCGAAGTCGCACCTGGCTTGGCAGACTGGTGGGAAATCAGCCCTGATAAAATGAGCTACACCTTCCATATTGACTCGCGTGCGCGTTGGAGTGATGGTTCTCCTGTGACCTCTGAAGACGTGAAGGCTACCTTTGATGCCGTCACGCATCCCAAAAGCTTCACGGGCCCCTTCCAAGTCCTCTTCTCTGCACTTGAATCCCCTGAAATTATCGACGCTCAAACGCTCCGTTTCCCCTGTAAGGAACTCCACTGGCGCAACCTCAATAGCGCAGGCCTTTCGCTCTATGTGATGCCGAAGAAGCTTTTGGATGCAGCCAAGGAAAAGTGCCGCGCCGAAGGTCGTGACGAAGAAACCTTCTTTAACGAAATCAACTTTGACTTACCCATCGTGGGCGGCCCGTACAAAGTGACCGAACACAAGGAACGCATCAGCATGACCTTAACCCGTCGTCCGGACTGGTGGTGCTTCTCCACGCCTTCGGGTCAGGGTGTCTACAACTTTGATCAGATTCGCATCCGCTTCTTCATGGACCAAAACAATGCCTATGAAGCCTTTAAGAAGGGCGAAGTGGACACCTACGCCGTCTATTCTGCTCGCGTTTGGAACACTGAAAGCGTTGGTGAACGCTTTGAAAAGAACTGGGTGCTCAAGCAAAACGTGCACAATCACCAGCCTGTCGGCTTCCAGGGTCTCGCCATGAACCTCCGTCGTAAGCCCTACGATGATGTGCGTGTGCGTAAGGCCGTCGCAATGTTGTTCGACCGTCGCCGCATGGTTCGTACCTTGATGTACAATGCTTACTTCATGCAAAACTCCTATTGCCGCGACCTCTACACGGCAAACAATCCTTGCAAGAATACCCTCTTTGAATTCAATCCTGATGCAGCAGTGGCCCTCTTGAAGGAAGCTGGCTTTGAAATTAATCCCACCACTGGAAAGATGGAACGCGATGGTGAACCCTTTGTGATTCGCATCTTAACGCGTTCTGCAAGTGACAGCGTCTACCTTGCCCTCTTCAAGGAAGCATTGGAACGTGTCGGTATCGGCCTCGATATCTCCCAGAAGGACTTCGCCACTTGGATGCGCGAAACTGGAAAGTACAACTTTGATGTGACCACCAGTGCATTCTCTGGCTCTCTTTTCCGCGATCCTGAACCCATGTGGAGCAGCGCTTATGCCGAAACGCCTAATGGCGTTAACCTCACGGGCTTCCATTCTCCCGAAATTGATGCCCTCATCGAACAGCAGAAGTCCGAATTCTCCACCGCCAAGCGCAACGAAATCATGCGAAAGATTGACGGCATGTTGACCGATGCCGTTCCCTATGCCTTGACTTGGAATACCGACTCCACACGTCTTCTTTATTGGAATAAGTTTGGCACCCCGCCGACCGTCATCGGACGTTTTGGCGATGAGCTCTCCATTCCCGTCTACTGGTGGTACGACGAAGACTCTGCGGCGGAATTGCAACACGCTATGCGCGAAAAGACCCCCTTGCCGGGTCGCAATACCGAAGTCTTCTTCGACCAAGAGGTTGAAGTTGAGACCAAGAGCATCGTACACTAAGCCTTTTTGTCACAGACCTGAACTATGCCCACAAATACTCCAGACGACAATCTGCAAGATGAATTCTTTTCAGATGTCTTTGACACGTCTACTGTAGCGACTGAAACAGACGAAGATGAATCCGCTGCTCCAGAAGCCATTTTACCTACGCAAAACTTACAGAAAATCGCCGCTCCAGAGGTTCACGATCGTGGACCTTTTGGACGTTTGATGGAAGCAAACTTTCTCCAGTTCGCCTCCTACTCTATCTGTGACCGCGCCTTGCCGACCGTAGAAGACGGTCTCAAGCCCGTGCAGCGCCGTATTCTCCATGCGATGTGGGAAAAAGATGACGGACGCTTCTCAAAGGTGGCAGGTGTGGTGGGTAATACCATGCATTACCATCCCCACGGTGATGCTGCTATTAAAGACGCCATCGTTACCCTCGCCAATAAGCGCTATTTGATTCAAGGACAAGGTAACTTCGGCAACATCTTTACGGGCGACGAAGCGGCAGCTGCGCGTTACATTGAATGTCGCCTCACCAAACTCGCACGCGAATACCTCTTCTCCCCCAAAGTCACCACCTATGTGCCCAGCTATGATGGACGCAATAAGGAGCCCGTGCTCTTGCCTGCAAAGGTGCCTTTGAGCTTGATGCTCGGCGTTGATGGCATTGCCGTGGGTCTTTCAACCTCCATTTTGCCGCACAACTTCCCCGAGCTGCTTGAAGCCGAAATTGCAATCTTGCAGAAGAAGCCCTGCCCTAAATTATTGCCCGACTTCATTACAGGTGGCGTCATGGACGCCTCTGAGTACAATGATGGCAATGGCAGTGTCCGCGTGCGTGCAACGATTGAACAGCGTGACAAGGAAAAGAATAAACTCTTCATCACCTCTGTTCCCTACGGCATTACGACCGATCGTCTGGCAGAGTCCATCGAAAAGGCAATCAAGACCAAGAAGTTGCCCATTCGACACATTGACAACTTCACCGCTGAAAAGGTTGAAATTGAGCTCTCCTTAACGCCTGGCTCTGACTTAGAGAAGGTGCGAAAGGCGCTCTATGCCTTCACCGAATGCGAACGCAAGATTTCGAGCCGCATTGTTGTTTTGAAAAACAATCGTCCCGTTGAGCTCTCTGTTTCTGAAATGCTTGCAGACCATGCCCAACGCCTTCAGGAAATCTTCGCCGCAGAATTCCGCGTCCGCTTGGCTGAAATTGACCAGCTCATGATGCGCAAGACGCTTGAAGCCATCTTTATTGAGAATCGCATCTATAAGCGCATTGAAATGGTGAAGACCGCAGAAGCCGTCGCCATGGAGATTCGCCTTGGCTTTACGCCGTTCCTTGACATCATTGGCCATGAGGTCACCGATGATGAAATCGAAATGCTCTTAAAGATTCCGATTCGTCGCATTTCGCTCTATGACATCAACCGTCATAATGAGGAAATGGAAGCCCTGCGCCAGGAACATGCGCAGCTCACGGATGACTTAGGCCACTTGGCGCGTTATGCCGTCAAATTCTTGAAGGGCTTACTGAAGGAATATGCCAAGACCTATCCACGTTTGACGGTGGTGGAAGATGGCTTCCAGGCAATTGACGAACGCGCCTTGACCTCGACCGAATTGACCCTTCGCCTCTCTGAAGACCACTACATTGGCTATGACATCAAACAGGGCACCCCGCTCTTCCCCTGCTCAAGCCTTGATAAGATTTACGTTGTCTGGAGCGATGGCCGTTATCGTTTCACACCGCCACCAGACAAGTTGCTTGCAGATGCGACCTACGCCCCCGACCAAGCGTGGTTGGCTGCGTTAAACCCGCGCGCACCGGTGCACTACTTCACCGCTGGCATCTACAATCGTGACGAAGTCTTCACCTGCGTCTATTACGAACCCCTCTACGGCTTCACCTACATCAAACGCTTCACTTGGGGCGGCATGATTATGAATAAGGATTATAATCTGGTGCCCGAAGGTGCGACGGTCCTCTTGCTTTACAGAGGTACGCCCGAAAAGATCTACGTGAAGTTCAAATTCCTCAAGTATCAACGCACCTCACAGTGGGCGTTTGATCCTCAAAAGGTACGCATCACCTCTGCGTCATCAAAGGGCATTCAAATGACGGCCAAGCAGATTGAACGCATTGAAACGAAGCGTCCTTCGTGGTGGACAGGTTCTGATTCCGCCGTTGAAACTGCATCTGACGGGATGCTTTTCCAATAAGACTTGAAGCATTCACCTTATCGGAAGCCTAAAGACCTTCCACTTTAAGCTCACGTATGGAAGTGCCCACTTCACAACTTGCTCCAGCGCGGGAGGTCTTTACCCTCCCGTGGCAGCAGGTGCGCCAACCCTGGTTGCGCTTCATTTTGAAGTGTTCTCACCATGCGCTTGAGGCGTTTTTAGGCCTTAAACAACTTCAAAAAATCTACTTCACCGTCCGGGATACAATGCCTGACTGCCCTTTTTCAGAGGGCGTCCTCAAGGCAATGGATACCAAGGTCTCGGTCGCCGAAACCGATTGTGCGCGTATTCCATCTCAGGGTTCCCTTGCGATTATTGCCAATCACCCCTTCGGTGCTACTGAAGGACTCGCACTCCTGGAACTCATTCGCTCAAAACGCCCCGACGTGAAGGTCTTGGGTAATTTCATCCTGAAGCGAATTCCAGAATTACACGACCACCTCTTCTTCGTTGACCCCTTCGGCTCCTCCTCCTCCGTCAATCGAAATGTGAATGCCATTCGCCAAGCCTTACACTGGCTTCGTGATGGTCACGCCCTCATCATCTTTCCTGCAGGCGAAGTGGCAAGCTTTGAACCCAGCGCCTTTCGCGTTCGTGATGCCGCATGGCATGTCTCGGTGATGACCCTCTTAAGGCGTGCCGCTGACCAACTCACCATCCTGCCAATTTACATTCCAGGTTCCGCCTCCCTACTCTTCCATCTGGCCGGCAAACTTCACCCTCGTTTAAGAACGCTCCTACTGCCCTGGGAAATGCTTCGGATGCGTCATCGTACGCTCTCATTACGCATTGGTTCGCCCATTCCCTCCAGTGAACTCTTCCAACGGTTTCCCGAAGACACCGATGCGTTACGTTATCTCAGATTTAGGACCTTTTTATTAGAAGGTCGCCAACGTCAAACCTGGTTTGATGACCAAATGCAGCGCTTGACCTTAGACACTACCGAACGCGTTAACGAGCCCATTATCGCCCCCGTTCCTCCCAACCGTATCGAGACCGAACTTTCCGCGCTGCCGCCAGAAGCCACCCTTTTTTCAACCGACGACCATATCGTCTATGCCGTCCAAGGAAAATTCATTCCTGTTACCCTACCTGAAATTGGTCGGTTACGTGAAATTACCTTCCGTGCAGCAGGCGAAGGCACTGGCCACACCTTCGACACGGATGAATTTGACCCTTCCTACTATCAAATCATCCTTTGGAATAAACACCTCCGTAGCATTATTGGGTGCTATCGTCTGGCACTCTCAGATGTCTTGGTTGAGGAAAAGGGATTCAATGCACTCTACACGCGCACCCTCTTCCAATTTGACGAACGCTTCCTGGGCCACTTACCTGGTCCAGCAATTGAATTGGGCCGTTCCTTCGTGCGTCCAAGTTACCAACGCACCTTTGCGCCCCTATTGCTCCTCTGGCGTGGCGTCTTAACCTTTATCGCACAGCATCCGCACTACACCACCCTCTTCGGTCCAGTGAGTATCTCGCATGACTTCAATGAAGCCTCCGCGACCCTCCTTTTGGATTATTTGAAGCAACACGCCTACGACTACAACCTTGCCCATTGGATTGCCCCACGCCTTCCCCCGAAATTAAAACGTTTTACCGAATGGCAACACCCCGACTATGCCGAGTTTAGAGTTGAAGAGGCGGATATCAATCAAGCCCTCACCGAATTTGAGAATGCGCCCCATGACATTCCGATTCTCATTCGCCAATATCTCAAACTTGGAGGCAAAATTGTCGCATTCAATGTTGACCCCGACTTTGGCACTGCGATTGACGGCTTAATCGTGGTTGATCTCTTAAAAGCTTCCCCACGCGATATCTCTCGCTACATGGGTAAATCCCTTTACAAAACCTATTGCGACGCACAAACGAAAGGTGCACAATGAAAATCTTAATTACTGGTGGCAAAGGTATGCTCGGCCGTACCTTGCTAAAGCATTGGGAAAAGACACATACCTGCTTCATCGCCGATTTGCCAGAAACTGATTTAACGCAATCCAACGCCGTTGATGCCCTCTTTGCAACGGTGCAGCCCGATGTTGTGGTGCACTGTGCAGCCATGACCAATGTTGATGGATGCGAAACCCAACGCGACCGCGCCTTCCTTCTAAATGAGACGGCCACACGCCACGTCGCCCAAGCCTGCGCCACCTATCAAGCACGACTGATTGCCATTTCGACGGACTATGTCTTTTCTGGTGACACCCCAGGTGAACGTAAAGAAAATGACCCCGTCGCACCACAAACCGTCTATGGCGCCAGTAAACTTGCCGGCGAACGCGCCGTCCAGCAGTTCTGCCCCAACCATGTCATCGCACGTATCGCATGGCTCTACGGCGCAGGAGGCCCCAGCTTCGTCCATACCATGATGGCACTCGCCGCAGCAGATCCGTGCCGCACGCTAAACGTGGTTGATGACCAACACGGCAACCCCACCTCCACCGATGCAGTTGCAGAGGCCTTAACCGCCATCCTTGCACGCCCCGAACTCAAAGGCATCTTCCATCTCACCTGCGAAGGGGTCACCACCTGGTGTGAATTTGCCAAAACCATCTTCCGTTTAGCTGGCTACAACAATCTCACCGTTGCCCCCTGTAGCAGCGAAGAATTTGTACGCCCTGCCAAACGCCCCGCATGGTCTGCGCTCTCCAAGCGAAAACTCAAGTCCGTCAGCCTCCCAGCGATGCCCCCATGGCAAGAAGCACTCGCACGATTCATTCGACAGGAATGGCAATAATCTCACCTTACCCAATGGAGTTAACCGATGAAACAAGTCACCTTTCGCGGCACTTGTGCCTCTGGTGCCACCTATGAAATCAAGAATGGCATCATCACCGCTTGCACAATCCATGGCGGTTGCCCAGGCAACACACAAGGAGTCGCTCGTCTTGTCGTAGGGCGTCCTGTCTCTGAAGTGATTCCCCTACTGAAGGGAATCATCTGCCGCAATGGCACCTCCTGCCCAGACCAACTCGCTCGCGCCCTTGAAGCAGAACTCTCCCCATAATGAGTTCCTCAGCACTTCGTGCTCGAGCGCATATTCCCCAGTTCGGTCGCTGCGCTCCCTTGAAGTTAGGCGCACCTACGGTGCAGGACTGCATGTGTGGGTGAGGAAACCACAGGGTGGCTACGCCACAGTTTAGGGTTTCGTTCGCTACGCTCACTTGAGTTCTGAGTTCCCAGTTAAGGACTGCCAGCGTGGGGATTAGAGCACACGGAATAAACGGAAAAGGACTGCATATGTTTCCCTTTGTCCCTTCAGTCCTTATGTCTCTTATGTCCCTTTGTGCGACTTCTGGAGAATCTTAAGCACCTACGGTGTTCAGGATTCGTGTTGCGCGCATCTATGCGCGCTGCATCAGTAGCCCTATAAGGGCGACAGTTCACAGACGGGGGTAAGCGAGTGAAACGAGCGTAGCCCCCGGTCAACAAAAAAACAAAATACAAGCCCCGAAGGGGCGGCAGAAGGTAATCTCACTGAGGCGCTCTGTTGCCCTTATTCCCTACGCTCTGCAACTCATGGAAATAATACTAATGGCGATTTTTGACTTGTCACTCTGAACTTCAAGGGAGCGTTGCGACCGAACTAACATCCCCCACGCTGGCAGTCCTTTTGGGTGTATTTGGTGTATTTTGTGGTTTCCTCCCCCACATGCAGTCCTTTTGTGGTTTCCTCCCACTGGCAGTGCTGTACCGCAGGTGCTTAAGAAAACGTTAATTTACTGTGGCATTTCAGTAAAGCGCACTCATGGCATACGAAATTATGATAGAATGTATCTGATTTTTACTGAACACCTTACTCATTATTAAGGAATAGGTTATGGCAACTGAGTTTTTGGTCGGACAGACAGCCCTTTCAGCATTTCGCGTTGATGCACTTAAAAAGCGTCTTTCGGAAATTGGATTCGGGGATTGCGAAATCCAAACGGCTTGGGTCTTCTTATTGCAAACCTCTTCTGCATTGACAGAAGAAGCGCTCGCAAAGGCTTGCACGCTCTTAGATGCAAATGCTGCTGCACCTTTGCCAACCGATGGCATCTTCGTTGCGCCTCGCTTGGGCACCATCTCGCCGTGGAGTTCCAAGGCTTCCGACATCTTCCGTTACAGCGGTGTACGCGGCGTTCGCCGTGTTGAACACGCCATGCACATGGCCGTGACACGCAATGGCGAAGTGCTCTCGCGTGAAGCGCTTGGTACTGAAGCCCTCAACATCTTACATGACCGCATGATTGAAGGGGTCTTCACCGCTGAAGAATTGCCCTCCTTCTTCGTCAATGCTCGCCCTGCAAAGGGTAAGGTCTTCGACGTCTTAGGCGAAGGTCGCGATGCGCTTGTCCGTGCCAACCGTGAAATCGGCTTGGCCATGAGCGATCCCGAAATTGACTATCTCTACACTGCCTACACTAAGGCTCAGCGCAATCCGACCGACACGGAACTCACGATGTTCGGCCAGGTCAATTCCGAACACTGCCGTCACAAGATTTTCAATGCCAAGTGGATTATTGATGGCCAAGAACGCGATGTGTCGCTCTTCGGCATGATTAAAAATACCCACAAGCTTCACCCCGAAGGCACGCAGGTCGCCTATAAGGACAATTCGGGCGTGATTGACGGTTTCCGTACAATGGCCTTCCAGGCAGACCCCACGGACAATACCTATAAGTTCGCTGAAGACCAGATTGAGATGTTGATGAAGGTGGAAACGCA
>JAEIGA010018993.1_pt1 | contig 10481 bp, 5 predicted proteins | sample 9270691 | NCBI WGS metagenome assembly JAEIGA01 (sample SAMN17057246, study PRJNA624740) | gut metagenome | biome: biome; isolation source: fecal sample | host: Bos grunniens | place: China: Xizang | collected 2019
CGCTCATACACTTCACGTACATAGTGGTTGGAGAGTTGGTCCATGTCGCTCTTTATGTGTGCCGGTGTCAGTGACGAACTGCGGCGGGTGAAGAGCGGGTCAATAACGTACCAACTGATGCGTGCGCGGTTGAAACCTGTGTGTATGTCGTTGGTTCGTTCGCTGTACTGCATGCCATGAGGCAGTGAAGAGAGCATCCACTGCGATGGTGATGAGATGTCAATGCCGTTCTCTGTATTCTCAAAATCGTCAATGTATGATGCCTCGCTCTGTACCTCCTTTGATGTGCCGGCCTCGAGCCTTGCAAATTCTGCCGAGAAACTGATTGACGATGGCTCGGTGCAGCTGATTAGCGGCAGCCAGTCGATTATGTTTGTCAGCCACTGGCTCTGCTTCTTCCACGACATGTTGAATCCCCAAAGGAAGTTGTTGAGTGGCTCCGAACCCATGTCGACCTTTGATGTCAGCGGTTTCTCGGAGAGTGACATGAGCGTACCGCCGAACTTGAAGTCGTCCGAGAAGTCGTACTTCCAGTTGAGGCCGAGCACCGTCTTGCGCTGCATGTTGAACAGCGTGTTGCTCTCGAGTGACACCTGCACGTTTGTGCCGGCGTCGATGATGTTCTGGTTAAGGATTGTTACTGTTCCCGATGAGTAGTCGACCTGGTAGTCGCTGTTCTCCACAAGTGTCACGCCGCCCGCTGTCACCACAACCGAGCCGCGTGGTATGTTTGTAGACCCCGTTTGTATTACATTTGCAGCACTACCGGTGTACTCACCAATCAGGTAGAATTTGTCCTTCTCGGCAATCTGCTTTGCAACGGTCTTAGTAGAGTTGTAGAGTTCGTGGAATACATATCTCTTGGCAATCTCGCTGTTCTCTATCTTCTTCTCAAGGTAACTGCCGAATGGCTCTACTGACGGGAAGAATATTCGTCCCGATGATGCGTCGACTGTGTAGCCCTGTATGTAGTCGAAGACGCCGTTGGGGTTCTCCTTGCTGTTGTTGCTGTCGAGCCTGTCTAGTCCGAGCATCTGCAGCAGAGTCTTTCCCTTTAGTTCATTCTCGGGCAGATAGGTGATGTTTGTACCCAGACTGTCGCTTGCATAGTAGATGTCGAGTTTGAAGTCTGTGCTTTGCAGATTGCGTGTACCAAGCGAGTAGACGTTCTTCATCATGAGGTCCCAGCAGCCGTTCTCGGGGGAGCAGGCGTTGGGCTTGATGAGTTTCAGGTAAAGGGTGCTCTTTGATTCCTTTACGTCGCTTGAGAACTCACCGACCTGGTATGTCTGTCCGCCATAGGTGTATTCATATGCCACAGCAAGAACTTCGTCGGCTCTCAAAGGGGTTTTCAATGAGATGTATCCAAGTTCCCTGTTGAGGGTATATTCGGACGATGACAGCAGCCTGGCGTTAGAAAGTTTCTCATAGTCGGCGCCGCCATTTATCCCATCAATGCTGCCCAGAATGTTGTTTGCCTGGTCAATGTCGCGTATGCCAGAGTATGTGGTGTTCATCTCATTGTACAGGCTGTTTGCATTGTTGTGCGGTATTGCATTGCTGCCATTTGCGATCCATTGGGGGTTGCTTATGTGGTGGTTCTCGGCAATATCGGTAAAGGCGACAATATTACGTGGGTTGCTGTAGTCACTTGTCTTGTTGGTAACCCACACCTCGATGCGGCTGATGTCTATGCCCGACAATATTGTTGGCAACTGGGACATGGAACGGTCATAGTTGTCGCGGAAATAGTGGGCAAGGAAGAAGTGCTTGTTCTCGTCGTAGTTGGTTATTTCAATCTCGAATGTAGTGAGCTGTGTGCCGCCTTTAGAGTTTACGACAGTGCTGTTTGATGTCTTTTGCGAGATGACGGTCTGCAGCAAGAGCCTGCCAAACTGCAGGTCGGTTCTTATACCAAAGAGCGACGACGCTCCCCTGATGAGGCTGGAGTTGGTGGGGAACGATACGTTTCCGGCCTCTACCAGTTTGATAATCTCATCCTCCTTGCCATCGTACTTGAGGTTGATTTTCTTGGCGTCGTAGCTGAATGTGGCCTCGGTGTTGTAGTTGAAATCCATGTTCATCTTGTCGCCTACGCTGCCACGCACGTTGAGGTTTATCTTCTCGTCGAAGTCAAAACTGTTTGTAACCCTGCTGCGGGAGGGCAGTGCAGGGTTGTCAATGGTCTGTATTGAGTATCCGATCTTCAGTTCGGCATTACCCTGTGTCTTTACACGTACTCCTCCGGGGCCGAAAATCTTCTCGGCCGGTCCCAGGTCAAAGTGCATATCGGTGAAATCGAACTTGTCTTTCTTTTGCAAGTTTTCCCACGCCTCGTAGTTCTTTTTCCTGAAGAAACGGTTCATGGAGTTCCTCTCCTGCCACTTGGCATACTCTGATGGGGTGAGCAGGATTGGCGCAGAGAGCATGCTGTCTCCAATACGGGTGCTCAGGAGGTAGGTGCTGTCAGCCTCGTTGTAGATGGTGTCTGTGACAATGTTTGCCGGTTTCTTGAGGTCGAGCGGGCGTTTCTGTAAGTCGTCGATTGTGGTGGGGGTAATCTCAGAGATTGGGAAACGTGCGTTCACTGTGTCCTGAACGGTCTCTGTGCTGCCGGCTGCCTTGTTGCGCCCTCTCATGGACTTGCGTATGGAGTCACTGCGCACGCTGCCCTGCGCGAGAATTGTCATAGTCGCGAAAAGCAGGGTCAGTAATACAAACGTGCGCTTGCCCATTGTCATCAGTCAGTTGCTTTAAAGTTGTTTCAAGGCAAGCTTGATGACCTGTTCTACGGTGGCTGCCGGCTCGCTCTTTATGATGGCCTGTACAACCTTGTTGGTTGCTGCCGCCGGGAAACCAAGCATGATGAGTGCCGATACTGCGCCATCAATGACATCGTTGTTGGGGGTAACTGCGGCTGCTGATGCTGTAGGTGCTACGCTGCCAATGCCTTTTATCTTGTCCTTGAGGTCTATGATTATGCGCTGCGCGGTCTTTAGGCCAATGCCTTTCACGCTCTTTATGGCAGCCTCGTTGCCGGTGAAGATTGCCTCGCACAGTTCGTTCACTGTGAAAGCCGACAGGATGGTGCGTGCGGTGTTGCCGCCAATGCCCGATACAGAGATGAGCAGCAGGAACAGTTCGCGCTCCTGCTTGTTGCTGAAAGCAAAGAGTTGGTGAGTGTCCTCGCGGATTACTTCATAGATATACACCTTGACTTCCTTCTTGTCCTGCAGTGCGCTGTATGTATTTAGGGTGATGCTTGTCTCGTATCCCACGCCGCAGCATTCGATGATTGCTGTTGCCGGTGTCAGTTCAGCGAGTTCCCCTCTCAAGTATTCAATCATAGCCTTTATATTTTATAAATCTATTGTTAAACGTGAAAAAATGCAGTTTATTGCGTTGCTTTGCTAAAAAAGCAAAAACACCCCGGTTCAGGGTGTTCGCCTTTATTTCGCCGGTTTTTCAATCCTTAGCACCTGTGTGCAATAATCTATTACTGCCGGCCTGTGTGTCACAAATATAAGTGTCTTTCCAATCTGGCTTTGCGTTAGCCGTCTTAGCATCTCCTTCTCGGTTGCCTCATCGAGTGCCGATGTCACCTCGTCGAGTATGAGTATGCTACCCGGACGCAGTATTGATCTTGCAACGGCAATGCGCTGTGCCTGTCCTTCGCTAAGGCCGCCGCCACGCTCTGTTATCGCGCTGTCAATGCCGTCGGGCAGTTCGTGTACATATTCGGCACAGGCTATGTGTAGCGCATGTTTCATCTCCTCCTCGGTGGCAGCGGGGTTGCCCATAAGCAGGTTCTCCCTAATGGTGCCGCTGACAAGGCTGTTGCCCTGTGGTATGTATACAAAGTTGCGGCGCGTGAGCGTTGACGACTCGTGCTTCTCCTTGCTATTGTAGAGTTCAATGCTGCCGCCCTGTGGGTTGATAAGTGCTATGAGAAGCCTGATGAGTGTTGTCTTGCCCGCTCCGGTCTCACCCACTATGGCTGTGCAACTGTTGGGCGGGAAGTCGAAAGTAAACCTGTCAAGGATGTTGCGTTTCTCCTCCTCGTAACGGAATGTGACGTTGTTGAAGCGCACGCCGGCAGTGCCGTCAAGCATTATGGCATCGCCCTGGCGCTCAATGGGTATATCCTCAAGTTCATAGAGTCGCTCGGCAGCAGTAAGTGATGACACGATGCCCGGAATGTAACGGCTCAGGTCCATTGTAGGGCGCTGTATGAGGCCTACCAGTTGCAGATAGGCAGCCATTGTTCCGTATGTGATTACTCCGTCGCGCAGGCTGTCCACTCCCCACATGAATGCAATCACATATCCCGCAGCAAAGCCCAACTGTATGAACGAGTATGCGCCAAGCGAGAATCTTGTGCGGCTGGCAACCTGGCCCTGCAAGCGGTTCTGCAGGGCTGTGAGTTGCTCCTCGGTCGAGTCGTTCTGCTCAAGTGACTTGATGAGTTCCTTGTGCTGAAGGCTCTCCTGCAGCACCGACTGTATGCGGCTGTCGCTGTCGCGTACATCGCGGTTGAGCCTGCGCATTTTCTTTACGTATACGCGGCTGACAACCAGGCAGATGGGCAGTGTTATGAATATTGCAACTGCAAGTAATGGGCTCATCACAAACAGGAGGGCGAACGAGGCGAGCAACTGTGCCGCTGCAACAACTGCAGCCGGTATAACTTCGGTCATCAGTGTGGTAATGCTTGAGACATCCCCCTCGAGCCTGTTTATGAGGTCACCGGTGTGGTGCTTCTGCAGGTGCAACCAGTCGCAGCGCAGCAGGCGGGCAAAGACCTCGCGGCGCATTCTGTTGCGCACCTTGTTGCCGGTGACTGCGTGTATCCAGCGGCTCATGGCACGCGATGCAATCTGCACCAGCATCAGCGTAGCAATGACAATGCCTGTTATCATCAGCGAACCCTCTTTTGTGGATGTGGCAATGTCAATGGCGTGCTTGCAGGCAAGTACCCACAGCAACTGGCACACCACATCAAGCAGCCCGATGGCAGTGTTGGTAAAGGCCTGTCTGCGTGTGCCTTTGGAGTTCTGCCAAAGCCATAGAATCAGCCTTTTAATCGATATGTTTTCCTTGTCTGTACCCACTTTTCAAAAAGTTACGTTATGTGTAGCCTCTACTCCCGCCATGCGGCGTAACTACTGCAAAAATAGTAAAAAACCGTTATTGAAGGTGCGCTTGATGCCAAAAAGTGGGGTGTTGTGTCAATAAATCCTTATTATTTGCCTCTTTTGTTGCCAATAATGCCTATCTTTACACCATTAGAAAACAATTTGCTATGAAAAGATATATAATGATTCTCCTGGCAGCGATGTTTTTTGTGATGTCGCTGTCAGCCCGTGAAAACCTTGACCGCAATGGCAGGATTGCAAAAGATTTCAAGGCACGCCGTGCTCTGGTTGCCGACGAAGGTTATTTTAGAATTTTTGAGACCCTTTCGGGCAGCAGGCTGCAGGCCATGCAGTTCCTCTATGCCTACATGCCCATTACTGATATTGCCGACTACAGGGGCGAGTTCCATTTGCAGAACGTGGACTATGCCCTGAAGGCGCGTGCCGAGATGCCCTGGGGCAAGCAGGTTCCGGTAAGGGAGTTCATGCACTTTGTGCTGCCTGTGAGGGTTAACAACGAGAATATGGACAGCAGTCGTGCCGTCTTCTATAACGAGTTGCGCGAGAGGGTGCAGGATCTTACAATGCGTGAGGCGGTGCTCGAGGTGAACCATTGGTGTCACGAAAAGGTTACATATACCCCTAGCGACATACGTACAAGTTCTCCTTTGGCAACAGTGCGCACAGCATATGGCCGTTGTGGCGAGGAGTCGACATTCACTGTTGCTGCCCTGCGTGCAGTAGGTATTCCGGCGCGCCAGGTATACACACCCCGTTGGGCGCATACAGACAACAACCACGCTTGGGTCGAGGCCTGGGTCGATGGCGAGTGGCACTTCCTGGGAGCGTGCGAGCCCGAGCCTGTACTTGATCTTGCCTGGTTCAATGCGCCTGCATCACGCGGAATGCTCATGCACACCAATGTCTTTGGCCGTTATGACGGTCCCGAGGAGGTGCTTAGCGTAACACCCTGTTACACCGAAATCAATGTGACAGCCAACTACGCTCCCGTTGTTACAACAAAAATAAATGTTGTTGATGAGAATGGCGCTCCACTGAAAGCCCATGTGGAGTTCAAGATATTCAACTATGCAGAGTTTTTCACTGCCGCTGCAAAGGATACCGATGACAAGGGACGCACCTCAATTACGTCGGGACTGGGCGATATGGTAGCCTGGGCCTCGGCAGGCGGCAAGTTTGGCTTTGTGAAGTTCACTGCCGGCAAGGACAAGAATGTAAGGCTGGTTGTGGACAAGGCGCCTGGCTACACCGCAACGCTGGAGATGAACATAGTGCCCCCGCGTGAGCGCAATACAGTGCCTTATGTGAGCGATGCACAGGCGGCAGAGAATGCGCGCCGCTTTGCCCACGAGGACTCCTTGCGCAATGCCTATGTGTCAACCTTCATCACCCCCGATGAGGCCCTTGCCTTTGCGCAGAAACTGGAGTACTGCTTTGGCCACGAAAAGGTGGTTGCTCAGTTGCTCATTAAGTCGCGCGGCAACTACAAGACAATAATGAAGTTTCTCTCCAAGACTCCGCGAGAGGAGCGCGAACTTGCCTACTATCTTCTCCTGAGCATGTCCGAGAAGGACTTGCGCGATGTCAATATGTGGGTGCTGCATGACCACATGAGGCACACTGTGCGCAATGGTGCCTATGACGAGGATTACCGCAAGTACATCCTCTGCCCGCGCGTGAGCAATGAGATGCTCACCCCCTACAAGGGCTTCTTCAAGCGCCATTTCGATGCCGCGCAGAAACGCTATTTCGCAGGTGACCCGCAGCGTTGGGTCAAGTGGTGCCGCGACAGCATCAATGTCGATGCGGCTTGGAACCCGCTCTCGCTCTGCATGTCGCCACGCGGCGTGTGGAACATGCGCGTTGCCGACCCTCACTCACGCGACATCTTCTTTGTCTCGGGAGCACGTGCAATGGGTATCCCGGCACGCATTGACGAGGTGACCGGCAAGACACAGTACCTTGAGAACTACAAGTGGGTAGATGTTGACTTTGACGTCGTTGCCACAGAGCGCAGGAATGCTCCGCAGGGAACATTGAAAGCGTCGTTCACTCCCACACGTTTCATTGATAACCCACGTTACTATTCACACTTCTCAATCTCAAGGATTGTCGACGGACGCTTGCAGTTGCTTGGCTATCCCGAGGAGGGCGTGACATGGGAGAGCCTGCTCAAGGATGGTGCAGCGCTTGATGCCGGCGACTACTTTATGATGACCGGCACACGCATGGCCGATGGCAGCGTGCTTGCGCATCTCACATTCTTTGCAATAGAGGCAGGCAAGGAGTGCAATATTGGTTTTGTACAGCGCGAGAGCAGCGAGCAGTTGCAGGTAATTGGCGATTTCAACAGCGAGAACCTCTTCTATGACCTTGCCGAGGAGCGTGAGCGCTCTTTGCTTTCATCAACAGGTCGTGGATACTACATCATAGCGGTGGTTGCTCCGGGCAGTGAGCCAACCAACCATTTCTTGCGCGATGTGATGCCTTACAAGAACGAATTTGAGAAGTGGGGACAGAAGATGGTGCTCCTTTTCCGCGACAAGGACGAGGCGGGCCGCTTTGTGAATGACTTCCCCGATCTCCCAACGACAGTGGTGTGGGGCACGGATATCAATGACAAGATATACAACGAGATTGTAGCGAACATGAAGTTGCAGAACCCTAACCGTCCGTTGATTCTTGTTGCCGATACATTCAACCGTGTGGTCTTTGTTTCACAGGGATATTCAATTGGTCTTGGCGAGCAGTTGGTGAAGGTGATAAAGCAACTTGGCGAGTAGCAGGTGTCTCAAGAACCTTTTTGCACAGGATTTTATTATACGAAGTAAAAGACCGTTGTTGAATTTGCGATGAGAGAGATTCTTGAACTTGTAAACAGCATGTCGCCCTATTTGCTGCTGGGCTTTACGCTGGCGGGGCTCATGCACGCGTTTGTGCCCCGGACTATGTATAGCCGCTACCTTAGCGGCAACAGTTTCCGCTCGGTACTGGGTGCTGCAATTTTGGGCATTCCGCTGCCTCTGTGCTCTTGCGGGGTCATTCCCACAGCAATGTCCTTGCGCAAGGACGGAGCGTCAAAGGGCGCAACAATATCGTTTCTCATTGCCACGCCGCAGACAGGGGTGGACTCCATCATCGCAACCTATTCGCTCATGGGGTTGCCTTTTGCTCTGATGCGCCCTTTTGTGGCGCTTGTCACAGCGCTCTTTGGCGGAACGCTTGCAAACTGTGTAGATAAAGATGATGATGCAGTGGCTGCAGCAAGTCGGGCCTGCTGCGCCAAAGATGAGAAAGCGACATTTTCCCAAAAGATAAGGAGTGCAGCGCGCTATGCATACATTGAGATGATGCAGGACATTGGCCGCTGGCTGGTTCTTGGTCTTGTGGTTGCGGGCGTGATAACAGTGCTTGTCCCCGATTCCTTCTTCTCGCTCTTTGCCGGCAGACCATTTGCAAGTATGCTCATGGTGCTGCTCTTTGCCATTCCAATGTACCTTTGCGCAACAGGCAGCATACCTATTGCCGTTGCCTTGATGCTCAAGGGACTCTCGCCCGGTACGGCGCTGGTGCTGCTCATGGCAGGCCCTGCAGTGAATGTGGCATCGTTGCTTGTCATTGGCAAGGTAATGGGGCGCAAGAGTCTTTTTACCTATATATTCTCAATTGTCGGCTGTGCAATTTTGTTTGGCCTGGGCATTGACTATCTGTTACCTCGTGAGTGGTTTACAATGCCGCTTGCACACATTCATGAGTGTCACGGCTGTAGCGGTGTGCCTTACTTCAACATTCTATGCTCCATTCTGCTTGCTGCACTGTTGATAAATGCTTTTGTGCAGCGTTACCGCAAAAGTAAAGAAAATGGCTGTAATTGCCAGGCGTGCAGCATTGAGCCGATGAGCATTATTGTAAAAGGAATGAACTGTAACCACTGCAAAAGCAATGTAGAGACTGCAATCCAAAAGGTTTCAGGCGTTGAGAGCGTGGAAATTGACCTTGCAAGCGGCCGCACCACAATCCACGGCAACCCAAGCAAGGAGGATGTCGTAAAGGCCGTTGAGGCGTTGGGCTTTACGGTAGTGGAAGATTGATTAATATTAGTCCTTTATCCTTATCTCGCAATTTTCAAGGCTTTCGATGATTGCAAGCGATTCAATGTGTATGCCTTTTTCGCGGAGTATTTTGCCGCCGGCCTGGAAACCTTTCTCAATGAGGAATGCCATTCCCACAATCTCCGCCCCGGCCTGCGCTGCAAGGTCAAGTATGCCTAGCGCTGCATTGCCGTTGGCAAGGAAGTCATCGACAAAAAGGCAGCGTTCGCCCTTTTGCAGGTAACTGTCGCAAAGGCAAATGTTATATGAGCGTTTTTTAGTGAATGAGAATACCTCGCTCTTGATGATTCCCTCCATAGTGCTTGGCACCTTCTTCTTGCCGAATACCACCGGAACGTCCAGCAGGTAGGCGACCATTATTGCGGGGGCAATGCCGCTTGCCTCAACGGTCACCACCTTGTCAATGGCTGTTCCCTTGAAACGGGTGACAATCTCCTTTGCCATATCCATCATCAGCCTTGCATCCATCTGGTGGTTAATGAAGTTGTCCACTTTGAGTATGCCCCCTTCGAGGCACTTGCCGTCCTTGAGAATACGTTCTTTCAACTGTTTCATAGTATGCTGTCTATATCTTTATCTTCGTTTGCTTTTTCATTTTTAGTTGTCCCCTTTTTTAAGGGGGACGAGACAGTTTACTGTCGGGTGGGGGATGTCTTGTTGTTTATCGGTTTTATCCCCCTCGTCCTTACGGACACTCCCCCTTGCAGGCAAAGGGGAGAACTTTTTGTTATTCGTTGAAACTGTTTACAATAGCTCTAACTTCGTTTACGTCGGTTTCCTTGCGGGCGAATTCATCGCTGTCGGGGTTGCCCATCGATACTCCGCTGTGGCGGAACTGCATGCCGCTGCCTACGCTCTTGCGTGCCGATGCGTGAATCTCCTTTGCTCCTGTTGCCTGCAGGATGGCTGCTGCGTTCGCGCTGCTCACTCCGCAGCCGGGCATGATGATAATGCGCCCTGCTGCCTGCTCTACAAGTTCCTTCAGGAGCGGAATGCCTGCCTGGGCGGTTGCTGCCTGGCCCGATGTGAGCACTCTGTGGCAACCGAGTGCAATGAGTTCTTCCAATGCCTTGCGTGGGTTGCGGCACATGTCGAATGCGCGGTGGAATGTAATGCTCATTCCATTGGCAGCGGCAATGAGGCGCTTGCAGGCAGTGGAGTCAATGTCGCCTTCGGCAGTGAGCGCTCCAATGACCACGCCGTTGGCGCCAAG
>JAEIGA010018994.1_pt1 | contig 10480 bp, 9 predicted proteins | sample 9270691 | NCBI WGS metagenome assembly JAEIGA01 (sample SAMN17057246, study PRJNA624740) | gut metagenome | biome: biome; isolation source: fecal sample | host: Bos grunniens | place: China: Xizang | collected 2019
AAAATAAGTACGAGTAAGGCAGTATTTACTGAATTCATGTACAAACATATGTACAAACAAACGTGTGCAATTATGTGCAATTTTCAGCAAATTTGTGCAAAAAACTCGTTTTTTTTAAGCTTTTTACAGGCTATTTACATAAGAAAAACGCTGATTTCAGTGCTTTAATCGCCTGATAATCAGCGTTTTATTTGCTCGTGGTCCCACTTGGGCTTGAACCAAGGACCCCCTGATTATGAGTCAGATGCTCTAACCGACTGAGCTATAGGACCTACTTTTTCTTGTTGCCTCGAAAAGCGAGTACAAAGGTATACCTTTTTTGTCAAAATTGCAAGCAACTACACATTTTTTAATGCATATCACCCGAAAACGCCCTCCCTTTCGACCAAAATCACTCCACATTGAGCTACTACACAGCCCGCCCTCAAAACACCACTAAAAATGTGTCTCATTCCTAAATGATTATACATCTTTGCATTAATGAATCGCTACAAACGTAATCTCCCACTATTGCTCCATCTCCGTTCGGAATCCCCAAATTCTACCTTCGGCTATGATTATTAAAGGCTTCAATCAGCAAAGATATACCATCAATTACAGTCATTGTTCCATGCTTTACTATCTGCTGATGACACTCTTCAATTTGCCGTTGACATTCAACCGCAAGATTATATTCATCTAGCGTATAAGAGCCTATAATCTGAGCTTTAGATACGATGTAATTGCATATCTGAGACAACTCTACAATCATAGAACGAAAACGGGCTATTTGCGCCACATTATATACTAACGAAGCACCGCCAGCAATCATTCTTGCTTTCTCGTCTTTTATAGCGGCAACCTTTGCTGCAATAAAAGCAACATCTTTTACAGAATTATTCATAACATATCATAAAATATAGGAATTGAGAGTTTTTATATATTATAAGATAGGTTATGCAAAAATCTCTTATTGTCTTTCAGTTTCTCTTTCAATGCCACTCCTTTTTGCTGTAAGGCGATATTTTTGATTTTGGCTATTAGGCTTTCCTGGAATAGTCTGCTCTAAAATACTTGATTCTCAAAGAGGACGAATTTATTTCCAACTAAATCAGTTCTATCGATAAGCCCGATAAATGCCAGCATTTCAACCAAAAATGTGCTTTGGTACCTAAAACAATTATGCTTATCAATGTTTTCAACATTACGGATAGTTATTTCTAACTCTTTTAAAAGATAACAATCAATACTTTCCAAAAGTTGTTGAGATACTTATTGCAAATGATTTTTAACCCATAAAATTTATGCCTATAGGTAACGAAGATATCACACACAAACACGAGTTGGTTAAAGACCTATTCGCGGAGATTATCCACATTGCCAAGGATGCCACAACAATGGTATTTTGCCGTACCGTCAGCTCGGAGAAAAATCCTCTATCGTGAAAGTGATATTGAACTAGTGCTGCAAAGTCACTATCGAGGGAAGTTTTAGATTATACCCGACAAGATATAAAATAGCACTAACTAAACTTATTATGCAGAGTTGGGGGCGAGCAACCTTTGTCCCCAACTCTGTTTTTCATTATAATGGCGACTCAATATATTTGGAAAGTTTCCGATTCTCGATGGGTGAAAAGAAGTAAGTAAAAATAATGCTAACTTAATCAAATTGATCTATGACTATATTAAGTAAGTTGACATATTTTATGTTGTCTTCGAATATGATGCAGTCTTAAATCGTGTTAATTGCGTAATTTTTCTTATATATATTTGCTGCTAAAGTTAAAAATTTCTATATTTGCTATATCATTTGGATAAATGAGGACACCAGGATTGGTGTGTTAAGGTCTGGATAGACCGTAGGTAATATGCTGGAAGCTATTAGGTTTTTATTGGGAAGCTTGCTTAATATATTCTACCATATTATTCTAAGTATTATAAACAAAGCCTCCCATTTTAAGCACTATGAATAATATTATCTTAAAGTTAGGTCACACTAACGTTCCTCAAGAATCTTCAGAAGGAGTACTAATCAGTAAAATTTCTTCAAGTTTAACTCCTTTATCTCTTCTTTACCTAGTAAAAACTGCGCAGAACAAAATCAACCCACGTACTGCAACGGTAAATCAAATCACTAGAAGTATTCAATCTACATTAAGTGATTGCCCCGAATTGTTTTGGTATAAAACAAAAGGTATTTTAATTGCAACCGAAAGTTGTGAAATACTTGATCGCAATAGAGTTCGTTTATCTTTTGAACATGAGAAATTTGAAGGTATTATGGATGGAGGTCATAACACTTTCGCCATTGCGCGATTTATTATATCAAAATTGTATCCAACCAAAACTCTTAAAAATTGGGATAAATGCAAGGAGTTCTTTGACGAAAATTTTAACGATATAATTGATCGTTTCAAAGATATGTCAAATAAACAACCTGAATTATTTAAATTCTCAATCCCTGTTGAAATCATTTTTCCAAAGACATCTGACCAACTATCTTTAGATGCTTATTATGATGCAATTGATGATATATGTGCAGCACGTAATAATAACATTCAACTAACTCAGGCTTCCAAAAGTAACCAAGTTGGTTGTTACGATTACTTAAAAGAACAACTGGGTGATAGTTTTGATATTCGTTGGAGATCTGGCGATGATGGAAAAATAAAAGCTGAGGATGTCGTAGGTCTTGCTGTCATTCCTTTTATTAAATTGCTAAATCTAAACAAACTTCCAGAAGAAGTTGGAACCTTAAGTAAAGTTAGTGTCTATTCAGCCAAAGGGAAATGTGTTGAGTTTTTTTCAAATGTTATAAAGAACGATCAAGTATCCATTCTTGAAGATGGCAAATATATTATACAAAGTAATGTAGTAAAATCTGCACTTGATATGTGTGGGGATATTTTAAGATTTTTTGATCAACTTTACTTAAAATTTCCTAGAATGTATCATAATGCAAGACCTGGTAAATTTGGAAGTATTACCACTGTTAAGATGAAGGAATCTACAGTACCTTTTAAAACTACAAGTGACAAGTGTGATTATGATTATCCTAATGGTTACATTTATCCTTTAATCTGTGGTATCACAGAACTGATGAGATATGATGAAGAAACAGATTCACTAAAATGGATAAAAAATCCTATGTCTCCCTCTTTTGATGTTATGGAATTGGATATAACACGAATTGTAGATACTTTAAAGCTTCTGAGTTATAATCCACAACAGATGGGCAAAACATTGTTGATGTATGATCTTTCGGAAGATCCATTTAAAGAATATGCAAATAAAGTTAGAGAATCTTTATTCTAATAATTTCAATATCCCAAGTTTAAGCTTGGGATATTTTTTATATGTAGAAACCCAAAACTAAACACATCATATGTTTCAAGAATTTCGTCCTATCTCAACAGTAAGTATCGTTTGGTGATTACTTCGGAGATATGGTTGAACAATTCCATCAGCTTAATCAAAGCAAGTTCAGAGCTATCAGCGTTCATATTGTACACCTATCTACCAAAAGTCTTGTGGAGTGTGTGGCATGAAAAGTCTTTACTTTCAAGCGATTTTACGCTTTGCCTTTTTCACGATTCTGGTAAACTCCTCTGTGCTATGGATTTACTCTCCTCCCAAACACAACAAAAAAAGAGAGTTACATCGTTGTAACTCTCTTTTCAGTGGTGCCACCAGGAATCGAACCGGGGACACAAGGATTTTCAGTCCTTTGCTCTACCAACTGAGCTATGGCACCATCGTTTGATTTGCGAGTGCAAAGTTAGTAAGTTTTTTTATTCTATGCAAGTTTTCACTAATAAAAATATCATTTTAAATAAAAAAGTGCCAGTTTTCGCGAACTAAAATGCGCCCCGAATGTTGTCTATTCACCTTATAATGAGTCACGTAGGGCTGTTTGTCGTTAAACGATATTTATTTTGTAAAAAATAGTTAACAGCCAAACTTTCTCCCTCGTGCGATGTTTTATAAGTAAAAGAATTTGATTCATGAAGATGTTAGTTAGTTAGTTAATTAAAGCATTTCTGTTAAGTTTCAATATCTCTCGATGATGTGGGGCGCTCGTAATGATACTGTGAAGTATGTACACGGCGTCCTTTCTTTTTGCGAACAACGGCTGCTCTCAATATAATCTTTTAAAATGTTATGGATAGGAAAAACAACAATATGATGATGAAATTGTCGCACGCGATGCACGGCCTTGTGGTAGTGATGTCGCTGCTGCTTATTGCTTATGCGTCTTACGAGATTCTCAACGGGATTATGCTTGAAAGTGCCCACCGCTACATGTTGTTTCAGCTCGTAGTGTGTGTGGTATTCCTGTTGTCGTTGGCTGTCGATTTCACACTATCCACGAACAAACTACGGTTTCTCTCGCACAATTTCATATTTATTCTGGTTTCGATACCCTACTTGAACATTATCTATGGACTGGGGCTGATGGTGAGCGAAACGGCCTACACCTACATTCGATTCGTTCCGCTTGTGCGCAGTGCTTTCGCGCTGGCTGTAGTGGTGGGTTATTTGTCGAAAAATCGCATCACGAGCCTCTTTGTGAGCTATCTCACCGTGTTGCTCGCAAGCATATACTTTGCCAGTTTGATATTTTACAGTGTTGAATCGCCCGTCAACGACGAAATCGATGGATTTAGCACCGTAATATGGTGCGCTTGCATGAATGTTGTTACTCTCGGCGCTCCCATAGCTCCCGTAACCGTTGTGGGCAAGTGGATCAATGTGTTTCTCGGACTTTTAGGCATCACCATCATGCCATTGCTCACCGTGTATGTGGGCAACATAATAAAAAGCCTTCCCAAGAAAAATGAGAAGGCTTGATGTGAAAGTATTTATTTGCGTCGTAGTTCGATAAAGCTATACGGATAAGGGTTGCGCTCGTCGGCGTCATGATCTTCGCGCGACACTTCCTCCCAATCTTGCTGATCATATTCAGGGAAGAATGTATCGGCATCGGGAAACGATGCGTGCAGACGAGTGAGATGCAATGTATTAGTTAATGGGAAAGCTTCGCTATAGAGCATTCCCCCACCGATAATGAAACGAGCACCGTCGGCAGCAGTTGCTTCAAGAGCTTCCTCGAGCGAGTGATACACTTCTGCTCCTTCAGCCACAAAATCGGCATTTCGCGTGATTACCACATTCTTTCGTCCTGGCAACGCACCTTTAGGGAGCGATTCCCATGTGCGTCGTCCCATAATTATGGTGTGTCCCATTGTGATATACTTGAAATGCTTCAAATCGGCTGGCAGATGGCACAACAAATCGCCATCTTTACCTATCGCGCCATTCTCGGCCACCACCACTATCGCTGCTAAATCCATATTATCCGTTTTTTATCCTTGTAATCTGATTCTTACTTTATCACACTGCCACAACACCCTTGATGTGTGGGTGTGGATCATAATCTTCGAGTTTGAAGTCTTCAAATTTGAAATCGAACAAATCCTTCACCTCAGGATTGATCACCATGCGAGGAAGGCGACGAGGTTCGCGACTCATTTGCTCTTGCACCTGTTCGAAGTGATTGCTATAGATGTGAGCATCGCCAAGAGTGTGCACAAATTCGCCCACTTCAAGACCAGTCACTTGCGCCATCATCATCAACAGCAACGCATATGAAGCAATATTGAATGGTACTCCAAGGAAAATATCGGCGCTGCGTTGATACAACTGAAGACTCAACTTACCATCGGCCACATAGAATTGGAACAACGCATGGCAAGGAGGCAATTTCATCGAAGGCACATCGGCCACATTCCACGCACTCACCATTATGCGTCGCGAGTCGGGATTGTTCTTGATTAGATCGATAGCTTGTGCTATTTGGTCAATAACGCCACCCTTACCATCAGGCCAAGAACGCCATTGATGACCATACACCGGTCCAAGTTCGCCATTTTCATCGGCCCACTCGTTCCATATTCTCACACCATTTTCTTGCAGATAACGCACATTGGTATCACCTTTCAAGAACCAAAGAAGTTCGTAAATAATTGATTTCAAGTGCAATTTCTTTGTTGTGAGTAGCGGAAAACCATCAGCAAGGTTGAAACGCATTTGGTGTCCAAACACGCTCTTTGTACCAGTTCCTGTGCGGTCACTTTTGTAAGTACCTTCGCTCATCACACGATTGAGCAAATCAAGATATTGTTTCATAACAGGTTATTCAGTTTCTAAAAGTTCAATATTGCAAAGATACAATAATTTTATCAGCAATATAATCTTTTCCACACAAATAACGATAACTTGCCCTTAATATCTCCAGCGACAAAATTATTTGGGTTTTGTTCGACCACAAAAATATAGCTATATTTGTAACCTAAAGACTCTATTTATAAACGAACGAACTTTATCATTATGAACATAGGCGACAAAGCTCCCGAAATTCTTGGTATCAACGAGAATGGAGTACAAATAACATTAAGCCCATACGCAGGCAAGAAAATCGTGCTTTATTTCTACCCTAAGGACAACACTTCGGGCTGTACTGCCGAGGCTTGCAGTCTTCGCGACAACTATTCGGCACTCAAAAAGGCTGGCTACGAGGTGATTGGCGTGAGCATCGATAGCGAGGCTTCGCACCGCAAATTCATCGAGAAGCACCAACTTCCATTTACCCTCATTGCCGACACCAAGAAGTCGCTCGTGAGCGAAATGGGTGTGTGGGGCGAAAAATCAATGTACGGACGCAAGTATATGGGCACTTTCCGCACCACTTTCATCATCGACCAACAAGGGATCGTGGAAAAAATATTCACTCCTAAGGAAATTAAAACAAAAACTCACGCCGAACAAATTCTCGACTTCATTCAGTCGGCAGAAAAATAGCCGTTTATTTTAAATTTTGGTGCGATAGTGTTAACTTTGCACTGAGATAGCGTTTTCGGCTACAAGTCAGTCACATTGGCTCGCACCGAAAGCTCTTTTGTGTTGATATAAATAAAAAACTCAAATCATATATGGAAAAGAAATTTGCTCGCACATTAGTGACCACAGCATTGCCTTATGCCAACGGCCCTGTTCACATAGGACACTTGGCTGGTGTATATGTTCCTGCCGACATCTATGTGCGTTATTTGCGCCTCAAGGGCGAAGAAGTGCTTCACATTGGTGGTAGCGACGAACATGGCGTTCCTGTAACTATTCGCGCCAAGAAAGAAGGTTGCACACCACAAGATGTTGTCGATCGCTATCATGGTATCATCAAGCAAGCGTTTGCCGACTTTGGTATCACTTTCGACATCTACAGCCGCACTACTTCGGCTACTCACCGCGAACACGCAAGCTCATTCTTCCGCAAACTTTATGACGAAGGCAAGTTTGTTGAACAAGAAAGCGAACAATTCTACGACGAAGAAGCTAAGCAATTCCTTAGCGACCGCAATATCGTGGGCGAATGTCCTCGTTGCCATGCCGACGGTGCTTATGGCGACCAATGCGAAAAGTGTGGTAGCACACTATCGCCCGACGAACTTATCAACCCTAAGAATGCACTCACTGGCAATGCCCTTGTGAAGCGTCCTACATCTCACTGGTATCTTCCTTTGAACGACTACCAAGGATGGCTTGAAAAGTGGATTCTTGAAGACCACAAAGAATGGCGCAGCAATGTGTACGGACAATGTAAGAGCTGGCTCGATGCTGGTTTGCGTCCTCGCGCCGTAACTCGTGACCTTGAATGGGGTATCCCTGTGCCTGTAGAAGGCGCTGAAGGTAAGGTACTTTATGTGTGGTTCGATGCTCCTATCGGCTACATCAGCAACACTAAGGAACTTCTTCCTAACGATTGGGAAAAATGGTGGAAAGATGAAAGCACTCGCTTGATTCACTTCATCGGTAAGGACAATATCGTGTTCCACTGCATCGTATTCCCAGCTATGTTGAAAGCCGAAGGTAGCTACATCGTGCCAGACAATGTACCAAGTAACGAATTCTTGAACCTTGAAGGCGACAAGATTTCTACATCTCGCAATTGGGCTGTGTGGTTGCACGAATACCTCGTTGACTTCCCTGGCAAGCAAGATGTGCTTCGTTATGTGCTCACTGCTAACGCTCCTGAAACTAAGGATAACGACTTCACTTGGAAGGATTTCCAAGCACGCAATAATAGCGAACTTGTAGCCATCTATGGCAACTTCGTAAACCGCGCTCTACAACTCACTAAGAAATATTTCGACGGCGTTGTACCTACTGCTGGCGAACTTACCGACTACGACCGCGAAACTCTTAACGAATTTGCTGGCGTAAAAGAAGAAGTTGAAAAGCTTTTGAACAACTTCAAGTTCCGCGATGCTCAAAAAGAAGCTATGAACCTTGCTCGCATCGGTAACAAGTACTTGGCTGACACTGAGCCTTGGAAACTTGCTAAAACCGACATGCCACGCGTTCAAACTATCCTTAACATCGCTCTTCAACTTGTGGCTAACCTTGGCATAGCTTTCGAACCATTCTTGCCATTCAGCAGCAAGAAATTGCGCGAAATGCTTAACCTTGAATCATTCGAATGGGCCAACCTTGGTCGCATCGACCACCTTCCTGCTGGTCACGCTCTTGGCGAAGCTCAATTACTATTCGAAAAGATCGAAGACGATGCCATCGACGCTCAAATAGCTCGTCTTGAACGCATCAAGAAGGAAAACGAAGTGAATAGCTTTACTCCAGCTCCAGTGGCTCCAACTGTTGCTTTCGACGACTTTATGAAACTTGATATCCGTGTAGGTAAGGTGCTTGAATGCGAAAAAGTGCCTAAGGCCGACAAACTACTCAAATTCAAGATCGACGACGGTATGGGTGGACGCACTATCGTGAGCGGTATTGCTAAATATTACCAACCTGAAGACCTTGTTGGCAAGGAAGTGTGCTTCATTGCTAACTTCGAACCTCGCAAGCTCAAAGGCATAGAATCGCAAGGTATGATTCTAAGCGCTGAGAACGCCGATGGACGACTTATCGTCATTGGGCCTCAAGGTGAGGTTAAACCAGGCTGTAAAGTGGGCTAAAATACGCTTAAAATGCTTTAAATAGTAATAAGAGGTGGGGATTATCCCACCTCTTATTGTTTTAATAGGAGATTTCGACAATTAAAATTGTTTTTTGCCGTTATTATTATTAACTTAGCATACAAATATATAAAACTATAACGATATGGACATCAATAATAGATATTGCGTTATTATGTGTGGTGGTGTAGGTAGCCGATTTTGGCCTTACAGCCGCGCAAATGCCCCAAAGCAATTCATCGATTTCTTTGGAAGTGGTCGCACACTTTTGCAAATGAGTTTTGACCGAACCAAAGGTGTGGTTCCTGCCGAAAATGTAATTATTCTCACCAACGAGCAATATGCTCCTCTCGTTAAGGAACAACTACCCGAACTCAGCGATGCTCAAATCCTTCTTGAACCAGCACGACGCAACACAGCTCCTTGCATTGCATGGGCAGCCTATCACATCAAGGCCCTTAACCCTAATGCACTCATCATGGTAGCGCCAAGCGACCACCTTGTGCTCAAGGAAGATGAGTTCAAACGATGCATCAACAAGGGATTCGACTTCATTGCCGAAAACGATGCACTGCTCACTCTCGGCATCAAGCCAAGCCGTCCCGAAACTGGTTACGGCTACATTCAAGTGGGTCAAAGTGTTACCGACAGCATATCACAAGTAAAAACATTTACCGAAAAACCCGACCTCGAACTTGCTAAGGTATTCCTATCAACAGGCGAATTCTTCTGGAATTCAGGAATGTTCCTTTGGAGCGTCGACAGCATCTTGAAGGCACTTCAAGAATGCGCGCCCGACATCACAGTTCAATTTGATAAGGGATTAGGCTTATACGGCACACCAGCCGAAACTGAATTCATCAAGCAAAACTTTGCTTCCTGTCCTGGCATTTCTATCGACTTTGCTGTCATGGAAAAAGCTAAGAATGTGCATGTGGAATGCGTCGATTTCGGATGGGACGACCTTGGTACATGGGGAGCTCTATACGACAACTCACCTAAGAACCACGATGGCAATGTAACCGAAAACTGTAAAGCAATGCTATTCGACTGCAAAGACTGTATGGTAGCATCTAAGGGCGACAAACTCATTGTAGCTTCTCACCTTAAAGACTTTATCATTGCCGTTGCCGACGACATCGTTTTGATTGTACCAAAAAGCGAAGAACAAAAGATCAAGAACTATGTAAACGAGGTAAAAACAGCCTACGGTGACAAGTACCTATAAACCTCATTTACAATTAGTTTAAACAATATAGACGATGCATCTCATTTTGATGCATCGTCTTTTCTATTATATATAGTTACTATAGCCACTATCCTCCCTATAGCACAAAAAAAGAGAGTCACTCTCATTTGAGTAACTCTCTTCGTTAGGCGGCGATTACCTGCTCTCCCGCTTTCGCAGTACCATCGGCGCTACGGGGCTTAACTTCTCTGTTCGGAATGGGAAGAGGTGGATCCCCC
>JAEIGA010018995.1_pt1 | contig 10480 bp, 5 predicted proteins | sample 9270691 | NCBI WGS metagenome assembly JAEIGA01 (sample SAMN17057246, study PRJNA624740) | gut metagenome | biome: biome; isolation source: fecal sample | host: Bos grunniens | place: China: Xizang | collected 2019
ATTATTTCTCAACGGGTGAAAACATCGACACGCTTGAAGTGTCGGGACACATTCTCAATGCGTCAAATCTCGAACCTGTAAAGGGAATGCTCGTAGGGCTTTATGCCGACACGGTGGACTCTGCGTTTACCACCAAGGGATTTGAACGCTTGGGCCGAACAGATGCCAAAGGGCGCTTCTCCATTAAGGGTGTGGCACCAGGAAGCTACCGCCTTTATGCCGTAAATGACCAGGACAACAATTTCCACTTCTCACAAAAAGGGGAAATGATTGCTTTCCACAACAAGGTCATCGTGCCCTCGTGCTTCCCCGATGTGCGCCAAGACACACTGTGGCGCGACACCATCACTTACGATACCATCCTTCAGGTACCCTTCACACATTTCATCCCGGATGACATCATCCTCCTTGCGTTTTTGGAAGACGGACAAGCACGCCACCTTCTCAAGACAGAGCGCAAAACTCCTGAAATGTTCACCACTTTCTTCACCGCGCCCTCTACGCATGTTCCGACAATTGAGGGGCTAAACTTCGATGCCACTCATGCGTTTATAGAAAACCGCTCAAAAGGAAACGACACCATTCAGTATTGGTTGTGTGACACCTTATTGATGCAGCAAGACACATTGCGCTTTGCCTATACATTTGAAGCGACCGACGATTCCACAGGAGTAAATTTCTTGCAGACCGACACGCTTGAACTTGTACCCCGTAAGACGATGGCAAAGATTCGGGAGGAACAGGAAGAGGAGTATAAGAAATGGGTGAAGGAACAAGAAAAGCGCCGTAAGAAAGGTAAAGAGGTGCAGGCTGCTCCTCCCACAAAATTCCTCTCATTCGGAGGACGCCGTAACAGCAGAATTTCACCGGTTCAAAATCAACCGTTAGAATTTGAAGAACCCCTGCTCCAGTTTGATACCACAGCTATTCATTTGCTCCGTGCCACTTCTGATACGACTTTCATAGAAGTGCCTTTCCGCATACTTAGTAATCCCTACGACATCCGTAAGTTTAAGATTATGGGTGAATGGCGCTCTGGGCAGAACTATGAAGTGCATATTGACTCGGCGGCTATCGTAGGCATCTCTGGTCGACACACCAACAAACTCAAATTCCGCTTCTCTATAGGAACGGCTGAAGACTATGGTTCTGTATTCTTCCTTCTCCCCGATGCTCCACCCACCGCGGTGATGCAACTTTTGAAGGACGACAAGAAAGTGGAAGCACAAGTGCGCGTACAAGACCAACGCGCAGACTTCTTCTACATAGAACCTGGGGAATACTACGCACGACTCTTTAATGACCAAAATGGAAATGGGAAGTGGGACACAGGCGAATATGCTACGCTGCGTCAAGCTGAAAGCACCTACTATTTCCCTGAAGCATTTACCGTGCGTGCCAACTGGGATGCAGAATTGACTTGGAACCTAAACACCGTGTCGCTCCTCAAACAGAAACCTGAAAAGTTGCGACAGACCAAGGACAACGATAAGGAAAAACAGACGGCACGCCAACGCAATATTGAGCGCGAGAAAAACAGGTAAGACTCCACGGTGTGTCAAGATAGACTCTGTCTTGACACACTTTCTCGTTATAAGATACCTTAAATCTTCCTGGTTTTTCCTAAAATGCCCGATATTCTTAGAAAAACCACCCCCCTCACCCACAACCTCTTGATCATGAAAAATAGACTCATACTTTTCATCAGCCTCATCCTGCTCTCGCTGGGAACAATGGCGCAATGCCCCGTGCGCAACACGGCATTCCAAAGCGGGGAGCACTTGAGTTATGACCTTTATTTCAACTGGAAATTTATCTGGTTTAAGGTAGGTACTGCGGATATGGATGTGCAGCAAACCAAGTACCAGGGTCAGGATGCCTACCGTGCGTACCTCATCACGCGAGGTTCTAAAATGGCCGACCGCTACTTCGTGTTGCGTGACACGCTCACTACTTACACCACGCTTGACATTGTGCCGCTCTTCTATACCAAAAACGCATTAGAGGGTAAGCGATACACCAAGGAAAGGGTGGGTTATTCCTACGGCGAAGAGGGCATCACGCTTGACTTGACCTACCAGAAGAACAACGACCCCGTTCGCAAGCAAACCGTCAATGTGGAAGAATGCCCTTACGACATGATTAGCATGTTGCTTAAGGCACGCTCGTTCGACGGAAGCCAATTTAAAGAGGGCGACCGTATTGCCTTTATGATGGCAGAAGGAAAGCATTGCGAACAGCAGTATATCGTGTACCGCGGACGCAAAGAATTCACCAACGAATATACAGATATTACCTACGACTGCCTCGTCTTTTCCTTCGTAGAAAAGGACGGTAAAAAGGAGAAGGAAGTCGTAACCTTCTATGTCACTAATGACAAAAACCACCTCCCCGTTCGCCTCGACCTCCACCTGAAATTTGGTTCAGCAAAGGCGTTTTTGAAGTCTGCAAAAGGTATTCGAAACAAATAATGCTCATAATCATCGACGATAAAATACCCTTCATCCGCGGCGAGGCCGAGAAGTTGGGAACTGTGCGCTACCTTCCTGGAGCAAAAATAACTCCTGAAGATGTGCGCGAGGCAGATGCGCTCATTACCCGCACTCGCACCCTTTGCAACAAGGCTTTGTTGGAGGGTTCAAAGGTACAGTTTATTGCTACCGCCACGATTGGTTATGACCATCTTGATGTAGATTACCTTCGCGAAGCAGGTATTGCATGGACCAACTGTCCTGGATGCAACGCAACGAGTGTGGCGCAATATGTAGAGACTTCACTGCTGCTCCTTGCTCAAGATGGTAAGATAAATCTTGCGGATTGCACCGTGGGAGTCATTGGCGTGGGTAATGTAGGCAAACGCGTGGTGGAGCGATTAGAACGCATGGGATGTCGCGTACTGCTTAATGACCCCCCTCGTGCTGCGCGTGAAAAAGATTTCTCAAAAAAAGCCGTTTCTCTCGAAGATTTACAGCGCGAATGTGATGTGATTACCATCCATACACCCCTCATTTCCGACGGAGCGCATCCTACTCTTCACCTTGTCAATACAGAATTCCTTCAAGGTTTAAAGCGTCAACCCGTGCTTATCAATGCAGGACGCGGAGAGGTGGTTGACGGCAAGGCACTCATTCATGCGCTTGATGAAGGACTTGTGAGCGCTGCCGTAATCGATACTTGGGAAAACGAACCTCATATTAACCTTGATTTGCTGCAAAAGGTGTATCTCGGAACGCCCCACATTGCAGGGTATTCGGCAGATGGCAAAGCTAACGGTACGCGCATGGCGCTCGAGGCCGTAGCGCAGTATTGTAATAAGGATATAAAGTTTGAGGTAAACGCACCTGAGCTGCCCGCCGACTATGCTTATTATCCCGAAATGGCGGTGGCGACCGACTCGCCCTTGCGTTTTTACAATCCCCTGCGCGATAGCGAAGCCCTCAAGGCGGCGCCTGAAAACTTTGAGAAACTGCGCGGCGATTACCCCTTACGAAGGGAACCTTGAGGGGGAGAAAATCGGCGCTTTGTAACTACTTGAAAAATTCAGGTTTACAACGGCGAAAATTATTAGTAACATATTTCAAATTAGGTTACTAATAATTTAAATTACATTACTAATAATTTTTACGAGAATAGGTATCGTTTTTTTGAAACCTATTTTCGGGGTTGGAAAGAAAGAGTTTGTCCCCCGTTTTTCACCCCCGAATACTCGTCTAACTCTACTCATACACACAATCCGATGGCGAAAGAAGAATTAACTCCGATGATGAAGCAGTTTTACGACCTCAAGGCGAAACACCCTGATGCCGTATTGCTATTTCGTTGCGGCGACTTCTACGAAACATACTGTGATGATGCCGTGATTGCCGCACAGGTGCTCGGCATTACCTTGACGCGCAGAAATAATGGTAAGAGTTCTACTGCGGCACAGACCGAGATGGCTGGATTTCCCCATCATGCCCTCGACACATACTTGCCACGCCTCGTGCGTGCCGGGTATCGCGTAGCTATCTGCGACCAGTTGGAAGACCCAAAGTTTGCAAAGAAATTGGTGAAGCGCGGCATTACCGAACTCGTCACACCTGGGGTAGCTATTGCCGACAATGTATTGACAAGCCGCGAAAACAACTTCTTGGCTGCCGTACATTTCGGAAAAACAGCCGTCGGACTTTCCCTTCTCGACATCTCTACGGGTGAATTCCTGCTTACAGAAGGAACCCCCGAAACTATTGACAAACTCCTCGGTGGTTTCGCGCCCAAGGAAGTCTTGGTAGAACGCGGACGCAAGGACCGTTTTGTAGGACTTTACGGAGCGAAATATTTTATCTTCGAACTCGATGATTGGGCATTCAATGATACCACTGGGCGTGAGAAACTCTTGAAACACTTTGATGTTAAGAACCTTAAGGGTTTCGGTGTTGAACACCTACAGGCGGCAACCATAGCCGCAGGTGCCGTTCTTATCTACTTGGAACAGACCCAGCACACGCAGGTCAGCCACATCACACGTCTTCAACCCATTGAGGAAGAACGCTATGTGCGTTTGGACAAATTTACCACACGCAACCTCGAACTTGTACGCCCCATGAACGAGGGTGGCAAGTCATTGCTTCATGTTATTGACCACACGCTCACCCCGATGGGGGCGCGCCTTTTAAACCGTTGGGTATTGTTCCCTCTTCGTTCGGTGCGCGACATTGAAGAGCGCCAAAATGGTGTAGAATGCTTCTTCCGTCAGCCCGATTTCCGCGACCTCTGTCAGCAAGAGTTAGAAAGAATTGGCGACCTTGAGCGCATCGTTTCAAAAGTAGCTGTAGGGCGCGTTAATCCACGCGAGATGCAGCAGCTTCGCATTGCCCTTGACAGCGTGGCACGCTTGAAAGAAGCTTGCGCCGCTACTACAGACGACCACATCCGCCAGCTCGGCTTGCGCCTTGACTGTTGCGAAGAACTCCGCAGCCGCATTCTTCACGACCTGCGCCTTGATCCCCCCGCTCTTGTGGCAAAAGGGGGAGTAATTGGCAGTGGAGTGAATGAAGAATTGGACGAACTGCGCGCCATCTCTACCACAGGCAAGGATTACTTACTCCAAATGCAACAGCGCGAAAGCCAACAGACGGGGATTCCCAGCCTAAAGATTGGCTTCAACAATGTATTTGGTTATTACATTGAGGTGCGCAACACTTATAAGGACAATGTTCCTGCCGACTGGATTCGCAAGCAGACGCTTGCCCAGGCAGAGCGCTATATTACCCAGGAACTGAAGGAATATGAGGAGAAAATCCTCGGTGCAGAGGACAGAATCCTTGCGCTTGAGACCAGACTTTACAATGAGTTGGCACAATATGCTCTTGGCTTCATTGCCCTGCTTCAACGCAACGCCCGCGCCCTTTCTACCCTCGACTGCCTCCACTCGTTAGCCCATGTGGCAGCGCTCCATCGCTATGTGCGCCCCATTGTTGACGAGAGTCTTTCGCTCGACATCGTTGCAGGCCGACATCCCGTGATTGAAACGCTCATGCCTATTGGCGAAGAATATATTGCAAACGATGTGCACCTCGACACAACGGACCAACAGGTGATTATCATCACAGGTCCGAACATGGCGGGTAAGTCAGCGCTCCTTCGTCAAACGGCGCTCATCACGCTCCTCGCACAAATCGGTTCTTTCGTACCCGCAGAAAGTGCGCGCATCGGGGTAGTAGACAAAATCTTTACCCGCGTAGGTGCCAGCGACAACATTTCCGTCGGCGAAAGTACCTTTATGGTAGAAATGAGTGAGGCGGCGAATATTATGAACAACATTACGGAGCGCTCCCTCGTATTGTTCGACGAATTGGGCCGAGGCACCAGCACTTACGACGGCATTTCTATCGCTTGGTCTATCGTAGAATACCTTCATGAGAACCCCACGGCTCCTGCCCGCACGCTCTTTGCGACGCACTACCACGAACTCAACGAAATGGAGGAACTGTATCCGCGCGTCAAGAACTTCAACGTGTCGGTCAAGGAGGCTGGCAATAAAGTTATCTTCTTACGCAAACTTATGCGCGGAGGTTCGGAACACTCCTTTGGTATTCATGTAGCAAGAATGGCTGGTATGCCGCGCAGCATCGTCGACCGCTCGGAAGTGGTGCTGAAACAATTGGAACGCAACCACGCCGGCGGAAGTGCGGCGGAAGCTGTGCAGCAGCTGTCGGACACGATGGCATCGGGAAACACCCAACTTTCATTCTTCCAGCTTGACGACCCCGTGCTGATGCAGATTCGCGACGAACTTCTCCAGGTAGACATCAACAACCTCACCCCCATGGAGGCGCTCAACAAGCTCGACACGCTGAAGCGCATCGTGACGGGAAAGTAATCCCTTGTTCTAAAAAACATCTCCGAGATAATTAAAATTTTCTCCGAGATTGTTGAAATTTTCTCCCGAATCGTTTTTCCCACCTCCTTATCCCTTCTTCATCATCCCCTATGGCGAAAGAAAAAACCATATATGTTTGCGACCACTGCGGACAGGAGTCCCCGAAATGGCAGGGTAAATGCCCCGCTTGCGGACAATGGAACACCTTCAAGGAACTCCGCGTTCACCACACATCATCTCGCCAATCCGAGGTGCAGGCGCGCCATGCCTTGACGGGGCTTGATGGGCAGCGCACCCAACCCATTGCGTTGCGCAATGTTTCGGCAGAGGAAGACCCCCGCATTGATACCCACGATGCCGAACTCAATCGCGTCTTGGGCGGAGGTCTTGTTCCCGGTTCGCTCATCCTTTTGGGCGGAGAACCTGGTATTGGTAAATCAACCCTTCTGTTGCAAACCGTGCTCGCCATGAAGGAGCGCCGCGTGCTCTATGTGAGCGGAGAGGAAAGCGAGCGACAAATCAAACTCCGCGCCGACCGCATCACGCAAGAGCCTTCCGACTGCCTCCTCGTGTGTGAAACAAACCTCGAAGCCATCTTCACACACATCAAGAACACCCAGCCGGGACTTGTAATCATCGACTCCATACAAACTATTGCTACCGAAACCGTAGAGTCATCACCCGGTAGCGTCACACAGATTCGCGAGTGCGCCGCAGCCATCTTGAAGTACGCCAAGGAGAGCAATGTGCCCGTCATTCTCATTGGCCACATCACCAAAGAGGGAAGCATCGCCGGCCCCAAGGTGTTGGAACACATTGTCGATACCGTCTTGCAATTTGAGGGCGACCGCCACTACTTCTACCGCATCCTGCGCAGCATCAAAAACCGCTTCGGTTCCACCTCTGAGATTGGCATCTACGAGATGAACTCCGACGGACTCCGCCCCGTAGACAATCCTTCAGGTCTGCTCCTTTCGCAAAGCGGAGAAGAGCTTTCGGGCATCGCCATCTCGGCAGCCATCGAAGGTGTTCGCCCCTTCCTCATCGAGACACAGGCGTTGGTTTCAACTGCCGCCTACGGCACGCCTCAACGCTCCGCCACAGGCTTCGACCTGCGCCGCCTCAACATGCTTCTTGCCGTGTTGGAGAAGCGCGTGGGCTTTAAACTTGTGCAAAAAGATGTGTTCCTCAACATCGCTGGGGGCATCCGCGTGAGCGACCCCGCCATCGACCTTTCCGTCATTGCTGCCGTACTTTCCAGCAATGTTGACACAGCCATTGAGCGCAATGTGTGTATGGCTGGCGAGGTGGGATTGAGCGGAGAAATCCGCCCCGTCAACCGCATTGCCCAGCGCATTGCCGAAGCAGAGAAGTTAGGTTTCCGCCGCTTCCTTCTGCCCGAAGCCAACATGAAGGCCATCGACCCCAAGCAATACCAAATTGAACTTGTCCCCGTAGCGCGCGTAGAACATGCCCTACGACAATTATTTGGATAAGTTGAGCGGACTCCTCCTTTAACTTTAGTGCAGCTTTCCCCGCTCGTCAACATTCGAATCTACTCGTTGCTGACGATTGTTCCTTTCTCATTTCCCCATGTCCCAATACGCCGACATACTCCTGCCATTAGCGTTGGAAGAAACACTGACCTATGGCGTTCCCGCTGACTTGCAACTCGTTGTAGGTCAGCGTGTCGTGGTGCAACTTGGGAAACGCAAGCGCTACACAGGGTTTGTTGTTCGTCTGCACGACGAAGCACCCGCCGAAGGTGTGGAACTCAAGTATGTAGAAGAGGTAGTTGACGCCACGCCCCTGCTTCGCGCCGAGCAGTTGCGCTTTTGGGAATGGCTCTCTCAGTATTATATATGTACGAAGGGCGAAGTGCTGAAAGCAGCCTTGCCCTCGGGACTCAAATTAGAGAGCGAAATGCGCCTCACGCGCAGCGAAACGCCAGCAGATACGGCTGAAATGACGCCGTTGCAGTTGTCCGTTTACCGCCTTTTAGACGAAGAAAAACCCATCACGCTTGAAGATATTACCAGCAAACTAAAGCGCACATCAATTATCAACACCGTGCGCCAAATGATTGAGCGCGGATGGGTAGAGGTGCGCGAAGCGATGCGTGAGTCGTTCCGTGCACGCACAGAGACCTATGTCCGCTTGCCCGAGTCGGTGGTGCTTGAAGATAAGATCGATGCAGTATTCAACAGCTTGCGCAAAGGGGGAAAACCTTACGCCTTGCTACTTGCTTACACCGACCTCGCCCGTGCCACATCGGCTTTGCGCTTGCGCAACCCCAAGTTATTAGCCGATGTAAGCCGCACCCAACTCCTGCAACGCGTAGAAGGCGGCGATGCTGCCCTGCGCGCCTTGATTGAGAAAGGATATTTGGAAAGTTATGCCGTCGAGGTGGGGCGTTTGAAGACTTGCGCCGCCACAGAAACCCTCGGCATGCGCCCCCTTAACGACCATCAGCAACGCGCTTTGGGACAAATTCATGCCTCCTTTGAGCAACACGATATTACCTTACTGCATGGTGTAACTTCGTCGGGAAAGACGGAGGTGTATATGAAGCTTATTGAGGAGGTGTTGGCACAAGGAAAACAGGTGCTCTACCTGCTTCCCGAAATAGCCTTGACTACGCAGATTACTACCCGACTTGGGCGCGTCTTTGGCGACAAGATGGGCGTGTATCACTCAAAGTTTCCCGATGCTGAGCGTGTAGAACTTTGGCAACGCCAACTCACCGACAAGGCGTTCCCACTCATTCTCGGCGTACGCTCTTCTTTGTTTTTGCCCTTCCAAAACTTGGGGCTGATTATCGTAGATGAGGAGCACGAAACCTCTTACAAGCAGCAGGACCCCTCGCCTCGTTATCACGCTCGCGATGCGGCGCTCGTTTTAGGTCAACAGTTGGGCGCGAAAGTGCTTCTTGGCACCGCCACACCCTCACTTGAAAGTTACTACAAGGCGCGTCAGGGCCGTTACGGCTTGGTGGAGATGCGCGAACGCTTTGGTGGGGTGCAGCTTCCCGAAATTATTGTCGAGGATGTCAAGGAGCTGAAGCGCAAGAAGCTGATGAAGTCGCCCTTCTCGCCCCGCCTGAAAGACGAAATCAGTGCAGCGCTTGAGCGTAAGGAACAGGCGATTCTCTTCTTGAACCGTCGTGGTTACAGTCCCATACTTGATTGCCACCACTGCGGATGGTCGCCCAAATGCACCCAGTGTGATGTGTCGCTCACCTATCATCAGCGCGAGCAGCGCCTGGTGTGTCACTATTGTGGGAAGAGTTATGAAGTGCCACGTGCTTGTCCGAATTGCCACGAGGCAGATTTGCGCGATGTGGGCTATGGCACGGAGAAGATACAAGCGGAAATAGAGACCGTATTTCCCAATGCCCGCACCGCGCGTATGGATCTCGACACCACGCGTTCGAGAGCGGCGTACGAACAAATCATCCGCAAGTTCCAGGCAGGCGAAACCGACATCCTTATCGGCACGCAGATGCTCACGAAGGGACTTGATTTTGACCGTGTCAGCGTAGTAGGCATTATCAATGCCGACCAAATGACCAACATGCCCGACTTCCGCGCTCACGAACGCGCTTTCCAAATGCTTTCACAAGTAGCAGGGCGCGCGGGTAGGCGTGGTAAGCAAGGGAAGGTGGTGATGCAGACGCGCCAGGTGGATCATCCGCTGACCAATCAGGTAGTAACCAACGACTACTTCGGCATGTATGCCGAGCAGATGCAGGAGCGTCAACTCTTCCGCTATCCGCCGTTCTACCGTGTCATAAATATTTACCTCAAACACCGTGATGATCGCACCGTTGAGGCAGCTGCTGCATATCTCGCCAGCCTTTTGCGCCCGCATTTCCCCACCGATCTCCTCGGACCGGAACGCCCGCTCGTGGCAAGGGTACAGCTGCAATACATCCGCAAATTTGTGCTTAAGGTAGCGCCGAATTTGCAACCCGCAAGCGTTCGCACCACCCTGCGTGCCGCATATAATGTGATGCGTAACCATCCTGATTTTAAGGGACTCACGATTTACTATGATGTGGATCCGCTGTAATTTGAGGGTTATTGCGTAAAAAAACAGTGCAAATAGGAGGATATAAAT